>TARA_R110002051_G_scaffold1700_3_pt1 | contig 21741 bp, 16 predicted proteins | sample TARA_R110002051 | Tara Oceans TARA_R110002051 (sample SAMEA4397023) | marine metagenome | biome: Polar Biome; feature: [MES] marine water layer (ENVO:01000295) within the mesopelagic zone...; material: water (ENVO:00002006), including particulate matter (ENVO:01000060) such as......
CATAGCTTTTTCATATTTTTGCACTTAAATATATTTTATGCTTTCAAATGAATCCATTATTGCATTAGCAACTCCTTCTGGAGCTGGTGCAATTGCTATTATACGAATTTCAGGAATAGATGCAATAGGTATAGTTTCAAAGCATTTTATCTCTAAAAGAGGAAAAAAGTTAGAGGCTCAAAAAAGCCATTCTATTTTAATTGGTCATATTGTGGATGGTTCTCGGACTTTAGACGAAGTACTTGTATCTATTTTCAAAGGGCCAAATTCGTATACAGGTGAAAATGTGGTAGAAATTTCTTGCCATGGATCAACTTATATCCAACAGGAAATACTGCAACTTTTTTTGAGGAACGGATGCAGAACAGCTGATGCTGGAGAATTTACATTACGGGCTTTTTTGAATGGAAAGATAGATTTAAGTCAAGCTGAAGCAGTGGCCGACGTTATTGCCTCTGACAATGCTGCAAGTCATCAAATTGCAATTCAACAAATGCGTGGTGGATTTAGTAATGAAATAAAAGAATTAAGAGCTGAACTTTTAAATTTTGCTTCACTCATAGAATTAGAACTTGATTTTTCCGAAGAAGATGTGGAATTTGCCAATAGAGATCAATTCCAAAATTTACTGAATAGGATTCAATTGGTATTAAAACGCTTAATTGATTCCTTTGCTGTGGGAAATGTGATCAAAAATGGCATTCCAGTAGCGATAGTAGGAGAGCCAAATGTTGGAAAATCTACCTTATTAAATGCTTTATTAAATGAAGAGCGTGCTATAGTTTCAGAAATAGCAGGTACTACTAGAGATACAATCGAAGATGAAATATCTATAGGTGGTATTGGTTTTCGTTTTATTGATACAGCTGGTATTCGAGAAACAGAAGATGTGGTAGAAGGAATTGGGATTCGCAAAACCTTTGAGAAAATTGAACAAGCCCAAGTTGTTATTCTTTTAATTGATGGCTATCAGCTAATGCAAGACCTACAGAAATTAAAATATACTACAATTGAATTAGAGAAAATTAAAAATAAGCATCCCTTAAAGCCTATAATCTTGTTGGTGAACAAAGAAGATATACTAACGAATGAAACAAAAAATATAATTAGCCAATCATTACCTTCAGTAACCTATATTTCTGCAAAAACAGGTACTGGAGTGGAGACTTTGAAATCTGAATTATTGGGATTAATAAATACTGGAGCTCTTCGCAATAATGAGACTATTGTCACAAATTCTAGACATTATAATTCACTTTTAAAAGCGCTAGAAGAAATTCAAAAAGTACAATTTGGTATGGACTCTGGCTTTTCAGGAGATTTATTAGCTATTGATATTCGACAAACCCTTTATCACTTTGGAGAAATCACTGGAGAAATTACCTCCGATGATTTGTTAGGAAATATTTTTGCTAATTTCTGTATCGGAAAATAAAATGAGCTACAAGTTGAAAGAGATGAAATATGTAGAGAAAATCACTAAAGAAATGGAGAGATTAGGTTTTTTTGATAACAAAGGAAAAATCAAACAATTGAAAGCAATTTAATTCTATACTTTTTCATCAATAAAAGATAGGATTTACAAACACCTCTAAAAACAATAGTTAATCCTATAAATAAAAAAGTATCTGAAAAAAATTATTTTTAAACTAGTACTTAATTCACTGCCATATAAACAATTATTTTTCAATATATAAGCCTAATTGTTTACATTTAATAATTTAATATTAGAACATTATAAATCGTTTCAATATTCTCTCTTCATATATAAGAGAGCTCCCCCAAGTACATTAGGTACAATACAAACAGGGAACAAGAGATTTCCAAGGTGTATTCCATAATAAATAAGGACCATGCGTAAACTATTTATTATATTTCTTTATTATAGTATTTGGGCGTTTTATAGCCCTACTTTGTATGGGCAAAACAATGCAGACAAAATTACCTATTTTACGTTAGAAGACGGTCTTTCTCAAGTTTCTTCAAATGACCTTTTACGAGACAAATATGGCTTTATATGGATTGCAACTCAAGATGGTTTAAATAAATTTGATGGGAATAAATTTAAACACTACAAATACAATCAAAAAGATTCTTTAACGCTTTCTGGCAATTTAATCAATAAATTACTGGAAGATGCAACTGGTAAAATTTGGGTGGGAACCATTGCAAATGGTTTAAACTATTATGATCCTAACCTAGAGGTTTTTCATCGCATTAAATTAAGAGAATCGGCTAATGAAAATGAAATCATTTCTGCATTAGCTCAAGACAAGCAAAATAACATCTGGGTCGGTTCTCGATTAACGGGACTTTACAAATTAACTTTTACTGATAAAGGTATATTATTAAAAGAAAATTTTTTTAAAGATAAGTCTATTTCAGGTATTTTAATTGATGCTATGAATATGCTTTGGGTGGGTGATAGTAATGGAAATGTCTATTATTTAGATCCAACAGCAAAAAAAATAACTCCCTCCAATCCCATTTTACAACTACAAGGTAACATACAGGCTTTTTATAAAACAAAAAATAAGTTATTAATTGGCGGCGACTTTGGTTTCCACATGTATGACTTTGCTTCTAAAAAGGTTCAACTAATAGAACTGAGTTCCTCTAATGAACTGCCGACCAAACATGTCTTAGCCTTCTTAAAAAACGATGAACAAAGTGTATGGATAGGAACCGGCAATGGTGTCTACCTTTTTGATTGGGTACATCAAAAAATTCTAAAGAAAATTTTATATGCTGAAGATACAAAAAATGGGCTCAGTAATGGTACCGTCCAAGCTTTGTTGAAAATTTCAGAGAATCAAATACTCGTGGGAACTGCTAATTATCCTAACGTTGTTGACTTAACAGCGCCTTACTTTAAGAATATCTCCAAAAATCTTAAAGGCGAGCACCTCTTAAATGACAATGTTATTTTTTCCATTTATAAAGATAATAACGATTTATGGATGGGGACTTCTGATGGCGGCTTAAACTTAATTAGGAAAAGGAAGACCTATTATTTCAACTATAATCAAAATAACCAAGATGGTATTTCTGGTACTGTTGTACGAGCTATTGTAAAAGACAGTATGCATAACCGATTATGGTTAGCTACCACAAGAGGTTTAAATATGATAGATCTCACAACCTTTGACCCTAATAATCCAAAGTTTTTAGTTTTCCATCATAATCCCAAAAATAACAACTCAATTAACGGAGATTTCCTAAAAGACTTAGCGTTGGATCATAATAATACACTCTGGGGAGCAACTTATGGACATGGTATTTTTAGATTGGAATTTGACAACGAACAACAGTATACAATTACAAGATATAAGAACAATCCCAAAGACCAAAATTCTTTAAGTAATGACTATACCGATTGTATTCAAATCGATAAAGAAAATACTATTTGGATTGGTTCACAATCTGGTCTTTCGCATCTCAGTTTTAGTTCCAAAAGCTATAAGAATCCTGTATTCAATAATTTTTCTAAAATTGAAAACGATGAAAATTCTCTTTCTCATAATTCTGTATATGATATTCTGATTGATAAAAAAGAGCGTATTTGGTTAGGAACAAGAAGCGGGTTTAGTCTTTATCTTGGTAATGGAAAGTTCAAATCATGGACACAACAAAAACAGTTTAGTAACGATGTTGTTTATAGTATTCAAGATGATGAATATGGAAATCTTTGGATGGGTACCAATGATGGACTCGTAAGCTACAATCCTGAAAATAATAGTTTTAAACAATTTGGTATAGCGGATGGTATTCAAAGTAAAGAATTTAACATTCATGCTAGATTCAGAGATAGTGATGGATTAATTTACCTTGGAGGAATAGGAGGAGTCACCTATTTTCACCCCAATGATTTGAAAGAAATTGACAAGCCACAAAGCTTGTATTTCTCAGAATTACAGCTAAAGGATAAAACAATAAAAATAAGCAAAGCATCAAAATCGATATTAAAACGGCCTCTAAGAGTCACAGAACAATTAGAATTCAAATACAATCAATTTCCCTTTTTTCTTCAATTTTCATCCATAGATTACAGAACCAATAAGAATGTAGCGTATGCCTACAAACTTTTGCCAACAGACACAGAATGGATCTTTTTAAAAGAACCAGAAATTCAGTTTTTAAATCTCCCCTCAGGAAATTACACCTTGCAAATAAATGGTTTTTCAAGAGGAAAAGTATGGCAACAAAAACCACTTCAAATGGAGTTGACCATCCTACCTCCTATTTGGAATACCTGGTGGGCATATTTGAGCTATGCAGGGTTAGTAATGTTAATTGCTTATCGATTTTACCATTTTCAGCTCTCCAAAAAACTGGCTCTTTCTGAAAGTGCAAGACTAAAAGAAGTGAACCAACTAAAGAATAGTTTATATGATAATATAACCCATGAATTTAGAACACCTCTTACCGTTATTTTAGGAATGACCGATGCCTTACATAATGCTTTAAAAGAGAAATCTACCCCTCCTATGAGTAACGCACTTGCAATGATCAATAGAAATGGAAATCATCTTTTATCGCTTGTCAATGACATGCTAGATCTTTCCAAACTAGAAAGTGGCCATTTAGAACCAAGCATGACACAAATTAATGTAATTCCTTTTATCAAATATCTTGGGGAAAGCTTTCAATCTTTCGCTCAGGAAGACAAGATTCATTTTACGGTCTATGCTGAAGTCGATGACCTGACGATGGATGTAGATTCAAGCATGCTATCCACTATTGTTTCTAACCTCCTATCAAATGCCATAAAGTTCACACCTCCTTTAGGTAAAATTATTCTTCATATTCATACTGATGATAATCATCATCTCATCTTAAAAGTAAGCGATACGGGAATGGGAATTTCTAAAGAGGAGTTACCGCATATTTTTAATCGATTTTACCAAGCAGATGCTAAGGTTACACGAAAACGAGATGGTACTGGCATTGGACTTGCCTTAACTAAAGAATTAGTGAATTTATTAGGAGGAGAAATTTCGGTAATTAGTATTCCTGATCAAGGTAGTGTGTTTAAAGTCATATTGCCCATTACACAAAATGCCGCTAAGCCTGCTAAACACAACTTAAGGCTGCCCCATAAAATCACCTCAGCCAATTCGCTATTTGAAGTCCCTAAAAATAACGTCTTCCAAAGGAATAAAGAATTACCCTTAGCACTTATTATTGAAGATAATAAAGATGTGGCCTATTATTTAAATCAATGCTTACAAGGACATTATATAACCATTCATGCCATTAATGGTATTCTAGGGGTTGAAATAGCGTTTAAGCAAATTCCTGATGTTATTATCTCTGATGTCATGATGCCAGGCAAAGATGGTTTCGAAGTATGTAAGCTGTTAAAAGATGATGAACGCACAGACCATATTCCCATTATCTTATTAACTGCCAAAGTAAACGTAAAAGACCGTTTAATGGGAATCACTCAAGGAGCAGATGCTTACTTAGCCAAGCCATTTGTAAAAGACGAGCTCCTTGCTAGATTAGAGCAATTAATGTCCTTAAGAAGAAAATTGATTCTTAAATTTCAACAAGGACAGTTTTCAAAAGTAATGGCAATGCAACCCAAAAATGCAGAGACAAAATTTATAACTAAGGTTATTGCTCTCATTCATGAGGAATTGGATAATTCTTCTTTTAGCTCTTCAGAACTTAGTTCTAAACTACTCTTAAGTGAATCTCAAGTGTATAGAAAGTTAAAAGCGATTACAGGTAAATCCACCGCTGTATTTATAAGAACTATTCGTTTAGAAGCTGCAAAAGAGCAACTACAATACACAGACAAAACGGTTTCAGAAATTGCCTATGCTGTAGGTTTTAATGATCCTTCTTGGTTCAGTAGAGCTTTTAAGGAAGAATTTGGCCATCCTCCAAGCGGAATGCATAAATAATTTTAAGACATATATTTAGGAGCTATTTGCAATAATAACCCAAGGCTTTTATTTTAACTCACCATTTACTTTGGGGTATTGACTTTACAAATAAGTAGTACATAAGAACATCGAATTGCATCTGATAGTAGGCGAGACAGTAGTAATGATAACGCTGTTTGCGAATGCTATAACTTTCGTGTCGAATAAATAAATCAATTATTTATATAGTCCCCTACCTCCTATTTTTTCGACACCATAAAGAAGGTTTACTATACACTTTATGGATAGCTATAAACTACACCATGTCTCAATAGTATTAAAAATAGCTACCCTATTTCACAAATACTGCTAGTAAATGAACAAATAGTAAAAGTACTATTCTAGTGGTATGCCTAAAATTGCAAAAGCCCCCTGTCTAGTACTATAAAACCAAATAGAAAAAGAATTCATGCTAAATGAAACTACATTCTTAATTAAAAAACTAGTACGCCAAATTGCACTATGCTGCAGTTTGCTAGTCCTTATAATACTTGTGGGCGCGCTCTTGTTAAATGTGAACTCACTTTCTACTATACATAAACCAGCAGACATACAGCTACAAACAATAGATGCTATCTATGAAGTATCTCTATTAAAAAATTCCAATGAAAATGAGAGCATAAAATATGGTCATGAACTCTTTACAAATACTTCAAAACATATTGGGCCTAACAATGGAAGCCCAAATATGATGTATTCTGGCAATAGATTAGCCTGTAATAATTGTCATTTACAAGGTGGGACAAAATTATATGCAGCACCACTTATTGGAGTTAGCAATAGATTTCCTCAGTTTAGAGGAAGAGAAAATAAAATAGGAACTATAGAAGAACGCATAAATGGTTGTATGGAACGTAGTATGAATGGTAGAGCGCTTCCTTTTCAGGGAAAAGAAATGAAGGCTTTTGTGGCCTATTTAAAATGGCTTAGCAGATTCGCTCCTAAAGATGGGCAGATTGAAGGACAAGGATTTGTTAAAATAGAGTTCCCAAATAGAAAGGTAGATTTACAAAAAGGAGAACAAATCTTTAAGACCACTTGTATGGAATGTCATGGTCATGATGGACGGGGTAAAATGATGCCTAATATGCTTGCTTATAAATATCCGCCCTTATGGGGAGCTGATTCTTATAACAATGGCGCAGGGATGAATCGGGTAATTACAGCTGCTCAATTTATAAAAGCAAATATGCCTTTTGGTACCACATATGAAGCTCCTCTTCTTACCGATGAAGAGGCCTATGATGTAGCAGGATTTATCAATCAACAAAAAAGACCTTTAAAATCTAAACGCGAACTAGATTTTCCAGATTTAAAGAAAAAACCGGTATCAACTCCCTATCCCCCTTATCTCGATTCTTTTCCTATTCATCAACACCAATTGGGACCTTTTCAACCCATTATAGCATTTTATAAAAAAGAGTATAACATAATTAAATCTAAATAAATAATATCTTATGAAAACAAAGAACAGTAATTCCAGAAGAAGCTTTATGGGAGCGATGATGCTTGGCGCTACCGCCAGTACCCTATCGCTATTCACCAATTCTATGCATGCCAACTTACCCTCTTATGATAAAAAAAAGATGGGTGAAGCAGACGATTGGTTTAAGAAAATTAAAGGAACTCACCGTATCGTATTTGACGGTTCTAAACCACATAATGGATTTCCTATAATTTGGAATTGGGCATTTTACCTATCTAACAATGAGACAGGATCAAAAGACGATGACATTACAGCGATGACTGTATTAAGACATGATAGCATCTCTTTTGCACTTCATTCTGATTTATGGAAAAAGTATAATCTAGGTGAAATGTTTGGAATAATAGATAATCAAACAAAAAAGCCAGCCTTACGGAATGTGTATTACGAACCGCAAGAAGGCGATTTTCCAATGCCCATAATTCAAGGTATAAAAGATCTGCAACAACGAGGAGCACTATTTTGCGTATGCAATCTGGCCTTATCTGTATACAGTGGTGTGGTAGCAGAAAAAATGGGAATGGATTCTAAAATAGTGTACCAAGAATGGGTAGGTGCTGTTCAACCAGGTATACAAGTTGTTCCTTCTGGGGTTTGGGCACTAGGAAGAGCGCAAGAAAATGGTTGCGGATACATATTCGCTGGAGAATAATCATTAGAACTAATCGTATGAAAAATATTGTAATAATAATCATTGGATGCTTGTTCAGCCTAATGATATCAGCTCAAGAAAAGTCTGTTAAAATTGTCTTCGATGTTACTAGTAGTGATACGAGTGTACATGAATCTGCCATAAGACATGTAAAAATGATGGCTGAAGCGTATCCGGATTCTACGTTTGAAATCGTTATGTATAGTGCTGCCTACAGTATGGTAGTTAAAGACTCCTCAAAAGTGTTGGATCAAATGAAAGAATTAGCTTCTATTACTAATGTTGACTTAGTGGTATGCCAAGCCTCCCTAAATAAGCACAATATAAAGCCTACAGAAGTAATTGCTGGCGTTAGAGCTGTACCAGATGGCATTTTGGAAATCATTCAAAAACAGGGTATGGGTTGGGGTTACATCAAAGAAGCTAATTAATTTCATTCTTAATTTATGATACACAAATGAGCGTATTACCTATTTTAGGTTATCTGGGAGCCTTATCGGCTGGTATACTATTAGGCTTGATGGGTGGTGGTGGTTCTATTATCACCATACCCATCTTAATCTATTTTTTTCATATAAGCCCTATTACCGCAATGGCCTACTCTTTATTTGTGGTAGGCACTTCTGCCACAGTAGGCACTCTCAATAATTTAAAAAAAAGTTTTGCTACTTATCGCATCGCTATTCTATTCGCTATACCTACTATAATAAGTGCTTACATTGTTCGCAAATACATAGTACCTATAATCCCTCTAGAAATTATTAAGGTAAAAGGCATTATAATTACTAAAGATAGTAGCATTATGGTACTCTTTGCTATAGTCATGCTTTTATCAGCTATAGCCATGATTAAGAAAAGGAAGCTGTCTCCTAAAACCATTATATACGATACCTACAATTATGGATTCATCATACTTATTGGAATAGTCATTGGCTTACTTACTGGAATTATTGGTATCGGTGGTGGTTTTTTAATTATTCCAACTTTAGTGCTATTTGTAAAACTACCTATGCAAAGAGCCGTGGCAACTTCATTGGGCATTATTGCTATAAAATCATTAATTGGTTTTTTAGGCGACATGACTACTATTAATATCAACTGGAATTTTCTCTTACAATTTACCTTCGTATCTACAATAGGTGTTTTTTTAGGGACTTACTTTTCGTCTTTCATGAATGGAGAAAAGCTTAAAAAATATTTTGGTTGGATGATTCTCCTTGTTTCATTAGCTATTATGTATAAAGAAATATATTTCCTATACGGAAGCAATGCTTAAACTGACTTCAAGCAATTAAAAACTAGTTTTTTATGTAACATTACTTTACTTAACAATACTGCTATAAATTGAAAAAAAAGTGAAGTTGATTACTTAAATTTTATCCTAAAATTGTAGCATAAACATTAAATTAAAATTGTGTAAAGCATATATGTATAACAATAGAATTATTACTGGAACATTCACTATTTAATGGACATCCAATATTCATGGGATATAAAATATCATCTCCTACTCCCAATTTTGATCGATTTATTGGCTTTATCAGAGTTCAAATACTAAGTCTTATGGTAACCGAAATGAAACTCTCCGATTTCATTGCAATAGACCCTCACAAATAGTTGTAAACATCAGTAAAAGCTGATTGTACTCTTGTAAATATTCTACAATAAATGAAAGTACTTTTTTAAAACAAATTAACTTCCATGACGAAATAATTCTTTTTTATCTTTACATCTCGATAATTGAATCAATAAAACGGTTTCCCTTTCAAGAGAAGAAAAACAAGATGAAAAACAACAAAATTTTATTAGTGGAAGATGATCCGAGAGTATGTTCGTTCATTAATAAGGGATTAACCGAAGAAGGATATAATGTTAGTGTGGCGTTTTCAGGAGAATCTGGTCTTGAACTTTTTAATCCAGAAAGTTTTAATTTGGTTATTTTAGATATTATGCTTCCAAACATCAATGGCTTAGATGTTTGCAAAGAAATTAGAAAAATCCATAAAAATATTCCCATTCTTTTTCTAACGGCATTAGGAAGTGCAGAAAACATTGTGTTGGGTTTAAGTACAGGCGCTGATGATTATTTGGTCAAACCTTTTAAGTTTATCGAATTAATTGCCAGAATTAAAAACTTATTAAAACGCACTGAAAATTTTAAACCAGAAAAAAAAGAAAAACACATCTATAGGTTTTTAGATACCGAACTCAATGACGATTATAAAACGGTAAAGCGTGGAGATACGGAACTATCTCTTACCTCTACCGAATATAAACTCCTACTCATTTTTATAAAAAATCCTGGAAAAGTACTCACTCGTACACGACTTTTAGAAGAGGTTTGGGGCGTAGATTTTGATATGGGTACCAATGTAGTTGATGTATATGTGAATTATTTACGTAAAAAATTAGAGAAAAATGGACAAGAACGTATCATACAAACCTTTATAGGAATGGGCTATGTGTTAAAAGAAAAATAATGAAGACAAAAACCAAAATTGTATTATTTTTCGCAAGTATTTTTACACTGTATATTCTGATTTTTAGTGGGTTTATTTATTATTCCATCTCCATTTATTCGTATAATGATTTCTACAAACGCTTAGAGCTAAGAGCTATTACCACTGCCAAAATCGAGTTAGACCAAACCCATCCAGAAATCACTACCATCAAACAATTTAGACAGGGCTATCTTGAAAAATTACCCAATGAAAAAAGTTATATTTTAAAATGGGATGTTTCAAAAAGTAAAGTGGACGCCAAATTAATGGGCATTCCAGTATCATTTTTAGAAAATATAGCCAAAAACGGAACTGACAATTATAGAAACGATGGTATTTTTTATGCAGGTGTAGTGCATGAAAAAAACAACCAAAAATACATTTCAATCGTCTCTGCACAAAACTATTACAACACTCATCATAATGCATTTTTAAAAAATCTTTTAGTTACTTCAATTTTAATAACCATCTTTTTAATTATTGGAACAGGATTATGGTTTTCAAAAATGGTTTTGGAGCCACTTCATAAAATAACATTACGTGTTAATAATATTAGTTCAGAGAACATGCATTTGCGGTTACCCATTACTGAGAACAACGACGAACTATCTGCCTTAGCAAGAACATTTAATGATATGTTAAACCGATTAGAAACGGCTTTCGAAACGCAAAAGAATTTTATAAGCAATGCATCTCATGAATTAAATACACCCCTTACTTTTATTATTGGAGAAGCCGATGTGGTATTGTCAAGAATACGAACACCAGAAGAATATGTAGAATCAATAAATGGTATTTTAGAGGAAGCCGAAAAACTGGATCGAAAGACGAAAGCCTTGCTCTTTCTTGCTCAAACAGGATACGATGGTAAGGTACAGAAGTTTGAGAAAGTCAGGATTGATCAATTATTGTTAGATGTAAAAGATACCGTAATGCGGATTATTCCAAAATCTAAGATGATCATAGATTTTAGTTTGTTACCCGAATCTCCAGATAAGCTAAAAGTAAAAGGAAACGAACAATTATTGCACCTTGCTTTTTCAAACATTATCATGAATGCCTGTAAATATTCCAGTAATCAAGATGTAAGAGTGTCTTTAGGTGCTACTCAAAAAGAAGTTATTGTAATTGTTTCGGATAAAGGTATTGGTATTCCAGAAAGCGAAATGAAATATATTTATGATCCTTTTTTTAGAGCTTCTAATACCAATAACTTTGACGGTTATGGCATAGGCTTACCGCTAACACGGAATGTAGTCAAAATGCATCATGGGGTTTTAATAGTATCATCCGTTGAAGGAAAGGGAACACATGTAGAAATTAAATTACCTATTGGTAATTACCCTATCTAATAATTCTAATGTAATTCTAATTTGACCTTAAAGTCATTTTAACCTCCTGCTTTTACATTTGTTTCTTTATAAAATAAAAAAGAAATGAAAAAAATTTTAATTCCTACCGATTTTACTGTTGAGTCATTAAATGTTTTAAAATACGTTTTAGAACACCATTCTGAAAAAAAAATACATATTGTATTGGTTCATGGTACTATGCTGCCCGATTCCATTTCAGAATTATTGTTTTTTAGAAAAAACGTTTTTATGGAATCTCTTATGAGCGATGCCTTTTGTGAAGCAAAGGATATCATTGCTAATAAATTTTTCTCTAAAATTCACCGTATAGAAACCGAGCTATATTTTGGGTTTAATCGTTCTGCTTTACAAAAATTTATAGAAGCTCATCACATAACAGAAGCCTACATTCCTACGAACTATACTTTTAAAAAAGTAAATAAAAAAAGCTTCGACTTCATCCCTCAAATAAAAAAAGTGCTCCCTAAAGTTACCGCAGTAGCAATGGAATCCGATACCACTACTTATGTTCAAGATTCTGTAGCAAGTTTGTTTAAATATTAAAACATTGTCCTATGAAAAAGATATTCTTATTTGGCTCCAAGACTTTTTACTTTGTATCGTTCTCTTTCATCTTCTTCCTGTTTATGACCATGCTATTTAACAGCACAAGTCCTGAAAAAAATTTAATAGGGTCCTGGAAAGAGATTGCGTGGGAATACGAAAAAGTAGAAAATTATAGTGAAGATGGCATTCCCATTTCAAAAACCATTTCAAAACAGATAAAACAAGAAATAGTTCAGGATTTAATTATCCACCAAGCCGAAATATGGACCTTTTCTCCAAATGGAGAATTAATTTTAAAAGGGGAACAAATGCCTGTAAAACCATTGGATTGGAATTTAAAGGGAAGAGGGAATGTGCTAAGCTTAATTCATCCCGATTTGAAGACCGAAAAATACAATGTAAGTGTCGTCAATAAAGATGAAATGATACTCTATTTTGATTCAGATATCCATGCAAGAGGAATTGTTAAAATGACGTTTAAAAAAATTGAAGGATAAACAGTTATGCTAAGAAAATACAGCAATAGTAGAACCCTAGAAGATAACATGAAATTAGGAGGCTTAACAGCCTTCTCTGCTGGAATGGTCAATGTTGCCTCTGTAATTATCTTCTTTGCTTTCACCTCAAACGTAACCGGGCATTACGCTATATTAGCTGAAGAAATCGCCAAACAAAACTGGTATGAAGCAGCTGTGGTTTTTGGGTGGATTTTTGCCTTTTTTATAGGCAATTTCATGTCAAATATCATTATCATTCATTCCAAAAAAAACAGCTACCAATCACATGCGATTCCACTAGTTGTTGAAATTTTGTGCTTATTATCTGTTGGCTTTTATGGACAATATGTTTATACCGAAACGCTTACGGAAACTGAAATCATGATCGCTATTATGCTATTTGCTATGGGCATTCAAAATGGATTAACCGCTAGCATTTCTAATTTTGCTGTTAAAACCACACACCTAACCGGTCTAACTACCGATTTAGGCATTCTATTGGCTATGTTTACGAAAAAAGAATTTAGAGAAAATGAAAAAATGAAAGGAAAAGCAAGACTCTTACTGGTTATTGTATCTTCTTACCTTACAGGAGGTATTTTTGCAGGAGTAGTGTATTTAAATATTCAATTTATGGTATTTATTGTAGCTTGTTTTGTAATTGGACTCATCATATTATACGAGTATTCTAAATTTAAAGTCACAAAATTTATAAGGACCAAGCGCGCTGTAAATTTTAAATATTAAGCTTTCAGTATCTTAAGAATGTTCCTTAAGCATTTTTAAGATACTAAGCTACAAGACCAAATTACCCGCAAGTTGTTTTAAAATAATTTCTGATAATTTTGCCTGAAATTTTGCATCACTATGTCGCACCATCGCATTTATATAATTTAATTGTGCCGTTCTAAACTCAATAGTAGGAATAATACCTATCCTAAATTTTTCTACAGTAATTTTAAGGTTCTCTTGAGCAATAGCTTCATTTTTAGCTTCTAATTCAATCAAACTTATGTTCGTCAAATATGTTTGATAGGTTGTATTTACAAGCGACATTAATTCTTGAGTGCGCTGAGTAATAGCAATTTCTTTATTCTCTATTTCTATTTTGCTGATTTTTTCATTCCTGTTTTGGTTAAAACCATCAAATAAGTTTAAACTTGCTCCAAAACCATAATTCCAACCTTTTGAATTTGATCTACTTGTAAACCCTAAACTTGATTCAGAACGTCCAAAATTGTACCCTGTGGTTGCATAAATTGTAGGATACCTTAAGGCTTTAATTTTTTTTAATTCAAGTTCACTAATTTTTTTATTAATCAATTCAGCTTGGAGTTGAGGATTTTTTTCTTCAATCTGAGATTCAAGTTCTGGCAATAAAAGTCCTTGATCTACTGAAATCTCTAGCTCAACTCTATAATCAATCTTTAAATCACGAGCAAGATGTTCATTCAATTGAACCTTTGTATTTGCATACAATTCTTTTTGTCTTTGCATTAATGTTTGATCCGTATTAAGATCCACTTGAGCATTGAGTACTTCTAATTTTGAGGCTTTACCAATTGTAAAACGATTTTGAGCTAGTTCAACACGTTGTTCAGAAATTATAATAGTACTATCTAATGCACTCAATTGTTGTTGTTGTTGCACCAAATCAAAATATGTAATCATTACATCTCCAACCTTGCTCAGCACAACTTGTTTTAGCTCCGACTCTCCCAATTTTTTCTCTTCTTTAAGTTGATCATAATTTGCAAACATTCGAAAACCATCAAACAATGTCCAATCCATTGCAACACCGTAATTTAAACTATTATTTTTTGCATTATCATTTTCAACAATAGTTCCATCTGAACGAGTCTGTGTAGAATTTTGAATGCTATTATTATCTACTAAACTTGCATTAATTTGTGGGAGTATTCCTGCCCTTCCTGGGCTAATAGAAAATTCGTCTATCTTTAATTCATTAGATGCGATTTTAATCTGATAGTTATTTTCTAATGCAATTTGCACAGCTTCTTCAACCGTTAGAATTTTTTGAGCAGTACTAAAATTGATAAAAAAAATACAGATTAAAATAGTGAGAATATAAATACGGTTGTTCATTTTAATTTGTTGTTTCAAGGAATTTAAACTCAGGACGCTGTTTTTTCTCCCTTGACCATAAGAAATATAATGCTGGGATAACGAATAAAGTAAGTATTAAAGAAAATAATGTTCCACCAATAATTACGACCCCCATACCAATACGACTAGTCGATGCTGCACCTAATGACAATGCAATTGGCAATGCTCCTAAGGCTATGGTTAAACTAGTCATAAGAATAGGTCGTAATCTAGATTCTGAAGCTTTTAAAGTTGCTTGTAATTTTGGCATTCCCTCTTCTCTAAGTTGATTTGCAAATTCTACAATCAAAATACCATTTTTAGTAACTAATCCAATAAGCATAATGGTTCCTATTTGACTAAAAATATTCCAAGTCTGTCCAAAAAGCCATAGAGAAAACATTGCTCCGGCAACTGCCATCGGAACTGTTAAAATGATAATCATCGGATCTATAAAACTTTCAAATTGTGCCGCTAAAATTAAAAATATAAGTAATAATGCTAAACCAAAAGCGAATAGTGTATTAGAACTACTCTCAACAAAGTCACGAGATTCGCCACCTAAATCTGTTGTAAATGTATCATCTAAAACTTTGGCTTTTATTTCTTCCATAGCATCTATTCCATCGCTTATACTTTTACCAGGCGCCAAGTTCGCAGAAACCGTAGCCGACATATATCGATTATTGTGAAATAATTGAGGAGGACTACTATATTCTGTGGTTGTTACAAGATTATCCAACTGAATTAACAAGCCATCTTTATTTTTGACAAAAATTGAGGTAAGGTCTAAAGGAGCGTCTCGATCTTCTTTATCAAACTGACCAATGACTTGATATTGTTTTCCATTCATTAAAAAATAGCCAAAGCGTTGTCCACTTAATGATAATTGAAGGGTTTGAGCCACATCTAAAACAGAAACACCTAAACTTTCTGCTTTTTCACGGTCTATATTAACATAAATTTCAGGTTTATCAAATTTTAAATCTACATCAACAAAAGAGAATGTTTCGTTACTTTCAGCTTCTTGCATAAAAACAGGAATAGCTTCTTCTAATTTCTGAAAATTTTGTGCTTGAATTATAAATTGAATTGGGGGACCGCCACGTCTGTTTACTGAAATTGTAGGCCTTTCTGAAACATTAGATTTTCCACCAACATAAGCTTTTGCCCAACGTCCAAGATCATTTGCAATATCATTTTGAGAACGCTCTCGTTCGCTAGGATCTACCAGAGCTACATTTGCGCGACCACTATTTACAGACGAAGAACCAAAACCAGGAGATGTTAATACCAAACTCACCTTTTTTTCTGGTACAGAATCATTAATCAGTTCAGTTATATCGTTCATCAACCGATCCATATACTCATAAGATGAGCCCTCTGGAGCTGATACATTCAAGCGGATAAAACTTCGGTCATCGTAAGGTGCCGTTTCTTTTTGTAAAAGATGATAAAATAAAACAATAAGGCCAATACATCCTATTAAGATAGGAAAACACAACCATTTTCTCTTCATAAATTGTCCTAATGAATTTGCGTAAGAGGTATTCATTTTAACAAAGTACTTTTCTGTATAATTATAAAATTTAGAATGTTGTTGCTTACCCGGCTTTATTAAATAGGCATTCAACATTGGCGTTAATGTAAGGGATACAAAAGCCGAAACTAATACAGCAGCCCCCAAAACAACTCCAAATTCTCTAAATAGTCGCCCGACAAATCCTTCAAGAAAAATTACAGGTAAAAATACCGCCGCTAGGGTAATTGATATTGAAATCACCGCAAAGAAAATCTCATTAGACCCTTTAATAGCCGCTTCTATAGGGTTCATTCCTTCTTCAACTTTTTTATAAATATTTTCTGTAACTACAATCCCATCATCTACAACTAAACCAGTCGCTAGTACAATAGCTAAAAGTGTTAATACATTAATGGAGTAACCAAACATCCACATAATAAAAAAAGTTGCTATTAAAGATACTGGGATATCAATTAAAGGCCTAAATGCCATGGACCAGTTTCTAAAAAACAGGAAAATCACTAAAATCACTAAAATAATAGATATCAGTAGTGTTTCTGCTACTTCGGTGACTGCTTTACGAACAAAAATGGTGTCATCAATAACAACATTTAACTTAAAGCCTTCTGGTAAATCTTTTTTAAGCTTTTCATATTCTAAATAAAAAGCATCGGCTATTTCAAGATAATTTGTTCCTGGTTGAGGAACAACGGCTATGGCGACCATAGGCTGACCAGAATCGCTCATTTTTGTTTCCATATTCTCCCCTTCCAACGAAGCTTTTCCTATATCACTAAGTCGAACTAGTTTTTCACCATCAGCCATAATGATAATATCATTAAACTGTTGCTCAGTATTTAGGTTACCTATAGTTTTAACTGCAAGTTCTGTATTTGTCCCTGTTAGTTTTCCGGAAGGCAATTCTACGTTCTGTGCCAATAACGCTCTCCTTACATCAGCTACAGTAAGTCCATACGAAGCTAATTTTAAAGGATCTATCCATAAACGCATTGCATATCTACGTTGACCCCAGATCTGAACACTACTTACACCAGGAATAGTTTCTATCCTTTGAGAAATTACATTTTCTGCATAATCAGAAAGTTCTAGAATGTTTTTTCCATCACTTTGTACCGTCATAGACAATATACGTTGGGCATCAGCATCAGATTTCGAAACCACTGGAGGAGCATCTAAATCCTCTGGAAGACTACGAACAGCCTGTGAAACCTTATCACGTACATCATTTGCAGCATCTTCTAAATTTTTATCAAGATTAAACTCTATACTGATAGAGCTTGATCCTTGAACGCTAGATGATGTAATATTACGGATCCCATCAATAGAATTGATTGCTTTTTCTAAAGGTTCAGTAATTTGTGACTCTATAATATCTGCATTTGCTCCTGAATAGCTTGTACGAACTGATACCTGTGCTGGATCTATTGAAGGAAATTCTCGCACCCCTAAATAGGTATATCCAATAATTCCGAATAGAATTATAGCAAGATTCATAACAATGGTTAGTACTGGACGCTTAATACTTAAAGTAGATAAATTCATTATTCAGCAGACATAGTTTCTGGTTCTTCAAAAATCACTTTTACAGGTGAGCCATTTTTTAATGCCATTACTCCGTAAGTTAATACGGTATCACCAGCTTTTAATCCAGACAATACACGTACAGAACTTCCTGTACGGGATCCGATTTCAACATCAATCTCTTTAGCTTTTCCGTCTTTTGAAATAAATATTTTTTTTCCATTTTGTACTGGTATTAATGCTTCACTTGGTACCATTAAGGCATTATCTACTGTTTCTAATGGTAAAATTACATTCGCATAAGTACCAGGAAAAAGTTTTCCGTTTGGATTATCAGCTATTGCACGCATTTTTAAAGTACGAGTTGCGATTTCAACCTCAGGCTCAATTGCATATATTTTTGCAGTATTAGTTTCTTTAGAATCTGATGTCGTGAACGTAAGTAATGTGCCTAAATTAATTTTAGAAGCATATTTTTCAGGAATAGAAAAAGTGATTTTTAATTGATCTGTATTCACCAATTTTGCAACCACCGTTGATGGACTCACATAAGTACCTTTTGAAATAGAACGAAGTCCGATAATTCCAGAAAAAGGTGCACGAATGGTTGTTTTTGAAAGTTGCGCTTCAATCAAGTCTGACTCTGCTTTTGCTGATTGGAAATCTGCATTAGAAATATCGTACTCTTCTTGGCTAATGGCTTGCTTCTCTAATAAAAGTTGAGCTCTTCTTTCATTTTCTGAAGCTAGCTTTTGGGCTGTTTGCACTTTTGATAGTTGTGCTTGTAATTCTATATCATTTACCCTGAAAAGCAATTGTCCTTTAACAACTTTACTACCTTCTTCAAAATTTATACTTTCAACAACACCAGATATCTCACTCCTTATTTCAATTTGCTCATTGGCTTCTAATGTCCCTGAAAGAGAAATATTATCATTAAAAACTTGTGGACGTAAAACCATTCCTGAAACAGTTGTAGATATGGCTATACTTTCAGAGCTTTTTGGTTTTCCTATCTCGCTATTTTTTGAAGCACGATATGCAATCATTCCTCCCAATCCTACTATAAGTACAGTATAAACAAGGTATTTTATCTTCATATTATTTTGTATAAATAAAAACTAGAATAAATTCATTAACTAGGTTTTAACAAATCTATTTCTTATGCCCTGTTCTAAAAAAAAAATTAAACTTTATTTAACAGTAATTACTGTTAAAACTTAAGGTTTAGTGTTGATATGACATTGTTATACTATAAAGAGAGCTAATACATTTGAAAAATAGACCTAACTATTAAGGTAAAAAATATTTTTAAACATCATTTAGTTGACAAATATCATGTTTTAAGACTTCTATTCTTAGAAAATTTGTAACCTCTAATAATTGTAAAAAATAATTATGACAAAAGCTCATTCATTTCATATCCCAGTAATGGGGATTGGTTTTACTATTGATTCTCCAATAAAAGTATCTCAATATGGTATAGACTCTGTAATATCTCTTGTAGACGATATTCTTTTAGAAAAATTAAGAAAGATGTATTGTGAAAAATTTGAGCTTCCCTATATAGAGATTAGCGAAAAAATGAATGACTTTAGAGCAAAAAGAATCACATCTTATCTTAATCTTATTCAAGATTTAGCCCAAAAGAAATTTGAAGAATTCAAAAACTTCACTGTTGAATCTATAGTTGAAGTAAAAAAATATTTCTCTATGCTACCTGAATCCTCTTTACTTAATAAAGAGTTTAAACATTTGACAAAAGATAATTTTAGTTTAGAAGATCTTAAAATATGGATCAAGGATAATCTTCACATGGGAAGTATCGATGTGAATATCATGACCAAAGTAGACAAGGATAATTATATAAAAAAAGAAAAATTACCTCCCGAATTTAATGATGCACATGCTGCATTAAGAGGTTATGCAAATAGTAATCTTAGTTCTTCTTTAATTCTTTCTGCAGGAATGAACCCAAGACTATATAGCTATTTAGAGCATTTTAAAGACTTTTACCCAGATGAAAATGGGATAATAAAAAAGAAAATAATATTAAAAGTAAGTGATTACCGTTCGGCATTAATCCAAGGGAAATTTTTAGCAAAAAAAGGAATATGGGTTTCTGAATATCGCATTGAATCTGGGCTCAACTGTGGCGGACATGCATTTGCTACAGATGGTTATTTGATGGGGCCTATATTAGAACAATTTAAAGCTGAAAAAGAAAATTTAAGAGCGTCAGTTTTCGAAATTTTGATTACCGCATTATCAAGTAAAAATAAGATTGTTCCAAAATCTATTTTACCTTTGAAATTATCTGCTCAAGGTGGAGTAGGCACCTCTGATGAGCAAAAATTTCTTTTGGATTATTATAAAATAGACTCTGTTGGATGGGGAACTCCTTTTCTTTTAGTTCCAGAAGCTACTACTGTTGATGCAACTACTATTGAAAAGCTAGTAGCTGCCAAAGAGGAAGATTTGTACCTTAGTACTATTTCTCCATTAGGAATTCCTTTTCATAGCTTAAGAGGTAATACAAAAGATATCGAGAAGGAGAAGCGAATTGCGAAAGGTAATCCTGGGAGTTCTTGTCCTAAAAAATTTGTGGCTTTAAATAAAGATTTTTTAGAAACAGGCATGTGTACCGCATCAAGACAGTATCAATATTTAAAAATTAAAGAATTAGATTCGAAAAAACTCAATACTATAGAATACGCTTATCAATTAAATAAAATCACTGAAAAATCTTGTACTTGTGTCGGGTTAGGGACTTCTGCCCTACTTGCGTATAATCTTGATACCAAAACTGAAGGCAAAGGAGTTTCTATATGTCCAGGTCCGAATATGGCTTATTTTAATAAAACCTTGTTATTAGCAGAAATGGTCGATCACATTTATGGAAGAACTAATATGATTACAAGAACTGATCGTCCGCATATGTTTATTAAAGAATTATACATTTACATAGCCTATTTAAAAGACCTCATGCTAGAAAATGAAACTACTACAAATGAGAAACAACATAAATATCTATTAGCTTTCGCAGCTAACTTAAAAGATGGAATTATTTATTATCAAGACTTATTTTATAATGAACATGCCATTTTAAACGCCTTGAAAGACGCAAGAAATACTTTGAATGAATTGGTTTTAGAAATTGACCTTATTGAAATAAGTTAAAAGCTATTTAAACAATAATGGTTGAGTAACATATTACTCAACCATTATTGTTAGTAAAACATCAGTCTAAAAATTCACATTCAAATAAATCGACAATCTATTTTTCAATTCTACTTTACCTCCATTCAAATTTTGGGTTATAGGTAACATACTTACTAAACCTAATGAAAATTCTTTGAGAGTAGCTTCTAAGCTTACTTTTCCAAGAAAAACATCACCTTTTGTATTTGCAACTTTTAAACCAAATTCCTTATTTTCCTCAAAATTTTCACCTGCAATTCCTAAAACAGGTGTCAAAGCAAGGTTATTAGAAACATAATAGGTTTTAAATGCGTTTATCCCATAATTTAACTGATTTCCAAACTGATATGATTTTGAGTTCTCAGTTTTAATCGTATAATTA
>TARA_R110002051_G_scaffold48682_1_pt1 | contig 21737 bp, 11 predicted proteins | sample TARA_R110002051 | Tara Oceans TARA_R110002051 (sample SAMEA4397023) | marine metagenome | biome: Polar Biome; feature: [MES] marine water layer (ENVO:01000295) within the mesopelagic zone...; material: water (ENVO:00002006), including particulate matter (ENVO:01000060) such as......
GACCATAATCTCAGACACTTGCGCTTCATCGACGCCTAAATCTGGAAGCGCATGTGTGGTCGCTGTTGCTTCTTGCTGAGCAGGTTGGTCGGTATTTGACTCAGCTGGCGCCTTATCAATTTGCTCTTCTTTTTGCTCAGCATCAAGAGACTTATCTTGAGTGTCAGCGACAGGTGCTTCTGCGTTTTGGCTCTGATCTTGACTGTCAGTCTCGCTTTCAAGCTCGATCAGCACCATACCTTCACTGACTTGATCACCAACTGCAACATTAATTTTGCTCACTTTACCAGCGGCAGAGCTTGGTACTTCGACCGAGGCTTTATCAGATTCAATCAAAATAATATTGTCGTCTTTTGCAATGACATCACCAACTGCAACCATAATTTCACTGACTTCGGCACTATCGACACCCAAATCGGGGGCTTTAATTTCCATCCTTGTTCTCCTTGTCTTATGGTTATTTTTCTTTGACGTCATTATCATTTAGCAAGGCTGCATCGGCTTGATCTTCAGCACGACCTTCACTGCTGATCTCTTCATCATCTTCAGCGACAAACTCAGGTACTGGGTTTGGATTGATATGGTCAGGTGCTGGTGCTGGTGCATCTGGGAAGTGATCATAATGAGGCTGTTGCTGCCATGCTGGCGGTTGATCCGCTTCGATACCGAAGCTTGAAATTGCGTCTTTTACCAAACGCATCTCAACTTCGCCTTCATCTGCCAAGCGTTTGAGTGTTGCAACGACGATGTGAGCCGCATCGACATGGAAGAAGCTACGCAGATTCTCACGGGTATCAGAGCGACCATAACCATCGGTACCAAGCGTGGTATAAGGACGGTTATCAGGTAACCATGCACGGATTTGTTCTGAATAATTACGCATGTAGTCCGTTGCTGCAACGACCACACCTTCATGAGGCGCAAGTTGTTCAGTGATCCACGAAACTTTTTCTTCTTCCATAGGATGCAGACGATTGTAATCGTCACAAGCCATACCATCACGAGTCAACTCATTAAAGCTAGTGACGCTCCAAACGTTGGCGGTGATATTGAACTCATCTTGTAATATACGCGCCGCTTTTTGAACTTCACGTAAGATAACACCAGAACCTAATAGCTGCACTTGAGTTGAGCCATTATCTTCAAGTAAATACATACCGCGCTTGATGCCTTCCTCGCTTCCTTCTGGCATCGCAGGCTGATCGTAGTTTTCATTCATTAGCGTCAAGTAATAATAAACACGCTCACCTTCACCATACATCCGGCGCAGACCGTCATGCATCACGACTGCCAGCTCATAACCAAAGCATGGGTCATAAGTGACGCAGTTAGGTACCACGTTGAATAGAATTTGTGAATGACCATCTTGATGCTGCAGGCCTTCGCCATTTAGTGTCGTACGACCTGCTGTTGCCCCAAGTAAGAAACCCTGAGCCTGACAATCGCCCGCCGCCCATGCAAGGTCACCAATACGTTGGAAACCGAACATTGAGTAGTAGATATACATCGGAATCATCGGTAACGCGTTAACAGAGTAGCTGGTTGCTAAGGCAATCCAAGCACTCATCGCGCCTGCTTCATTGATGCCTTCCTCTAACATATGACCGTCGATAGCTTCTTTATAGCCCATCAAGGCTTCGCTATCTTCTGGCGTATATTTTTGACCAACAGCCGAGTAAATACCCAATTGACGGAACATACCTTCTAGACCGAAAAGTACGCGCTTCGTCAGGTACGATAGGTACCACACGATCTTGAATGTCCTTGTTTTTTAGCATAGCAGCTAACAGACGCACAAATACCATGGTGGTCGACTGCTCTTTACCATTACTACCTTTTAAGACACGATCAAAAATAGACAAGTCTGGGATATTCAATGGAATATGCCCACTGCGACGGTTTGGCAGATGACCACCTAATGCTTCACGGCGACCTCTAAGATACTTCATCTCTGCTGAATCTTCGGCTGGACGATAAAACGGCAGCGTCTCTAATTGCTCATCGGTAAATGGCAAATCAAAGCGATCGCGGAAGTACATCAAACCTTCTTGATCGAGCTTTTTAACCTGATGCGATTTATTCACCGCTTGGGTTTGCGTCGATAGGCCATAACCTTTAACTGTTTTGACCAAAATAACGGTTGGTTGATCTTTGGTCTTCATGGCTTCACTAAAGGCCGCATAGACCTTCATTGGATCATGACCACCACGGTTCAAGCGTGAGATATCTTCATCAGATAACTCATCTGCCATCTCTTTTAATTCAGGATATTTATTAAAGAAATTCTCGCGAGTAAATTCCGCTGTACGCGCCTCATATAGCTGATACTCGCCATCGACCGTTTCTTCCATACGGTGCTTAAGGACACCGGTATGATCTTTATCGAGTAACGAATCCCAATTACCACCCCAAACGACTTTAATCACTCGCCAGCCTGCACCGCGGAACACCGATTCTAATTCTTGAATAATCTTACCGTTACCACGAACCGGACCATCAAGGCGTTGCAAGTTACAGTTGACAACCCATATGAGATTATCCAACTTCTCACGGCCAGCAAGTGAGATTGCGCCCAAGCTTTCTGGCTCATCGGTTTCGCCGTCACCTAAGAAGGTCCAAATCTTGCGACCTTCTTTTTCAAGCAAACCACGGTTTTCCATATAGCGCTGCACGTGCGCATGGTAGATCGACATGATAGGACCTAAACCCATCGAAACGGTTGGGAACTGCCAATAATCAGGCATCAAGTACGGATGCGGATAGCTTGATAGACCCTTACCACCGACTTCACGGCGGAAGTTTTCTAACTGCTCTTCAGTCAAGCGCCCTTCTAAATAAGAGCGCGCATAGATACCAGGTGCTGAGTGACCTTGGTAATAAATCATATCACCACCGAAATGATCACTGGCAGCACGGAAAAAATGGTTAAATCCGGTCTCATAAAGAGTCGCACTTGAGGCAAATGTCGCTAAGTGACCGCCCAAATCGTCATCATTTTTATTGGCACGCATGACCATTGCCAAGGCATTGTAGCGAATCAAGGCACGAATTTTGCGCTCGATCGTCAAATCACCGGGATACATAGGTTCATCTTCAACGGCGATGGTATTGATATAAGCTGTATCGAGACGGTTAAATGGCAGACCTTCTTGTACTGCCATGTTATATAACGCTTTTAATAAAAACTGCGCCCTATCCTTGTCAGCATGTTTGACAACAGACTCAAAGGCTTCCAGCCATTCTTGGGTTTCGCTGCTATCAGCATCCTTGTAATAATTCATCTTTATTAATCCTTTTTATCAGTCAGCCCTGCATGATGGCAGGTGTTATTAAATTAGAGTGTTATACATATTTTAAATGAGTAAACGATTTACTTGATGACTTCCTTGCTGCATCTGAGCATTCCATTGTCTTATGTGGATTATATACAGCTATGCCATACAAAGTAGTGGCACTGTACATTGGCATACGTGTTGAATAAGCATAATTATAAAACTGAATATACAATTAACTGTGTCTATTCAGTCACTAAATGATTATGGCAATCTATTATAGACGCTTATAAGTAAATTGTTTATGGCTGTAGAGAAATGTCGATGCGACAAGTATTTTTAAAATAAATAGTGATTATTTTTTTAGAGGTATTATAGAATTTTGTTGGGAAATTTTTTGACATAGGCGGTTAAGTGGGATTTAGGACAGAAATGTATTTGGTCATAATAAATCTACCGCTCATCTGTTTTCTAGGAAATTTACAAAATTATTGCTTAATATAATGCATTACGTAACATAAACAGATTTTTGGTTATGTTTATCGTCCGTATTTAGATCAATAGTTATCAGTAAATATCGATTTATAGGAATAGCGATATGTATCAGTTCTATTTAAAAATATGAGTGATGAAATACTAATTTCTGCATTTAGCTATTCTCAATTTTGCTTCACTATTAGCTATATCCTTTTTTACAATGCTTCTTATAGAATATATCAGTTACTAATAGCAGTTATTAAAATTCAATATTAATATTTCAAATATATCACACTCCATATTCGGTGATAATTTACAAGCACATCAATTTTTATACTAGATGCATTTGGTTACTCTAATTTACAATTTGAAATATATAATTACATTTCATCCTAAAATATCTACCATCTGTCGACTTTTAGGTGTTTTATGACAAATTATTATACACAATGTCAAATTAAGCGACTTATGTACTCATTTACTTACTAATACTTAAGTCGTCCGTTTGAATTTTAGTCATTAGTATAAGTTTATGGGAATAGCGATATGTATAAAGCTCGATACTCTTCAGACTCAATAAGTATTTCTCCATATCGTAGGTATTTACAACAAATGTTGTCTTTAGTTGGTATTTTGCTATTTTTATTGTATAGCAATTTCGCAGTCGCTAATCCATTTGCTACTCCTGATGACTTCAGTGCCGCTAGCTGCCCCATCAACCATAAGATGTACTACTTAGGGTCTAATCCTCCTACCTCTACTTCTGCTCAACCCGTAGTTGCACTACCTTTGAGCTGGACAGCTGGTAACACCAGTAAAGAGTTTACTTTTGCAGACAATAAGATTTTTACCATTGCCTTCCCAATTTTGATAGATGCCAATAATAGTAATGGCACAGTCCCATTTTACGGTTCCATCAATGACGCTACTTCTAATGCTATTAACTTAGTACACAATTCTACACGAGTGCAGACCGATCACTCTTTAGAGCTTAGTATTAATCGACCCGTCAGTAAGATCGGCTATAAAATACAAGATTTGGACTCAACTACAGTACGAGTAAATGTTGGATCGTTTTTTTTCCCTCGTTATGAAAATAGAGCGCCATACATTGAGCAAGTGGATGTTTCAGCTAATAACGGCCAATTAACCTTTAATAATATTTTTCATAATATTAACGCGCAGAGAAATATCGTAACCGCTAAAGAAGGTGAGAATTGTGATACTGGTGAATGTACTATAGATGCTGCATGGGGATATAAACCCGCAAACAGTGTTGTTAATCTAAAACATAGTAATACTAAGAGAGAAACTAGTGGAAGCCATGCAACGGGCTACTCTGACTTCTACTTCTGTCTAGCACCCCCCAAAATTATTGTCAAGAAAGCCCTTAGCGGTAATCGCATCAATGATACCGATGCTAAGCGTGATCAATTCGAGATAAAAGCGACTGGTGGTTCGATAGCCGCCAATAGCTTCACGACAACTGGTAATGCAGCAGCAGTCACTAATAATAGTAGTGTCGTATTAGAGCTATCGGAAAATACAAGTTATAAGATTACTGAACGAGTGATGAATGGGAATACACTTGGTGATATTGCCAATTATGAAGCCACCTATGTCTGCAATAATGCGACAACGGGTAGCACCACAGTTATGCCTACTACGGCGATGACCTACGATGCAACCACCAAAACTCGCTCATTTACTCTTGCTAATGCCAATTACGGCGATGAGATTACTTGTACCATAACGAATGGACCGACACTATATAATTTTTCTGGAATTGTCTTTGACGATAATGGTGGCATTGCTAGCACTAGAGCCGACAAAGAGAATGCTGACATCACCACCACTGCGAGTGCATATAGTAATAATAGCACCTACTTCAACGGCGTATTTAACACGCCTCCAGAAACAGGTATCGCCGGTAGTAGTGTGAAGCTGGTCAGTTGTACTAATACCAATACTATCTATGCCAATCAATCAGTTGTCACAACTGGTACTACTATTGGTCGTTACCAATTCAGCTTACCTATCAGCACCTTTGGCGGTAATAATAATCTCTGTCTGATAGAGAGTCGTACGGGCGATACCCACCCTATCCGGACCTCTAATGAGAATAAGAATGTAGGCTTTGCGCCAACCAATTTTAACTATCCCGATAACGATTTTGGAAGAGTCATTGATGCTCATGCAGCGATCGTGTTGAAGAAATACCAATATGTCAACGACTGCGACACGACTCTAAATTATTCCGCTATTTCCATCACGGCAGACCCAAGGACGGGCTTTAGTACGGGTACTGTTTCAGAGAGTTTGATTCCCGGACAATGTATCGCGTATAAGATAGTCGCTACCAACCGCGCCAATATCTCTGTTGATAACTTCGTAATGCGTGACGTGCTCCAAAGCAAAGGCGTTAAGAACGCAACGACGACCTCTGTATTGGTAGCACCTGTTGACGCAGCTAGTAACTATGCGGGCAATAGTGTGGCTATTGGGATGAACGGCACGGTGATTTCTAACAGTCAGTCCATACCTGCTAGAAAAAAACGTGATTTTTACTTCAATACCAAATATGGCACCACATCGAATCCATAGTAATTACTTATGTTGCATCGTCCTTAATACTGAAAAATCAAACTTTTCAACAAAAGCCCTATCTTAAAAGATAGGGCTTTTACCGTTCAGCCATCTAAAAGTGCCGTTTGTCTTCTTTATGGTGCATCTTTGTATCTATTTTGTGACAATACCCTTAAGAAAAAATATAAATTTATCAGTACTTTTATAGATCACTCATTGCAATTTTTAAATCACATGAGATGACATTTAAGTCGCATTAATAACAATAGTCTAAGCAAGGAATACTATATGAAAGGTTTTAATATTTTACGCAACACCTTATTAGCCAGCGTAACGTCGGTATTATTATTAAGTACCGCTCATGCCGATGACGCTTTGAAAATGGATCTAACCGTCAATCAAGTCATCAAAAACGCTGAGGGTAAAATCAGCTATGTACCTGTACGTACTGCACCCAAGGGAACCGTCATTCAGTATAAAGCCAATTACCTTAATACGATTAACAAAGATATCCAAGACTTAGCAGTGGTCCTGCCTATCCCTGCTAATATGACTTTTACCGGTGAAGCAAGCCCTGCCAGTGCGCAAGCCAGTACTGATGGCAAGAACTATATGGATATGCCACTGATGCGCAAAGTCAATGGCAAGATGGTCAAGATTCCGTTTTCTGAATACCGTACCCTGCGCTGGAATATCAAGTTATTACCCGCACAGAAAACCGCTGCGGTATCTCTTAATACCATTGTTGAATAATCTCATCATTGATTAAAGCGTGCCGTTCACTACTTTCAAACCCTCATTCCAATTTCGACACTTTTAAACCTTGGAGTTATACATGAAATCAAATACTTTTAATTACAGCTTATTAGCTATCGGCGTCGCTGCTGTACTAGGCCTCAGTACGGCTGCTAGCGCAGTAGAAACCCCCACTACAACAACGGGCGTAGACATCACCAACCAAGCGACCGCTAACTATAGTGTTGCTGGTCAGGCCCAGCCTGAGGCTAAATCAAATATCGTAAAAGTTAGTGTCTCACAACAAGTATCATTTTCACTGACTGCTGATAATAACGATACAGCCGCGCCGACAAATGGCGTACAAGGCGACAATAAAAACGAAAATATAGCAGTGACGCCTAATGGCTTCGTTCTCTTTGAACATACGTTGAAGAACACGGGTAACACTACTGACACCTATGATATAACTGTGGGTGCAACTGACCCTAAATATACCCAAAACGCATCTACTGTCACATTTACCACATATAAAGCAGATGGAACGCCAATTACAGACCGCACGAACATCACCCTAAACTATATGGAAAACACTCTAATACCGTCTACTCTAGAAAAAGGAGAGTATGTTAAGTTCACGATTAGAGCCAAAACCAGTGGTAATAAAGGTGAGGAAACCCTACCACTCCAACTATCAGTGACTAGTAGAAACTTAGCTGGCATTGCTGGTGCAACTAAAACACTCATAAACACTGACACTTCATTCACGAGACTGCCTACCTTTGGTATCGTTAAGACCATTACTAATGGTCTAGACCTCAATGATACGACTTATCAGGATACTGCCACTTATAAAGTAGTCGTGACCAACGACGGTACTAACTTTAGTGCTGATGCTACAAACATCACTATCGAAGACGTTTTACCAAACGGTCTCGTCATGGCGAAAGAATTGATAGCCAGTAATATCACTGTCAGTACTGGTGCTACTAAAGGCACTATTGCTTCAGGTAGTTTAGGTTCTCAAGGCTTCAGCATCACTAATGTCAATCTCCCAATAGGTCAAAGCATCACTATTACCTTTGAAGTCAAACAAACTGGCGCAGTTACGATTACTCCTACAGTTGCTATGGGCATGATCAACCATGTCACTGTCACTGATGACTTGGATGAAGATGCGGCTACTACTGGTGACATCGTTATCGATAGTACAAAAACTGGTAGCCCAGAAAACGTCTCTACCTTCTACCCTGCTGCCAATCCAGAGGTTAACTATGTTAAGGGTGAGACTCCAGCTAAATCAGGTGATGACTCTACCGTGCCATTATTGACTATCAAGCGTGAGCTGACTCTAACTGGTGTGACTACTAAAGAAATTGCACCTGTCACAGGGCTTACTGCAGCCGATACCGCTGGCCAAGTGACCCATTCAACCGTCATTACCAACACCGGTAAAGATGTTGAAGGTAGTAAACCTGGCGAGTTAACCTTTACGATCACTGATAATGATGGCGGCGTGCGAGATGCGATCAACGTAGTACCTGGTACTGTAAAAGTCACTTATAATCCAGGCGGTACAGGCACTGGTGTAACAGATGCGACTATTACCCCCGTCAACGGTATCTATGATATCAACACTGTTTTAACTGCTGGTATAAAAGCGGGTGGCATCGTCACGATTACCTATAACGTCTCAGCAAACGATGCTCCACTGTTCAATCCAGTGACCTCTACGAATGATGCTGATGCTACATTTGAAGACACCATTGTTACCTTGATTCCTGTTGCAGAAGGCGCACCTACACCAATTACGGTAACAGACAAAACAACAGTGCGCGGCTTAGTGCTAGTGAAAAAACAAGCGCTAGCTGTAGATTGCGCTGCAACTAGTACTGGTATTGTCGGGTCTTTCGTGACTACAGACATTACTGGTGCTCTACCTGGTCAATGTATTGTCTACCAAATCCAAGCTAGAAACACGTCTACTACGGCAGCAGGTTTTCCTATTACTAGTGTCACCATCTTGGACGAATTTTCTAAATTTGCGCCCAATGCTACCTATGTTATAGGTTCTTTAGCTGATATGGATGGTGCAGAGATTGAAGGTACAGATAGAGTTACCACTACGCTTGCTACCTTAGCGGCACAAGGAACTGCCACTATGCAGTTCAAAGTCAAAATCAAAACTGGTCTTTAAATCCTAGATTTATGTTATTAGTTTAATTTCTATCTTTTAAGGTCTATAAGTATCCACAGGTACATATAGATATTTCCCTAGCCTGAATTTACTTAGGCTAGAGGAATCCAAACCCTGATTTTGTTTTATTGGATAAGCGACATATGACTCTATCTACCATGACACCGTCTAATCGTATCGCCTTACGTACAGCGAAGATATCTGCGCTGTCGGTGGCCATGTTGCTTATGCAATCAAATATGGCATTTGCTGCTTCTGACTCTTTAGTACAGTTCATCACTAATACGGCTCAAGCCAGTTATAATGTCAATGCTCGAACCGATACAACGCTTAGTACCGACTCAAATTTAGTAAAAGTGAGATCTTCAGCATTTCCTGAATTCGGTATTAGCTTGACGCAAAATCCGTCGCAGACCGTCGCACCAAATACGGTTGTGAATTGGATCAATACACTTAGTAACACCAGCTTTAGTGATCAAACTATTGCGCTAACCCTTGATGTCAGCCCTTCTCTATCCAATGTCAAAGTCTATCAAGACCTCAATAAAAACGGCATTATCGATAGCGCTGACCAACAGATTATCTTTGATAATTTGACCGCACAGATCAAACTGGGTCAGAGCGAAAATATTCAGCTTATTATCCAAGCATTATCTGATCCTAATGGCAAAAGTGGCGATACCGCTGCTATCAAACTAGGTGCTGTCGTCCTTGAAGATCCTTCGGTTGCGTCTGCCAACGCGACTGATGACTTAGTGATTGTTACCGCAGCGATCGACTTTACCACGCCCAAATTTGATAGCAACAAGACAACCTCACAAATCGACGAAAACGTCTATATCGAAACCAGTTATGCGCAGTGTAATGTGCAGTTCGATCAGCCGGATCAAGTCTGGGTGACTGTTACTTCGAGATTGACTGGCGATACCTATGCGCTAAAAGCAATTGAGACAGGTAATAACACCGGTAAATATCAGCTGTCTGCGCCCACGCAAAACAATGCTGATAAGCTGAATGACAAGATTATCCAAACCCTAGCCGGCGATACGTTGACGGCGTCTTTGGATGCTTGTATTGCCCCTTCTGTGGGCACGGCTCCTGACCAGTTACCGACAGAGTCTGACTTTACGCTTCGTATCGATGATCTAAATACCAGTATCGAAATCGTCAACGATAGCCCAAGTCTAATCGTTACCAAAGAAAGTGACGTAAAGATTGCAGATCTCGGCGACTACGTCAACTATACGATCGACATCACCAACAGTGGTAACTCTACGGCGTATGATGTTCAACTAAAGGACGCTTTACCGCGTGGTTTCGCTTATGTTGAAGATAGTGTTCGAGTCAGCCAAACCGCCGATATCGACATCAATCAACCACAGACCACTGAATTCAAAGCGGAAGGTAAGTATCAAGTCTTGAATCTCGGAACGATGGCTATTGGTGAGACTAGACATATCACTTATCGTGTGTTGCTAGGGGCATCTGCCTTAGGTGGTGATGGTACCAACCGTGCGGTTGCAGTAGCGAGTAATGATCAAGGGGATATCCTCGTCTCGAGAGAAGCACAGTGGAAGATCGATGTAGAGCGTGGCGTGATGAATACTGACGGTATCATCATCGGTAAGGTCTATCACGATATCAACCGCGACGGTATTCAACAAAAAGACGACGGTGAGCTAGGCGTTGCCGGCGTACGACTTTACATGGAAAACGGTAATTTCATCGTCACCGACCCTGAAGGTAAATACAACTTTTATGGTGTCAGCGCCAAGACTCACGTGCTAAAAGTTGACCGCACGACGTTACCTAGAGCGACAGAACTCATCATCCAAAGCAATCGTAATGCAGGGGATGCCGGTAGTCGCTTCGTCGATCTAAAATACGGTGAGCTTCATCGTGCTGATTTCGGTATCGTAGGTGTTATGGCAGATAGCACTGAGCGTTTAAATGCAGAGCTAATCGCCCGTAGCAAAACTATCAGTGCCAAAAACGATACTCTCGAGCAAGCGGTAAAATCCGAATTAGTACTAGAGCCTGACTACGATCGTGACAATAATGATAATGTTGATGCCAGTGGCTGCAAATCTAACGACTTTTTAGATCAAGGTATTCATTGCGATTCAGCCATTGTCACTGAAATGGCAAACCCTACCGCCAATCGTGTTGATATGGCGATCTCTACTATTGCTCCTCCAGTAGAAAAAGAGCTGGAAGAATATCTTAAAGACGTGGCTAATAATAATGTGACCTTTATCAATATGGGTGAAGGTCAACAGCTCAATACTTATAAGCAATTGATTCAAGTACAAGCGCCGTTAGGGGCCAACTTTACCTTATATGCGAATGGTAAAGCTGTATCAGAAGAGACAATCGGTAAAACAGCTGAGCAAGAAAAGCAAAAGGTCACCGCATTTGACTATTATGGCGTTGAGCTAAAACGCGGACGTAATGTCTTACGCGGTGTCGCTACCGATATCAATGGTAAAGTCATCTCTGAACAGACGATTAATGTCTTGACGCCAGATACCTTACAATCTATAGATTATCGTACTCAGGCACAATTGGTTGCTGCGGACGGCGTCAGTGAATACCAGATCGTCATCAGCCTAAAAGACCGTGATGGTCGCCCTTACATTGGCTCAACGCCGATGACTATCGATACCAACATTGGACGTATCAACCTTAATGACACCAGCAAAGACCAAGCGGGTACGCAAGTTACCGTCAATGGTGGTGAGCTCCTCATATCAGTAGTTGCACCAAGCGTCCCTGGTAAAGGTGAGCTGTTGATTGACACCGGATCGACTAAACAAATTATCCCGCTACAATTCACGGCAAAACTACGCCCCCTCATCGCAGTAGGTATCGTTGAAGGCGCGATTTCGCTCAAAGACTTCGATGGTAGCAGTATTACTGACGCTCAAGGCGCATTTGAGCAAGAGCTCCGCGAAATCGCCGGTAACGATGATTACTCAGCGACTGGGCGCGCGGCAATGTTCTTAAAAGGTAAAGTACGCGGTGATTATCTATTAACGCTTGCTTATGATAGCGACAAAAAAGGCGAGCGCCTGTTCCGTGATATCGAGCCGGGTGAATACTATCCCGTTTATGGCGACTCCTCAGCCAAAGGTTTTGATGCGCAATCGACCAGCAAGCTGTATGTTCGCCTTGATAAAGGTCGCTCATTTGCGATGTATGGCGATTTAAAAACCCAAATTGATAACGATGACGGTATCAAGCTTGGTCAATACAACCGCACCTTGACGGGTGTAAAAGCCCAATACGAAGATGACAATACTCGTATTACTGCCTTTGTCGCTGAAACCAGTACCTCACAGCGTGTTAATGAGACTCGCGGCTTAGGCATATCAGGTCCTTACCCACTTGCCAATAATTTTGATGCGGTATTAGAAAATTCAGAAACCATCGAAGTGATCACCCGTGATGCCAATAATCCTGGACGTATCATAAGCCGTGACACCCTAACGCGCTTTGCTGATTATGAAATTGATCCTATCAGCCGTAGCCTATATCTAAAATCACCGATTGCCAGTCAAGATATTGATGGCAACCCTATTTATCTGCGCGTCACTGTCGAAGTAGATGAAGGCGGCGAGAACTATTTGGTTGGTGGTATCGCCGCCAAGCAGCAATTGACCGATAAAATCTCTTTCGGTGGTAGCTATATCAACAGTGATGATCCGCTTAATAAGGAAGAACTTGCCAGCGTTAATACTGTGATTAAAATTAATGATAAGTTAAAACTGGTCGCAGAATACGCTCAAAACAAAGCTGAGAATCCAAACTTTCAGCCAAGCAACCAGATTAACGTCACAGAATCAGATAACAAAAACGTCGAAGGCAATGCTCTACGTATCGAGCTTGACTATGATGATAAGAAAAATACCCGTGCAAAAGCCTATCATAACGATACAGATATCGGTTTTGTCACTGGTGCGTCCCCTCAAACTGCTGGCCGTACCGAGTCTGGCATCGAAGTCACTCACACTATAAATAATAAAAATACGGCGCTTAAACTTGAAGGCGTACGTACAAAGGACCAGACTACTGATGCCAGTATTGAGGGTATACAAGCCAGTGTTGAACAACGTTTAAGCAAAAACATCGTTGGTGAAATTGGTGTACGGTACTATAAACAAGAAGCAGCAGCCTCACGTAATATCCAAGCAGCGACCGATGTCGTAGACATAACTAACGACACTGTTTTTAACGATGACATCATTAATCAATCAGCGCTTAATGGCGTCAATAGCATAGAAAAAGACATCGAAGGTACCACTGCTCGCGCCCGTTTGACTGCGCGTTTACCGAAGCTGAATAACTCATTGATATTTGCTGAGTACGAGCAAGATATTGAACACAGCTCACGCAATGCTACCTCTATCGGTGGTGAAACCACACTGGGTAATTTAGGTCGACTCTATGCTCGCCATGATTTAATCAATAGCTTGTCAGGCAGCTACGGTTTAGATGATTCTGAGGAGCGCCAACGTACTGTCGTCGGTTTTGATGCCACTTATATGAAAGATGGCAAGGTTTATAGTGAATACCGTATGCGTGATGCCATCAGTGCTCGCGAAGCGGAAGCTGCTATTGGTCTAAAGAATAAATGGTATGTGCAAAAAGGCTTAACGCTTAATACTTTACTCGAGCGTGTCGAATCTTTAGAGGGCGAGAAAGACAGTACCTCAACTGCAGCAGGTTTTGGCGTTGAATACCTTGCTAACGAAAATTACAAAGCATCAGGGCGCCTAGAAAAACGCTGGGGCGATACCAGTGATACCTTATTAGGTAGCGCTGGCGTTGCTTATCGTTATAACGATGAAGTTACTTTATTAGCCAAAGATATTTATTCAAAAGTTGATTATGATGATGGTCATCGGACTATCAATCGCTTTCAACTTGGCGCAGCTTTCCGCGATTACGATAGCAATCAGCTTGATATGCTCGCCAAGCTTGAGTATCGCTTAGATGATAATGCAACTGGTGATGACCCTTATCAAAAGGATGCTATTGTCTGGTCATGGAGCGGTAACTACCATCCAACGCGCCCATTAACGTTATCAGGTCACTATGCAGGTAAATATACCGAATACGACGCTCAAGGTATTGCAAGTGACAATACCGCTCATGCTGTGTATGCTCGCAGCTTATATGATATTAGCGAGCGCTGGGATATTGGTTTACAAGCAGGTACTTACTGGAATAAGCAAGCCAATGACCTAGCCTATTTAGTTGGCGCTGAAGTTGGCTATAGCCCAATGAACAATTTATGGTTGTCGCTTGGTTATAACTTTATGGGTTTTGAAGATGAAGACATCGCTTATGACGATACTACCATCGAGGGCGCGTATTTTAGACTACGCTTCAAATTCGATGAAGATCTATTTAAGCGTGAAGACCCACGTAATAATAAACGTGCAGCACCTGTATCCTCTATATTTTAAGACAGTCAATTAAAAAGGCATCATCTTGAATGACGTTTTTCTGGAATCGTTTTTCCTTATTCACATGCACTAAAGCAAGATAAAGACTTTGAAATCTTATTCCAATAGCACTATATTTTTGAAGTAAATTGACTATAGCATTTGATAAGCGATAAAATCAGTCTCAAAATTGCCAGCACCGATACTTATCAGCTTACTACAAGGTTTTCGCGTTATGCTTTACTCTACTATTAAAGTAGCTACTTATAAAAATCCAATATGTGCTGCGTTTTCAGCTGTTTTGCTATTATCAATGACTTCATGCGTATCGACTCTTCAAAACAGTGCTCATATCACTACTGTAAATACCTCTGATTACTGCCAGAGTCAGGATTTAGAAGCGACATATAAAAACCAAAATACGCAGCAACGTGCGATGAGCTGTATGCTAGCAGAACTACAGAATTATCAGCAAAAAGATAAAACTGCGCAGCAACAGTACTTTGCCTATAAAGCCCAAGCTTGGCTCAACTATGCCATTCATAAAGACAGCATGAATAGTCGCTCACCTGCCGGATTAGAAGCGGCACAATCTGCAGAAGCTATTTTGCAAGCATTAAAAAAAGGCTCAGAGAACGATCTTGTTCTTATTCAAGATATACCTGCGTCATCAGCACTCATGCGACCTGATTTATGGGCAACGTTAAGCGCCCTCAAAGACAGCGGCGGCATCGTAAGTGCTCCCCGCGAAATTGCATTTAGTGAAGTGGCATTAATCTGGGCCGCGACTGACCAATGTGAACATAACTCACGGCAGGCAGGCAGCCAATTTCGCATGGCGGACCGCTGGCTTGAACAGGCACGTGAGGCTTTCGTTAATGGTCATGACGCCAAAGCAAACGTGGCGTTAGAAGCGCTTGTGGTACATTATTATGAACAATACTCGCCTTTCGATACAAGTGGTGATCGCTGTAATGGTCAAGTGTTACCGCCACTCGATCAAATGTAGATATAGTTAATCCACTTTTAAAAAGGTACAGAACTAATGCGGTTAATGATTCGCAGCCTCTGTTTGCGTAGACACAGCAAGCAAGAAAAATTAACCGCAGTAGTTCTGTATAACCTTTGTGCTTCTTTTATTTAGGATCGACTATACATTAGCCACTAAAAATTCTTCATAAGGCTCATGCATAAACATTTAGCAATAAAAAATCCGACATTTATATGTCGGATTTTTGATGCAATATCTATTTGCAAAATTTAATAGACAGATTAATCATTTTTACGTGGTAGTTTTTCTGGTAAATAACAACGCAGATAAGCAATAGATGCGGTATTTGCTTCTTGCAAATATTTATCAGTAATGCGCTCATGACGACGATAAGAAACCGTAAATATCGCATTCACGATACTAAAAGTAATTAATAGCACATCTTCAATATCTGCAAACTTAGGTACTTCATAACGTTCAGCCAAACGGTCATACACTAACTTGACCACTTGATGATCCATATGCTCACCAAAACTGTCACCTTCAAAGTCAGGCGTATTGGTATCATAAATCAATTTGGCTTTGGTTTGATCTTCATCGAAAATTTGTACACAGCGATCAATCAGTGCCGTAAGATACCCCTGCCATCTATCATATTTAACCGTTTCAACCGTTCTTAATACGTCTAAGATATCAATAGCATTTAAAAAACGCAGCGCTAAAAATATGGCTTCAATGTTAGGGAAGAAATGATAGGCAGACGCTCGTGGAATACCCGCTTCTTCGCAGACAGCCGCAAGCGTAATATCATTAATAGATTGAGTTTCACTCAACTTTTTAGCACCCATCAATAATTTTTGACGGCGGGCGCGCCCTTGCTGGCTGGTAAATTTAAACTTATTCGGCACCAGCTTTTTTGCCAGCTCCGAGTCTACCAGTACATCTTCAATTTTGTCGTCTTTATTTTCACTCATGATAAATCTCTTAATGTTATGCCCTATCTTTATAAATATAGTGTTCATCGGATAGTATGCGCCCTAAATCAAAGGACCATTTCTATCAACCACATATGGGCTGGTAGTACCGCTACTATACTCAACGAGAAGGCATGATAAACGCTTGTACACTATCAAGCAAGGAACAAGAATAGGTTGAAAAACAATTCAGCAATTAATTATGAAATAGCATTAATTGTGAAGCTTTATTTTCGCTCTTATAATACCATGATCAATCACCCTATCTGTATAATCCCACTTTAAATGGTCATTAAAATAGTCAACGCGTTCGACCTGACCGAGCGAAAACTTGCTATCAGGCAGAAACTCTTCAGAGACAAATAATTGATCAATCACTTCTGGCATACCTTGGTAAATATGGGTATATGCCACATCTTTCATCCAACCATAACGACCTTGGATACGAGCTGCATCAAACAGAGCAACATCTCGCATACTCTTGTCATAATTAACCTCGCCAGTCTCCGTCATCAGCTGGGTGGTCACACTTTCGGTCACATCATTCATATCACCAAGTAGAATTAGAGGCTCACGAGTATGCTGCAACCTATCTATGATAGATAGCCTGATAGATGCAGCTTCTGCAGCACGCATACACAAACTACGTAACTTGGCACGAATACGGATATTTGGATCATCCATATCTTCCAACAAATTGCCTGCCTCATCACGTAAGAAAAAAGCACGTTTACTTTTCAGGTGAGCGGTAATAATCGTTATCGGCTGCCCAAATGCATCCACGCGTAACACAAGGGGCGGACGATTAAAGCGCTGATAAGGACCAATATCAGGGATATCAATGACAGCCTTTGGGGCGATCTCCTCAAGCAAGCCAGTCTCTAAGTGTGCAAACCGACTAATGATACCGACAGCAGGCGTATTTTGTGCCCCTTTACCCTGCGTGTATGGGCTTGCACTATCATTACTCGCCAGCGGAATGACCACATGTTCAGGTTTAAACCCCAATGACACTGCCAATGCTTCAAGTGCATTGCTGTCCCATACTTCCTGTACTGCAATGATGTCCGCGTGTGCCTTCGATAGTAGGTCTGTAATGCCGCGCAATTTATGTTCGTATTCGTGATTAGTATAAGCAGGTGCATTTGGATAATAGAGACGGTTGGGATTGGCAAAATTGAGCAGATTAGCGGTCGCTATATAAAATTGCTTATGAGTACTTTCATTGTTATTGGTCATAAACTGCCTATTATTGTTTTTACATGAGGTTTTTGACTGTTACTTATTGGCTAATTTTAACAATAAAGCATATTAAATATTATATATTCATACATAGTAATATACAGCAAAAAAGCCTCCAAAGAAATCTTTGGAGGCTTTAAAATAGCATAAATCCGGATTATTCTGTCTGTTAACAAAAAATGTTAACAAAAAATGTTAACAATCGCACCAAATCTAGTAATAAGACAGTAAGCTTTAATCGTGTTTACTTACTTATATTAAGTAGACCGTTAGCAGCACTTAAGTATTGTTCGCTCACTACTTTCATAAATTATCTGATCTGAGCACTTAATATCTTATTAAAGTCACCATAATACATTAAGAAACACGGTTCCATGCATCACGAGATGCTCTACGTGCCTCATTCCATTCCATACGTGATTCGCCTTTTACCTCATCCCACGAGCGCTCTAGATCTGACTCATGATCTTCAAAACGGGCATCAGCAGGATAACGTGCACGATTGGCATAACCTACCGCATAGGCTGGATGTAAGTCACGGTCAAAGTCATGACCTTCTTGATAGTAGTCGGCATTGGCATGCTCTGCTCGCCAATACGCTTCTTCATGCGTTGGATCAATCGCTTCGGCTGCTGCATGACCTACGCCGCCGCCAATGATTGCACCAATGGCACCGCCAATAAGTGTACCGAGCGGACCCGCTATCGTACCAATAGCCGCACCTGCTGCTGCACCGCCAATACCACCGACACCGGTACCTACAGGATGTGAGCCTGGCTCACCTGTGATAGGGTCAGCGTTCAAATCACTTCTTGCTTCTTTCGACATCTGCTTAACAGCAGTACGATCAATCGCATCATGATCGTCTATGATATTGTCATTTTCATGTCTAATGACAGTATTATTCATGCCATGATCATTACCGGTCAATCGGCGCTCATTGTCATCGATGATACGCTCTCTATCGCCAACTTCAAGATAGTCGTCAGTAATCACACGGTCATTAGGGTCTGTAATGCGGCCATCGTTATTCATAATATCTTCCTTAATTGATTTGTTATATATTCTAGTTATCATCAATCCACTTCTTATCGATATAAGGCAGATTGAACGTTTTAGTAAACCTTCTAAAGTATAGGAATTGATTGCAAACACAGATAGGTCGAATATGTAAACTTTGTCAAAATCACGATGGTATTGCGTTACAGTCTGTATCTTTACCAAAAATTTGTCGGCTGACGTATGGTCAGTCCTAAATAAAAAAAATACACATATTATCAATCACTACTGGGGTTAATTTTTCTTGCTTGCTGTAGCTAGCAGACAGAGGCTGCAAATAATCAACCCCAGTAGTTCTGTCCTCTTTTAAAAGTAGATCAATTATAGTTTTTAAGTAAGTCGATTATACAACATCGAAAACGGCTATTGAATGACGTGCAAAATAATACCTATCATAGCAATCAAGGCACCATCAGCGCTCTACTAATAGCTTGTTGCCACTTATTAAGATGTTGGGCGCGTATGTCTATAGACATGCTAGGCTCAAAGACTCTATCCACCTGCCATGAGGCTTGCATCGTGGCATCATCATATAAACCTGTCTTTAGACCAGCAAGTAACGCTGCCCCTTTTGCTGTAATTTCTGTATCTTTTGGACGCAGTACAGGCACCCCTAGTAAATCTGCTTGAAACTGCATCAGTAAATCATTGTTTGCTGCGCCGCCATCTACCCTTAGTTCAGTGAGTGGATGCGGGCTGTCTTTTTGCATAGCGATTAGTACGTCATACGTCTGATAAGCAACAGCCTCGAGCGCTGCCCGCGCAATATGTGCTTTGGTGGTACCGCGGCTCATACCGGTAATACTGGCACTGATATCTGATCGCCAATAAGGGGCGCCCAGCCCCGTAAATGCGGGCAGTAACACCACCTCTTCACTGCTATCAACTTGCCGCGCTAAGTCTTCTACCTCTCCGCTTTTTTGGAACATACCCAGATTATCCCGCAGCCACTGTACGATGGCGCCTGCCATAAACACACTACCCTCCAAAGCATAAGTTACTTCTCTATTTGGAGGCTGTAGCATACGTCTGCCAGATTGCACAATCTGCTCAAATGATAAATTGTCCGGACGAGTTGGCGCTGACTTTCGTTGCCATGCAACGGTCGTCAATAGCTTATGCTCACTAAGCAGCGGTTTTTGACCGATATTCATCAGCATAAAACAGCCGGTGCCATAGGTATTTTTTGCCATGCCTGCCTCAAGACAGCCTTGCCCAAAAAGCGCCGCTTGTTGATCGCCCAGTACCGAATGTATGGGGATTTGTTTGGCAAATAATCCCTTTTTGGTTTTGCCAAAGTCGCCATCAGATGGCAGAACTTTGGGTAAAATATTCATAGGTATACCAAATCGGGCGCACAGCTCCTCTGACCACGCCAACTTATGAATATCATATAACAAGGTACGAGAAGCATTGGTCACATCAATGACATGCTCACCGCCGGTTAGCTTATATATCAGCCAACTGTCTATGGTGCCAACCGCTATCTCGCCTTTACTGGCGCGTACACTCAGTTTGGGATTGTGCTCTAACAGCCAAGCGATTTTACTGGCACTAAAGTACGGATCCAAACGCAGACCTGTAATACGTTGCACTTCACTTGCCATATCACCTTGGCTATTATTACTAACCGTACCACTTTGCGGCATGGCATTTAGGTTCTCAGCAGCAAGCGCTTGACAGTAGCTTGCCGTACGCCTGTCTTGCCAAATAATGGCTGGCGCAAGCGGCTTACCCGTTTGCTTGTCCCAAATGACAATAGACTCACGCTGGTTGGTAATGGCAATACTGCTAACATCGGTAGCGAGCAGCCCCGCCTGATTGATGACGTCATGGGCGCAGCTGATTTGCGTCTGCCAAATTTGCTGGGCATCTTGCTCAACAAAGCCTGCTTGCGGCGTTTTCAAAATCGTTGGCTGTTGTGCCATTTTAATTGGGCGCGCATGATCATCATACAATATCGCTCGACTCGACGTTGTCCCTTGATCTAGAGCTAAAATATATCCTGCCATCGTTTACATTCCATCTTATTTTATCGATTCATTATTTGTAATAAATTTATCAAAGCCCAAATCTAGTATAGACAATCTTATGGTTCTCATATCAACCACCTATAAAGCACCGAGAATCAAAGAAAAATACCCAATTAACTTATAACAGCCCTTTTATAAATAATGCTATTATTCACTTTTTATAAGATATCTAGCACAAAATATAGTTTCATACAATGCAAAATAAGCAAATACTGAGCATTGACCCGTCACCATTGTGGCACTACAGTGTACGCTTTGTTATCCATAACAAATTTTAGCTTCAGCCTATGTTTGATAACTTAGCCTATTTAGCCGCATATTTCGCGTGATATTTAGCTTGGATTATCTCTAACATAAACAGTACTCAGCGTGAATGATACTATTTATACGCTGCTTATACGCTGCATGTGACGCTAAATACCCTGCATACTAATTAATGGCTTACGTGACTTATGAAATTTGCTCTATCGACTCTGTCTACTGCTGTAATGACGATTACTCTCATGAGCATAGCGGCGACTACCTCAGCACGCGCTGATGACCATATGATTGAGTCACAAAGCGAGGTGATAGCCGTCAATGTGACACAGATTATCGATGCCGACAATCAAAACAATACTCTAAGCGCATTAAAAGCAGTCAATCAAGATATCACCTCTCAGCCGGTATCCGCTAGAAATACAGCTTTTGCAAACCAACCTTCTACTAAGAAAGCTTCTGT
>TARA_R110002051_G_scaffold230904_2_pt1 | contig 21732 bp, 18 predicted proteins | sample TARA_R110002051 | Tara Oceans TARA_R110002051 (sample SAMEA4397023) | marine metagenome | biome: Polar Biome; feature: [MES] marine water layer (ENVO:01000295) within the mesopelagic zone...; material: water (ENVO:00002006), including particulate matter (ENVO:01000060) such...
ATCATAGACAATACGGCAAGTGAAGATTTTGTAGCAAATTATTTTGACTTTGTAGAGCATGGTTTTGATATCGTGTCCTCTAATAAAATAGCAAATACATTGCGTTATGATTTTTATCAATTGTTACGAGAAGAACTACAGAAGAACCAAAAGCAATATTTGTATGAAACCAATGTAGGCGCTGGTCTTCCGTTAATAGATACGATTAAATTATTGCATTTATCCGGTGAAAATATTACTAGAATTAAAGGGGTGTTTTCAGGTTCGTTAAGTTATATTTTTAATACGTTTTCTGAAATCGATTTACCATTGTCGTCCATATTAAAGAATGCCATGCAACAAGGTTTTACAGAACCTGACCCAAGGGAGGATTTATCGGGTAACGATGTTGGTCGTAAATTATTGATTTTAGCGCGTGAACTCGATTTACATAATGAGTTTTCAGATATTCATATTGATAACCTTATCCCGAAAAAGTTACAAGATGGAAATGTAGATTTCTTCATGGAACATATAGACGTGTTGGATGCCAAGTTCAATGAAATTAAAAAGAATCAAAAGCCAAATCATGTACTTCGTTATGTAGGTGATTTGCATGGAAACCTGCAAAAGGAAAAAGGGGTTCTAGATGTGAAACTGATATCCGTACCAAAAGAAAGTGCTTTGGGGCAGGTGAAAGGTTCAGATTCTATTATAGAAATTTATACGGAATCGTACGGCGAAAATCCGCTTGTAATTCAAGGTGCCGGTGCTGGTGCAGCTGTTACGGCAAGGGGTGTATTTGGTGATATATTGAGGATAGCGGAGAAAGGGTGATTTAATATTAGAGGGTAGGAGTACTAGGTGCTAAATAATGGAAAAGTAAATTGAGAATAGAGTTAAAAGATGAAAGAGAACAATAATAGGTTTGAAACGAACGCGATACGAACGCAATTAAAACGGAGTGAGAATCTGGAGCATTCTGTTCCTTTGTATTTGACCTCTAGTTTTGTTTTTGAGGATGCAGAAGATATGAGGGCATCATTTGCAGAGGAGAAAGAGCGAAATATTTATTCAAGATACTCCAATCCGAATTCATCTGAGTTTATAGAGAAAGTATGTCAGATGGAAGGTGCAGAAAACGGCTTTGCATTTGCATCGGGTATGGCCGCAGTTTTTTCAACCTTGGCAGCATTACTGAATAGTGGAGACCATATCTTATCTGCTAGAAGTATATTCGGGTCAACACATTCATTGTTTAACAATTTCTTTCCAAAATGGAATATTGATCATTCGTATTTTAAGATTGACGAGCTGGATACAATAGAAAGTTTAATAACCCCGAAAACTAAAATACTTTATGCAGAAACACCTACGAACCCAGGAGTAGATGTATTGGATTTGGAAGAATTGGGTAAGATTGCAAAAAGAAACAATCTTATTCTAATTATAGATAATTGCTTTGCAACACCCTATTTACAGCAACCTATCAAATTCGGTGCAGATTTGGTGATTCATTCTGGCACAAAGTTAATGGATGGTCAGGGTAGAGTTTTGGCAGGTATTACTGTAGGTAGTACTGAATTGATGGATAAAGTCTATCGATTTTCTAGAATTACTGGTCCGGCTTTATCACCGTTCAATGCATGGGTACTTTCAAAAAGTTTGGAAACTTTGGCTGTACGGGTAGATAGACATTGTGAGAATGCATTGAAATTGGCAGAATATTTAGAAGCAAACGAGAAAATTAATTGGGTCAAATATCCATTTCTAAAATCGCATCCTAAATATGAGATTGCTAAAAAGCAAATGAAAGCTGGTGGTTGTGTAGTAGCATTTGAGGTAAAAGGTGGATTAGAAGCGGGTAGGGAATTTTTCGATTCCATTAAATTGTTATCCCTTTCTGCCAATTTAGGAGATTCAAGAACAATTGTTACGCACCCGGCATCAACTACGCATAGTAAATTGAGTGTTGAAGAGCGTGCAGCTGTTGGTATTTCAGATGGAATGGTACGTATATCGGTAGGGTTGGAACATATAGATGATATTATTGCCGATATAGCTCAGGCTCTGCAATAAATAGAAAATAGAAGTACAAAAAAAGCCCGGTAATTACCGGGCTTTTTTTTATATACTGGATTACTAGGAGTTTACTTTGTCAATGTCATATTATAAGTAGCACTAACGCTTGTAGTTGCTCCAAATATCTCTACAGTCTCATCTAATTTATATCTCAAAGACATTTTAGAATCGGTAAGTGCTATAATAGTAAAACCTACTTCTTCTTCACCAGTACCAAAATATAGGGTACTGCCATCTAATCTCCATTCATCTGATTGAAAAAAGTCTTCACCTTCCTCCTCCTCTGTTGATGTTTCGCCCATTATTGTAGTTGTAAGTACTGTGGTGTACGAACCTTCGCTTGTTACAATTTGAGGTTCCTCTGAAAAAGTTACAACCGTGTCAAAATCCTTTCCTACTGCATCAAAAGTGGTAGGAAAAGAAGTTCCGTCAAAATTCGTGTCAGACCTTCCGTCAGTTGCTTCTAATGCTGTTAAATTCCATGTACCAATAATTGAGGCTTCGCTAGCGTTAGAAACGCCATCTTCATCTTTAGAACATGATGAGAATACAAGGGTAAATACTGTGAAAATAGAGAATAAGACTACTTTTTTCATGAATTGTTTTTTTGTTTGAACCTTATAAACGATGAAATTGTATATTAAAGTATTTCAGCAATATTTTTTTATTTGGCTATCTTAGCATTATGCTCTCCAAAAAGACAAAATACGGGTTAAAGGCACTTGCCTATTTAGCTTCAAAAACGGATAAGAAACCTGTTCAGATATCAGAAATAGCTGAGAAGGAGAACATATCTCAAAAATTTTTGGAAAGTATTCTCTTGAGTCTCAGGAAAACTGGATTTTTAGGTTCTAAGAAGGGTAAAGGTGGAGGTTATTATTTGTTGAAAACTCCAGAAGAAATTTCAATGACCGATGTAATGAGAGTTTTGGAAGGTCCTATATCTATGGTGCCTTGTGTGAGTTTAAACTTTTATGAAAAATGTGATGATTGCCCTGATGAACAAGCATGTTCAGTACACAAACTAATGCTACAAGTACGTGATAGTGCTTTAGAGGTGTATCGAAACAATACCTTAAGAGATATTATCTCATAGATATCTCAGTTTTATGAAATTTTACTGAACTGAATAAATGTAATTCTACGAATTATTAAATTTTCAGGTTATTTTATTAATAATCTACTAAATCTATGGGGTATAAGAAAATTAAATACCTTTTAGGCGACCTACTTTGAAAATAAATTCTATTTTTGATAACTCTACTGAATTAGTAGGGTAATGATAATTGATTTAGAAAATGATTGCAGATCAACTTATTTTAAATAATAAAGAAAACAAAACAACGTATCAGGATGATAAAACATCTGAAAAACCAATACGCAGTATTGCCAAAGCTTTTAGTTGGAGAGTGATAGGTACAATAGATACCTTGATAATATCTTATATACTTACTGGTGAATTTTCGGTTGCTGCCTCAATAGCATCGATTGATTTTGTTACAAAAATGATATTGTACTTTTTTCATGAGCGTTTTTGGAACTTAATTAAGTGGGGCAAATAATAAAAAGATAATACTATGGCAATAACAGCGGCACAAGTTCAAAAATTGAATATTCAGTTTAAAGGCATTCCACCGGAAGAAATTATTTCTTGGGCAGTAAAACATGGTCAAACTCCAGTGGTGACTACCAATTTCAGACCTTATGAAGTAGCTATTTTGCATGCAGTATCTCAGGTAAGCGGTGATATTCCTGTAGTTTGGTGCGATACAGGCTATAATACGCCTAAGACGTATAATCATGCTGAGGAATTGACAGAAAAATTGAACTTGAATATTAAGTTGTATGTCCCTAAGCAAACAACCGCTCATAGAGATGCGGTAATGGGAATTCCACAAATTGATGACCCTCGACATGCAGAATTTACAGAGCAAGTGAAGTTAGAACCTTTTAAAAGAGCAATGGCAGATTTTAAACCAGATGTTTGGTTTACCAATCTTAGAAAAGGACAGACTGCCTTACGTGATAGTTTAGATATTTTAAGCTTGAGTAAAGATGGTGTATTAAAAGTGAGTCCTTTTTACCATTGGAACGATACGCAGTTAGATTCATATTTAAAAAAATATAAACTCCCAAATGAGCATAATTATTTTGACCCAACGAAGGTGTTGGAAAATAGGGAATGTGGATTGCATAGTTAATTGTAGGGAAAGAGAAGTATAAAGATAATTTATCTAAGAAAAAGAATAATGAGTAATACAAGTACGGAATTAGAATTAAAACCTGAACTTGAAATTTTAAAGGATACATCCTATATAAATGCGCTTGAGAATGAAGCAATTTATATTATTAGGGAAGTTGCGGCTCAATTTGAGAAACCGGTACTTTTATTTTCAGGTGGTAAGGATTCTATCACATTGGTTCGTTTGGCACAAAAGGCCTTTTGGCCTTCAAAAATCCCTTTTCCTTTAATGCATATCGATACAGGACATAATTTTCCTGAGACGATAGAATTTAGAGACCGATTGGTAAAAGAATTGGGCTTAGAATTGATTGTACGTAATGTGCAAGATTCTATTGACCAAGGTAAAGTGAAAGAGGAGTCGGGTAGATATTCAAGTAGAAATAGTCTTCAGACAACAACGCTGTTAGACGCTATAGAAGAATTTAAGTTCGATGCTTGTATTGGTGGTGCACGTAGAGATGAGGAGAAAGCCAGAGCCAAGGAACGTATATTTTCGGTACGTGATGATTTCGGTCAATGGGATGAGCGTAACCAGCGTCCGGAGTTATTCGATATGTTGAATGGTCAAATTGAACTAGGTCAGAATGTTCGTGTATTTCCAATATCTAACTGGACAGAATTAGATGTTTGGTCCTATATCAAAGATGAGGCCTTTGAAATTCCGTCAATTTACTTCGCTCACAAACGTAAAACTTTTTTTAGGGATGGAATGATTTGGTCTGCAGAAGATGATATTGTTTTTAGGGAAGACGATGAGGTGGTTGAAGAACGCTTGGTCCGTTTTCGTACGGTAGGTGACATGTCGTGTACGGCAGCGGTTTTATCTGATGCTGTAAGCATTGACAAAGTAGTGGAAGAAATAAGAGACTCTTCAATATCGGAACGTGGCGCACGTATAGATGATAAGCGCTCTGAGGCAGCCATGGAAAAAAGAAAACAACAAGGATATTTTTAAATTTTTCTATAGAAAATTTAGCATTTAGCTTTTGGCTATTAACCATTAGCGAACAATAATAATTAAAAAGCCATTAGCAAATTGCATAGGGCTCACAGCATAAAAATGGAAGTACTGAAAATAGCAACAGCAGGTAGTGTAGATGATGGTAAAAGTACCTTGATTGGAAGAATACTGTACGATACAAAATCATTGACTAGCGATAAATTAGCCGCGATTGAAAAAACCAGTAAGCAAAAGGGATACGATTATTTAGACTTCTCTTTGGCAACTGATGGTTTGGTAGCAGAACGTGAGCAAGGTATAACTATAGATGTTGCCCATATTTATTTCTCTACGGCAACAAAAAGTTACATCATTGCAGATACACCTGGGCATGTAGAATATACGCGTAACATGGTTACGGGAGCTTCTACTTCTCAAGCGGCGATTATTTTAATCGATGCTCGTAAAGGAGTTATCGAGCAGACGAACAGGCATTTTTTTATCAATAATTTATTGAGAATTAAAGATGTGGTTGTGGCGATCAATAAAATGGACTTGGTAAATTATTCAGAAGAAACCTATAACGCCATTAAAGCCGATTTTGAAGAATTGATGGCGAAACGTGATTACCAGGATCAGAAAATAACGTTTGTCCCAGTGAGTGCATTGAAGGGAGATAATGTGGTGAATAAATCTGAGAAGATGGCTTGGTATAAAGGTCAGTCGCTTTTAGAACATTTTGAGGCATTGGATAGAAAAGATATTTTTAATGTAGGTACGCCACGTTTTCCAGTACAATATGTTATTCGACCTAAAACGGATGAGCATCATGATTTTAGAGGATTCGCTGGTAAAGTGTATGGAGGGGAATTAAGTGTAGGTGATGAAGTAGTTGCGCTTCCGTCGCAAACTCGTTCTAAGATAAAGGATATATACTTCTATGATAAGAAGTATAGAACTGCCTCAAGAAGGTCGTCGGTAACCATCACTTTAGAGGATGAAATTAATCTTAGCCGTGGTGATATGTTAGTTAAGGTAGATGACTTGCCTACTGTTGACAAGCAATTAACAGCCACTATCTCTTGGATGGATTCATTGCCTTTGGCAGCTGGAAATAAATATATCGTTCAGCATGGTGTTAATAAAGTATTGGCAAAGGTTGAACAGGTTCATCATAAAATTGCACCAGATTATTCGGGAATCGATACAGAAACCGATTCGTTGGGCATGAATGATATTGCCCAAGTAAGTTTCCGTTTAAATAAACCGATTTTTTATGACCAATTCAAAAATCATAGAACTAACGGTTCATTTATCTTGATAGATACAAAATCAAATAGTACCGTAGGAGCGGGTTTTATTAATTAATAAACATATTGAACGGTTTATAACAAGCAAGATTTTTGTTTTTAACCTATTTAGTCCATAGGTAAAATAGACAATAAACTTAGTACATATTATTCAGTACTAAATACTAGAAAAGAATGCAGAGTTTTAGAACAGAAATAGAAAATCAGGTAGTTGCAAAAGATATTCTTGAATTAGAGCGAAAGATTCATGAGTTTCATGGCGGCAAATTAGACGAAGAAAAATTTAGAAGCCTTCGTTTGGCACGTGGTGTTTATGGCCAACGTCAAGAAGGGGTTCAAATGATTCGTATAAAATTACCTTACGGTAAGGTTACTTCTAATCAGTTGCTGCGTATTTGTGATGTTTCCGATGAGTATTCTACCGGTAGATTACATATTACGACACGTCAAGATATTCAGATTCATTATGTGGATTTGAACAGAACTCCTGAGCTTTGGTCACAATTGGAAAAGGATGATATTACCTTAAGGGAAGCTTGTGGTAACACCGTACGTAATGTAACCGCTAGTGAAACGGCAGGTATAGATGTTGATGAGCCTTTTGATGTTTCTCCGTATGCACATGCCATATTTCAGTATTTTCTTAGAAATCCTGTAAGTCAAGAAATGGGGCGTAAGTTCAAGGTTTCTTTCTCTGCAAGTGATGCCGATACCGGACTTTCATACATGCATGATTTAGGATTCATAGCTAAACTTCAAAATGGAGAGCCAGGCTTTAAGGTAATGTTAGGTGGTGGTTTAGGTTCTCAACCTAGGCATGCTGATGAATTATACAGTTACTTGCCAGCAGACCAAATTATTCCTTTAATGGAAACGGTAGTACGTGTTTTTGACCGTTATGGTGAGCGTAAGAGTAGGGCAAAGGCTAGAATGAAATTCTTGTTGAAAGATTTAGGTTTGGACGGATTCAAAGAATTATTGGCTAAGGAAAAAACAGCGGTTCCTTTTGATTCATTTCCGATTGATGCAAATGCATATCCAAAAATCAAGGTTTCTACTTTGGAAGTTCCAAGAGTAGAGATAGTCGATGCTGAAGAATTTGAGAAGTGGAATTCTACAAATGTGGTGCCACAGAAACAACCAGGCTATGTAGCTATAGGTATCAAGGTTTTATTAGGAGATTTTTATACGGATAAAGCTAGATTATTGGCAGGTTTAGTTCAAAAATATGCAGCCGGAGAGATTCGATTATCGTTGCGTCAGAATATTCTAATTCCTTTTGTCAAGGAAGAAAATATTGAATTTTTCTATACTGAATTGAAAAAATTAGGCTTTACGGACGTAGGTTATAATAAAGCATTAGACATCACTGCGTGTCCTGGTACTGATACGTGTAACTTAGGTATTTCGAGTAGTACAGGTATCGCAGAAGAATTGGAGCGTGTTATTAAAACAGAATATCCGGACTATATAAATAACGAAGATGTCGTTATAAAAATCAGCGGATGTATGAATGCTTGTGGTCAACATAATATGGCCAATATAGGTTTTCAAGGTATGTCTGTTCGTACAAAAGATAAATTAGTGGCACCAGCGCTTCAAGTTTTGTTAGGTGGCAGTACCGATGGAAACGGACAAGGTAGATTTGCCGATAAAGTGGTGAAAGTACCTAGTAAAAGAGGGCCTGAGGCATTACGTTTAATTTTGAATGATTTCGATGCAAATGGAGGCGATATGTCATTCCCGGATTATTATGCAGAAAGAGGACAAATGTATTTCTATGATTTTCTAACGCCACTATCTTCAGTTGATGATTTAACGGCAGATGATTTTATTGACTGGGGCAATTCAGAACGATACGAAAAAGCTATTGGCGTTGGTGAATGTGCCGGTGTGGTGATTGATTTGATTGCGACTTTACTTTTTGAAAGTGAAGAAAAAATTCAAAATGCGCAAGATATGTTCGATGCCGAGAAATGGTCGGCCAGTATTTATCATGCATATTCATCTATGGTGAATTCGGCAAAAGCGATGTTGACTTCAGAAAATACTAAAGTGAACACTCATGTGAGTATTATCAAAGACTTTGATGGGAAGTTCGTTGCCGATGGTAGAATCGATGTCGCTGGAGGATTTGAAAATATGGTGCTTCAATTGAATAAAAACGAACCAACAAAAGCCTTTGCAGCAGCTTATTTAAAAGATGCTAAATTATTTTTAGAAACTGTTGAGAAATTTAGACAACAAGAATTAGCAGAAGTATAATATGCATATCAATAATTTATCCAATCAAAAAACAATCAATTCAATGGTCGACGCTCCCTTCAAAAGGGTAGGGAGGTTAACTGTTGTTGGTGCAGGTCCTGGCGATATAGAGCTCATCACTTTAAAAGCCATCAAAGTTTTAGAGAATGCAGATGTGGTGTTATATGATGCTTTGGTGAATGAAGAGCTATTGACCTATGCCAAGAATGCCGAATTGATTTTTGTAGGCAAGCGAAAAGGTTGTTATGCTTATCAGCAAGAGCAGATCAACGAACTTATTGTAAGTAGGGCAAAATCTTATGGACATGTCGTACGATTAAAAGGAGGTGATCCTTTTGTTTTTGGTCGTGGATCAGAAGAAATGGAGTATGCAACATCGTTTGGTTTAGAAGTAGCCATGGTGCCTGGTATTTCATCAAGTTTGAGTGTGCCGGCTTATCAAAATATACCGGTTACCAAAAGAGGAGCATCAGAAAGTTTTTGGGTAATTACCGGAACGACAAAAGATCATAAATTATCTGCAGATATTGCCTTGGCTGCAAAAAGTAGCGCAACCGTTGTGATTTTAATGGGGATGTCTAAGCTACCTCAAATAGTAGCATTATTTAAAAGTGAAGGCAAACCCGACACACCAATTGCTATCATTCAAAACGGTACCCGGATAAATGAAAAGCTGGGCATAGGGACTATTGAAACCATTGTTGAGGTAGTGGAGAAAGAAGAATTATCTAATCCCGCTATTATTATAATCGGGGAAGTGGTGAGGCACAGAGATTCATTGATAAAGGCAAAGCTTGAATATTCAAGTGGTGAAAATGTTAGGTTGAGCACTGTTGAAACCTCTTAGATTTAATAGTATAAAGTAAGGAATAAATAAGTAATTAGTTAAAAGGATTTAGAACGTAGTGTTTATTGAGTTATAGATTTTGACTCAATATTAACTATTCAATACTAAATAAGGAAGTATGATTAAAACAGATATGCTCATCATAGGAGCGGGGCCAACCGGATTATTTACGGTCTTTGAAGCGGGATTATTAAAATTGAAAACGCATTTAATCGATGCATTGCCACAACCAGGTGGTCAGTGTTCAGAGATATATCCTAAAAAACCAATTTATGATATTCCGGCATTCCCAGAAATTTTGGCGGGTACCTTGGTGGATAATCTTATGGAACAGATTAGGCCTTTTGAACCTGGTTTTACATTGGGTGAAAGAGCTGAAACATTAGATAAATTAGATGATGGATCATTTGTAGTAACTACAAATAAGGGAACGCAACATAATGCACCTGTGGTAGTTATTGCTGGTGGATTGGGTTCTTTTGAACCAAGAAAACCACCCATTTCTAATATTGTAAATTTTGAGGATTCAGGTGTCGCTTATATGATTAAGGATCCTGAGGTATATAGGGACAAACGAGTGGTCATTGCTGGTGGTGGCGATTCTGCCTTAGATTGGGCGATTTTCTTAACCGATGTAGCTTCAGAAGTAACCTTAGTGCATAGAAGAGATGAGTTTAGGGGAGCATTGGATTCCGTTGAAAAAGCAGCTGAACTTGCCAAATTGGGTAAAATTAAATTGGTTACTAAAGCAGAGGTAAAGGAGTTACACGGTAAGGAGCATCTTGAAGCTGTGATCCTTAAACATACGGATAGAGAAAAGGAAGACACGTATTTAGAAGTAGACCATTTTATTCCATTATTTGGACTTTCTCCTAAGTTAGGACCAATAGGTGGATGGGGATTAGATATAGAGAAAAATGCCATTAAGGTTAACAATGCAAAAGATTACCAGACCAATATACCTGGGATTTATGCAATTGGTGATGTGAATACGTATGAGGGTAAGTTGAAATTGATTTTATCTGGTTTCCATGAGGCAGCAGTAATGTGTCAGTTTGCTTATCAACAAATCAATCCTGGAAAACGTTATGTTATGAAATATACTACCGTAGGTGGTGTTGAAGGATTTGATGGCTCTAAAAAAGAAGCTAAAAAAGAAGTTGTACAAAGTATAGCATAATGCTTTAGTACAATAAAAGAAACCTCTGATTCTTTAATGTTTTAGAGGTTTTTTTATGACGTATAATCAAAATTCCTCAACCCAAAAAGTATATGGATTTTTTTGGATTTGATCTGGTAGTGCCGTTACTTTGCAACTCGTTCATGAATAGATTGAAACGTTATCAAGAAAGGCGGAGGGACTAGACCCTATGAAACCTTGGCAACCCTTTCCCAATCGGATAAGAAGGTGCTACATTCTATCCTATTTTTGGGACAGATAACTCAAGAAAGAACACTTTCCTATCTTTTACTTCCTTGGTATCGTATTAATTTTAATGAACGTAGAACTTTTTACAGCGTAAAATGAAGGATATAAAGGAAATTTTAAAAGAACGAATTTTAGTATTGGATGGTGCAATGGGTACCATGTTACAACGCTATAAATTTCAAGAAGGAGATTTTAGGGGAGAACGCTTTAAAGATTGGGAACACCCTTTACAGGGTAACAATGATTTATTGTCCTTAACACAACCCGAAGCAATTGCTGATGTTCACCGCAAGTATTTTGCAGCCGGTGCAGATATTGTTGAAACCAATACTTTTTCAGGTACTACTATTGCCATGGCAGATTATCATATGGAAGAGTTTGTTTATGAACTCAATTATGAGTCTGCCCGTATCGCTAAAATGGTTGCCGATGAATTCACTAAAAAAGAACCAAATAAACCTCGTTTTGTAGCTGGGAGCATTGGCCCGACAAATAAAACGGCAAGTATGTCTCCCGATGTAAATGACCCAGGTTATAGGGCCATTTCTTTTGATGAGCTACGTATAGCTTATAAGCAGCAGGTTGAAGCTTTGTTAGATGGTGGTGCAGATTTGCTGTTGGTAGAAACAATTTTCGACACATTAAATGCAAAAGCTGCATTATTCGCCATAGAAGAAGTGAAAGAAGAGCGAAATATTGATGTGCCCATAATGGTTAGTGGTACAATAACTGATGCATCGGGCAGAACCTTATCTGGGCAAACAGCAGAAGCATTCTTAATATCTATTTCCCATATTCCTATATTATCTGTAGGCTTTAACTGTGCCTTAGGAGCCAGTCAGTTAGTGCCGCACTTAGAAGTGTTGGCAACTAAAAGTGAACATGCGGTTTCTGCACATCCAAATGCCGGTTTGCCCAATGCTTTTGGTGAGTATGATGAAACTCCGGATCAAATGGCAGAACAAATTAGGGAATATGTCGAAAAAGGACTGGTCAATATAGTGGGAGGCTGTTGTGGCACCACACCTGAGCATATTACAGCGATTGCCAACGTGGTAAAAGATTTCAAACCTAGACAATTTCCTGTTTTACAATAAGATCATTAGAAGTTATGAGCGGAAAAAACGAACAACGATTTCTAAAGTTAAGTGGCCTCGAACCATTGATTGTAACCCCTGAAACGAATTTTATTAATGTTGGTGAACGTACCAATGTGGCTGGTTCTAAAATGTTTCTTCGATTGATAAAAGAAGAGAAATTTGAAGAAGCGTTGGTTGTAGCAAGGGAGCAAGTAGAAAATGGTGCACAGGTTATCGACATTAATATGGATGATGGTCTGATTGATGGGAAAGAGGCCATGGTAAAGTTTTTGAACCTGGTCATTGCCGAGCCTGATATTTCTCGAGTTCCTATCATGATCGATAGCTCTAAATGGGAAATCATAGAGGCTGGTTTGCAAGTCGTTCAAGGAAAATGTGTCGTAAATTCCATTAGTTTAAAGGAGGGTGAAGAACAATTCATCCACCAGGCTAAATTGATTAAACGCTATGGTGCCGCTGTAATAGTTATGGCTTTTGATGAAGTTGGCCAAGCCGACAATTATGAACGTCGAATCGAAATTGCTAAGCGTTCATATGATGTGCTAGTTGATAAGGTTGGTTTCGCACCAGAGGATATCATTTTTGACCTTAATATTTTCCCTGTTGCTACGGGTATGGATGAGCATAAGCTCAATGCCCTAGATTTTATAAAAGCTACTAAATGGGTACGCGAAAATTTACCGTATGCAAGTGTCAGTGGTGGGGTAAGTAATGTTTCCTTCTCATTTAGGGGAAATAACCCTGTTCGTGAGGCGATGCATTCGGTATTTCTATATCATGCCATAAAAGCAGGTATGAACATGGGTATCGTAAACCCGAGTATGTTGGAGGTGTATGATGATATTCCTAAGGATTTACTGGAACGTGTAGAAGATGTTATATTAAACAGAAGGGAAGATGCAACCGAGAGATTACTTGATTTTGCAGAATCGGTTGTTGGAAAAACAAAAGAAAGTAAGATTGATTTGTCATGGCGAGAGGAGCCATTGCAAAATAGAATTACACGTGCCTTAGTAAAGGGTATTGACCAATATATAGTTGAAGATGTAGAGCAAGCGAGACAAGAAGCCGATAAGCCAATTGAAGTTATTGAAGGAAATTTAATGACTGGTATGAATGTGGTAGGTGATTTGTTCGGAAGCGGAAAGATGTTTTTACCACAGGTAGTAAAGTCTGCTCGGGTCATGAAAAAAGCGGTGGCGTATTTGTTGCCGTACATAGAAGAAGAGAAATTATTGAATCCGCAAGAAGGGGATTCTGATAATGCCGGTAAAATACTAATGGCAACCGTAAAAGGAGATGTTCATGATATTGGTAAGAATATCGTTGGTGTTGTTCTAGCATGTAATAATTATGAGATTGTAGATTTAGGGGTTATGGTGCCACCAGAAAAAATAATCGCAGCAGCCATTGAACATAATGTAGATATTATTGGTTTAAGCGGCTTAATAACACCCTCTTTGGATGAAATGGTTCATTTGGCCAAGGAGATGGAGCGAAAGAATTTTAAAATTCCGTTATTGATTGGTGGTGCAACAACCAGTAAGGCGCATACAGCGGTGAAAATAGATACACAATACAAAGAAGCTGTGGTTCATGTAAACGATGCTTCAAGGGCAGTTACCGTAGTAGGTGATTTGCTTCAAAAAGAAACGTCTGACGGATATAAAAAGAGAATTAAGGAAGATTATGATGTTTTTAGAACCAAGTTTTTAAACCGCTCTTCCAGTAAAACATACAAAACGATTGCTGCTGCGCGTAGAAATAAGTTTAAGATAGATTGGAACAAAAGTGAAATTTTTAAGCCTAATAAATTAGGAATTCAAGTTATTCAAGATTTAGATTTAAATCTATTGGTGCCTTATATAGATTGGACTCCATTTTTTAGAAGCTGGGAATTGCATGGTAAATTTCCAGCAATCTTAACCGATGATGTAGTTGGGGCCCAAGCCACAGAATTATTTGCTGATGCACAAGAAATGTTGAAGCAAATCATTACTAAAAAGCAGTTGAAGGCCAAAGGAATTTTTGGGTTGTTTCCTGCGAATACCATAAATGAGGATGATATCAATGTCTCCTTAAACGCAGTTGAAGGTCGAGAGGAAGAGGATTTTGTTTTCCGTACTTTACGCCAACAATTACAGAAAAGAGATGGAGTCGTTGATTACGCTTTGTCCGATTTTATCGCGCCAAAGGAATCTGGAAGGCAAGATTATTTAGGTTGTTTTTGTGTGTCCACAGGTTTCGGTACCGCTGAGTTGGCTAGCCAATATGAAAAGAATTTGGACGATTACAATTCTATTTTAGTAAAAGCATTGGCAGATCGATTGGCCGAAGCATTCGCCGAATACCTACATAAAGAAGTACGTATGAAACATTGGGGTTATGCTGCTAATGAAGAATTGAGTAATGAAGAATTGATTCATGAATCGTACAAAGGTATTCGTCCGGCACCGGGATATCCTGCTTGTCCGGATCACTTGGAGAAATTGACCATTTGGGATATTTTAAAAGTTAAGGAAACAATAGGTGTAGAACTTACGGATAGTTTGGCGATGTGGCCAGCGGCATCAGTAAGTGGGTATTATTTTGGAAATCCGGAAGCACGTTATTTTGGATTAGGTAAAATAAAGAAAGACCAAGTGAAAGACTTTGCGGATAGAAAGGGAATAGCTTTCGAAAAAGCTGAGAGATGGTTGTCTCCGAATATTGTAGATGCTTAATTTGCGTTAGGGATAGAAGCGGCATCTTTTCTATTTTTGCTCATGTTTGCCAAAATGAAAATAAGATTTAGAAATAGAAAAAATATAGCGTAAAGCCCGACCGTTAGGTAACGCCCAAAAAAGGAATAAAATAAAAGTTTAGAAGTAAAGTCGATTACGTATAAAACGACCAACTTAATTAAAATGAAAGTAACAGACCATATCACCAACGCACAAGGAAAGACCTTATTTTCTTTCGAAATTGTACCACCTGTGAAAGGGCGAAATATACAAGAACTGTATAATAACATAGATCCATTGATGGAGTTTAAACCTCCGTTTATTGATGTGACCACATCTAGGGAAGAGACTATTTATGTGCAGAAAGAGGGACTTTTAGATAAGCAGACCACACGTATGCGACCTGGTACCGTGGGTATTTGTGCATCAATTCAACATAAGTATAATGTTGATACTGTGCCGCATGTTATCTGTGGTGGTTTTACCCGTGAAGAAACGGAATATATGTTGGTTGATTGTCATTACCTAGGTATCGAGAATGTAATGGCGTTACGGGGAGATGCACGAAGTGAGCAAAAATATTTTGAACCTACAGATGGCGGACATCCATTTGCAATTGACTTGGTGAAACAAATTCAAGATTTAAACTGCGGTAAATATTTACATGAAACAATAGAGAGCGAATACTCAAGCGAATTCTGTATTGGTGTAGCAGGTTATCCTGAAAAACATCTAGAATCACCTTCCTTACAATCAGATTTAAAACGATTAAAGGAGAAGGTAGAAGCAGGTGCTGATTATGTAGTTACACAGATGTTTTTTAACAACCAGAAATATTTTGAATTTGTTGAGGCTGCGAAGAATATAGGGATTACAGTTCCAATTATACCAGGTATAAAACCTATTGCGGTAAAGCGTCATTTGCAATTGTTACCACAGGTTTTTCGAATAGATATTCCTCAAGATTTAATTGAGGCGGTAGACAGTTGTACTTCAAATAAAGATGTGCGTGCTGTTGGTATAGAATGGGCTATACAACAATCTAAAGAATTGAAAGAAGCTGGCGTGCCTGTTTTACATTACTATTCAATGGGAAAATCAGATAATATAAAAGCGATTGCTAAAGAACTTTTTTAGTTATAAAATAGAATCGGGTAAGGAGTACAAGGTATATGTTGGTATTGGTTTGAAGATGATAGAATAAAAGAACTTAATACTAATTACGCTCTACTAAATTCTAATATCTATTTTTGCTTTCAATGAATTTTAAGTTTCTTTTCTTCTTACTCTTTTCTATAACCTTTTGCTTTTCACAAGAAAGTACCGAGCTTAAGAAATACACCCTAGATGCAAATCAATTTTACGGGTCTATTATTCTGCATAATCCAGATATTTCACATTTAATAAACGCACATCCTGGGGGTATAATTTTAAGTTATAATCGTAAAACCTACGGCGCTGAAGCATGGGAGGAATTGTATAATTATCCAGATTTGGGCTTTTCTTTCATTTATCAGGATATGAATTATGAGACCTTAGGAAAGAACTATAGCTTATATGCCCATTATAATTTCTATTTTTTTAAACGAAATATGCAGCTAAGGGTAGGTCAAGGAATAGCTTACACAAGTAATCCGTATGATAAAACAACCAATTTCAGGAACAATGCCTATGGGTCCGATTTTTTGAGTTCTACGTATTTAATGTTCAATTACCATAAGGAAAACATTTTTAAAGGATTAGGTTTTAAAGCTGGTGTTTCAATAATTCACTATTCAAATGCTAATTTTAGGGCGCCTAATACATCAACAAATACCATGGCGTTAAATGCTGGTCTGGTCTATGACCTTGATGGTGGTACAGAAATTGAATACGTACACAGAGAAAAAGAAATGTTCACAGAACCTGTGCGATACAATTTTGCACTTAGAACCGGATTGAATGAAAGTGATGTTATAAATTCTGGTCAATATGGGTTTGTCGTACTTTCCGCTTATGCCGATAAGCGTTTAGGGCGAAAAAGTGCTATTCAAATGGGAACGGATGTCTATTTTTCAAATTTTTTAAAAGAATTGATTCGATATCAAAGCATCGCTTTTCCTGAAAATAATGTTGCAGCAGATGACGATTATAAAAGGGTAGGTGTTTTTGTAGGCCATGAACTGTTCATTAATAAAATGTCCATAATATCTCAATTGGGATATTACGTGTATTATCCTTTTGACTTTGAAGGGCGTATGTATAATCGTATGGGACTAAAACGTTATTTTGGTGATAAGGTTTACGGGGCAATTACCTTGAAATCGCACGGTGCAAAGGCAGAAGCCGTTGAACTTGGTATTGGAATAAGATTATAAAATGTCAGAAATTAGAAATCATATTATAGTATTTAAACAAATCGAGTTAGCCTTTAATAAAGGCAGGTGCAGTAGAGACCGTTTTGTTTTGTTTACTATTCTATTCTTAAGTATATCCTTCAATTCCTGCGACTCTGAAAATGTATCGGATTGTTTTCAAGATACCGGAGAAATTGTAAGGAATGAAGTTGAGGTAGAGGAGTTTGAAAGGATTACTGTTTTTGAAAACGTAACCTTAGTAATAAAGCAAGGAGATACACAAAAGGTAGAAGTTGAAACTGGTGAAAATTTGCGAGATGAAGTGGCAGCCATTGTAGAGGACGGAAGATTGATTTTGACAGATACGAACGATTGTAATTATGTGCGTAAGTATGGAGTTACCGTTGTACATGTTACCACTTCAAATTTAACCGAAATACGCAGTAGTACAGGTTTTCCTATTCGTAGTGATGGTGTTTTAAGCTTCGAGAGCTTAAGCTTATATTCTGAAAGTTTTACAAATTCTGAAGCGGAGACTACAGATGGTGAGTTTAATTTAGATTTAGATGTCTCATCTTTAAGAATTACGGTAAATGGAATTGCCTATTTTAATTTAAGAGGAAATGTAGAAAATTTCAATATAAATATTGCAGCCGGAGATTCTAGAATAGAGGCAGAAGAGTTGGTAGCCCAAAATGTAAATATTAATCATAGAGGCTCGAATGATGTACTTGTTGATCCGCAATTAAAAATTTCGGGTGTGCTTAGAGGCACAGGTGATGTTTTAAGTTATACCAGACCTGTTGAGGTCGACGTTCAAGAATTATATAATGGCAGACTTATTTTCGTGGAATGAATCCCATACTTAGATATCTGAAAAATGTATTTGCTGCCAAACGAGTTTTAGATGAAAATCTAGAATTGATGGGCTTGGTAAAAGCAGATTCGCTTTTACAAGATATGTATGCAAAAAATAAGTTTCCCGGTTTAGCAATTACCGTTCTAAAAGAAGGAGAGACCGTTTTTCAAAAAGGGTTTGGTTATGCTGATATAGAGCAAAAACAGTTTATAGATCCACGAAAATCTATCTTTAGAATAGCTAGTGTTTCCAAACCTATTGCTGCAACGGCATTAGCACATATGGTGCAAGATGGGATAATAGATTTAGATGAATCTTTCTACACCTATTTTTCAGATTATCCTAAGAAAGAATGGGATTTCAACATTAGGCAATTGGCAAGTCACACAGCAGGTATACGAGTATATAAGGGAAAGGAATATGGACTGAACGAACCTTTTTCAATCAAAGAAGGTTTAGGGGTGTTTAAGAATGACCCGTTAGTTTTTGAACCTGACACTGAATATTTATATAATAGTTTTGATTGGGTAATGATTTCTGCGGCAATGCAAGAAGCAAGCGGTATCCCCTTTGAGAAATATGTTCAAGAAAAGGTGTTGAAACCCTTAGGGATGCAGAATACCTTTTGTGCAAAATGTCATCTTGAGCGCCATCGAAAGATTGATGGTACTAAGCTGAAAGAGAGTACTGAATTTAAAGCATCTGAAAATGTAGTTAATTTTTACACGAAGTGTTTAACGGGTTTTAGAAAGGCAATTCCTGTTAATAATTTTTACAAACTAGCAGGAGGCGGTTATCTTTCCACATCAGCGGATATTGCCAAATTCGGACAAGCATATTTAAATAAGGGAATTGAGGTTAAAGCACAAATCCTTAATCAATTTTTAACTTCTCGAGAAGTTCATGGTAAACCAACGTACTATGGTTTGGGTTGGCAGGTAAGTGAAGATGCTAAAGGAAGAAAATTTTACGGCCATATAGGTAACGGAGTAGGAGGCTATTCTAATTTCTTTGTCTATCCAAAAGAGCAACTCGTATTTTCAATTTTAATTAATTGTACAAACCCTATAATACAACCGGAGCTAGATGCTGTTATTGATTGTTTTTTCAATTAACCAAACGAGTAATGATTACTTTGTTTTTGAAGTAGGTAAAAAATGGACGCATGAAATATATTATACATTTTAAATTAAATGAGTCAAATGGTTCAGCTGACATAAACTACTGAATTAATTTTACAGAAAGATAAATACAATTGAAGTTGTCATAAACTTAGGAGATGTTCGAGAAAATAATTGGTCTATTTTATTACCAGCCTAGCGCAAATCAATAAAGTTATGATTTACACAAAAACCATTTGTTTTGAGAAGGTAAATGTTAATTTTAAAAAAATATTCTCATAAATATCAGTTTTTAAATATAATTACTACATTAGCCAAAGTTTACAAAAGCAATGACAAAACAATATTTCTGGAACGGTTTTTATTTCTACTTCTTTTTTAAGAGAGGTACGGGACTGTTCTAGCATATTTTAAAAATAAAATAGAATTAAGTTCCGATATATGTCGGAACTTTTTTTTTGAAATTAATTGAGTAAAAGTGAGTTTAAAAATAGCCATACAGGGAATTAAAGGTTCCAATCATCACCAAGTAGCAAAAGATTGTTACGGAGATGATATAGAGCTTGTCGAATGCCTTTCGTTCGATGGGTTGGTTGATAAATTATTATCGAAAGAAGCGGATCAAGGGGTGATGGCTATAGAGAATTCGATTGCCGGATCAATTATCCCAAATTATGCTCTTGTCAACCATAACGACTTACATATTATTGGGGAATATTACTTAAACATTCATCATAATTTGATGGTGCTGAAAGGGCAAAAAATTTCAGATATTTCTGAAGTGAGTTCACACCCTATGGCATTATTGCAATGCAAGGAATATTTTAGACAATATCCGCATATTAAATTGGTGGAAGATGTCGATACTGCTGAAACGGCAAAACGTATTCAAGAACAAAAATTAGGTCATGTAGCAGCAATCGCACCTAACGTTGCGGCAGAATTGTATGGTTTGGACATCGTAGCAAAAGAGATACAGACCATTAAAAATAATGCAACCCGTTTTATCATTGTACAAACAAAAAACGATGCGTTGCCAGAGGCCGAAATTACGAAGGCTACCATTCGTTTTATTACCGACCATAAAAGGGGCAGTTTAGCGGCTGTGCTTAATGTTATGAGCGATTGCAGATTAAATTTAACGAAAATACAATCATTGCCAGTTATAGAAACACCTTGGAAATATGCCTTTTTTGTGGATGTAACTTTTAACGATTTTGCAGATTTTACAAAGGCAAAAAGTCTATTGAACATCATGGCAGAAGATTTTAAGGTTTTGGGTGAATATAAAAATGTGAGAGGATGATACAGACCGCTGATAGACTTAAAACTGTTCAGGAATATTACTTCTCTAAGAAATTAAGAGAGGTGCGCGGTTTAATGGCGCAAGGTAAACCTATTATCAATATGGGGATCGGGAGTCCAGATTTGACTCCTTCAGAACATGTATTGAAAGCGATACAGAATTCTGTGTTTGAAGCTGGTGCACATCAGTATCAAAGCTACCAAGGCTTACCTCAATTAAGAGAGGCTATAGCAAGTTTTTATAATAAGAGATTTGACGTAACTGCAGATCCTGCCACGGAAATTCTCCCATTAATGGGGTCTAAAGAGGGTATTATGCACATTAGTCTTGCATTTTTAAATGCAGGTGATGAGGTGTTGATTCCGAATCCTGGGTACCCGACATATACATCGGTAACTAATTTGGTAGGGGCTGTCCCAACATATTATGACCTTACAGAAGAGAATGGTTGGTTTCCAGATTTAGAGGTGTTGGAGGAGCAAGATTTGTCTAAAGTCAAAATTATGTGGTTGAGTTACCCACATATGCCAACAGGTGCTACCGCAACTAGAGAACAATTTGTGAAAATTGTAGCCTTTGCAAAAAAGCATACTATTCTGTTGGTAAATGACAATCCATATAGTTTTGTGCTGAATACAGATCCAGCAAGTATTTTAAGCATACCTAATGCTAAAGAGGTGTGTTTAGAATTGAATTCATTAAGCAAAACCTTTAACATGGCTGGTTGGCGTGTAGGTTTCGTTCTTGGAAGCGAAGAACATATCAATGCTATTTTAAAGGTCAAGAGTAATATGGATTCGGGTATGTTTTACGGCATTCAGAAAGGAGCAATAGCGGCATTGGAGAGCAGTGATGACTGGTTCGTTGAATTGAATAAGGTATATAGTGCCCGTAGAGAATTGATTTTTCAATTGGCAGATACGCTTGGCTGTTCTTATGATAGAGATGCTGTTGGCATGTTCGTTTGGGCAAAATTACCTGAAGGAAGTGTCGCATCTGAAGAATTTATAGATGACATATTATATAAAAAAGATTTATTTATAACACCAGGAACCATATTCGGGAGTAATGGAGAGGGCTATATTAGGTTTTCTCTTTGTATTACTGGTGATAAAATAAAAGAGGCAATCGCAAGATTTTAGTTTAATGAATGTATTTGTAATCGGTATAGGTTTAATTGGAGGTTCTTT
>TARA_R110002051_G_scaffold80051_1_pt1 | contig 21686 bp, 23 predicted proteins | sample TARA_R110002051 | Tara Oceans TARA_R110002051 (sample SAMEA4397023) | marine metagenome | biome: Polar Biome; feature: [MES] marine water layer (ENVO:01000295) within the mesopelagic zone...; material: water (ENVO:00002006), including particulate matter (ENVO:01000060) such as......
TGGTCGAAATCCACGAAATTAGTGAAGACGAGATCGCCGTCCGCGGCAAGATCCATAGCCTCCAGCGTTGCGGCCATCAGCGCTGTATTGCCGTTCGCCTTGACGACACGGGAGATGCCCTGGTGGGCAAAGATGTCGCCGATCTTGCCGATGGCATGCACGGTGCGCCCGGCATCCACTGCGCGGTTTAGGAGCGTCGGCTCCGGTGGCGGAATGGAGAAATCGCGGCGATTGCCGGTCCGCTCGAAGAGGGCAGCCGTCTCGCCGATGAAAGGTCGCGCGATGACACGGCCGATGTTGAGCGGATCGACCAGCCGCCGCACCGTCCGACAAAGGTCGAGCAGGCGCTCCAGGCCGAAGTGGACCTCGTGGGCGGCGATCTGCAAGACGGAATCGCTGGATGTGTAGCAGATCGGCTTGCCCGTCCGGATATGCTCTTCGCCGAGTTGCGCGATGATGTCGGTCCCGGAGGCGTGGCAGTTGCCGAGGATGCCGGGGACATCTCCCTCGCTGCAGATCGCTTCCACCAGCTCCGGCGGGAAGGCGTCGGTCTTGTCCGGAAAATAGCCCCAGTCGAACATCACCGGAGTGCCGGCGATCTCCCAATGTCCGGATGGGGTATCCTTGCCACGCGAGACCTCGTTGGCGGCTCCGTGCAGTCCGAAGATCCGGTCCGGGCGTTGCATGCCGGCCGGGTAGTCGCCGCTGGCAAGTCTGGCGATCTCCAGAAGGCCGAGAGAGGACATGTTGGGAAGCTTGAGCGGGCCTTCCCGCAGCCCGGCGCGATCGGCAATGCCCGCGGCACAGAATTCCGCGATATGGCCAAGCGTGTTGGAACCCAGGTCATCATAGGCGTCCGCATCGCGGGCACCGCCGACGCCGAAGGAATCAAGAACGAACAGGAAGGCTCGCGCCATGTATCACCCGAATGACTGAAGATGTCGCGGCAGCCTCGAGGGCCGGCGCTCAGGTTCATATAGCTTCAGTCAAATTTTAGCAAAGGGCCCGGAGGACTGCTTCTCAGCAGTCGGTGCAGGCGATGGCCTTGCCGGACCGGGAGCGGTAGTAATAGTCCCTGCTGATGGTGATGCTGCGCATCTCGCTTGGAATGAGCCCCGGCATGAACATCAGCAGCTGATGGGGCACCGAAACCTCCGCATGCACGATGAATGTGTTCGCCACCTTCATCTTGTCGGGAATGGTGATCGTGTTGCCGGTTGTGTGAGGCTTGCCGCCGGATTCATCCCAGGACCAGGCGACTTTCGGGTTGGCAGCAGCATCAAGGGCAATTCCGGTGATCTTGATCAGGGTCGTGGTGCCGCCGTAGGGGACGAAAATGCTCTGCGCCACATGCTCCATGCTGTTGAGGAACGAGTCGCTGACGGACTCCTGTTGCTGCGTCACGAGATCGGCGATCGTACCGGCGGCACGCGTCACCCGCTTGGAGATGCTGAGCCCGATCGTGAGTTCGAAGACCGTGATGTAGATCATCAGCAGCAGCGGTGCGATCAGCGCGAACTCCACGGCTCCCACGCCGCGTCTGTCGCTCCAAAGGCGGCGGATCTGCATCAACAGGCCGCAGCCGCGCTGCATCCTCTCGTCCGCCATCAGTAGTCCTCGTTCTTGTAGGTGGCGGTGGCGACGATCAGGAACTCGTTGGGCAACGAGCCATCGGCGGGCCGGATGTTCGAGATATACGGCCGGACCAGATCGGTGATGATCTCCCAGCGATAATAGGCCCGCAGCATGTTGATCGTGCCGGAGCCGCCAGGTTGGTAGGCATTGGTGGCAGCCAGTGCGCCGAAGGACGCACCACCCACGCGCGGGATGGCTGTCGGTATGTCCGCGTAGGTGGAGAAACTGCGAACATCGAGAATCAACCGGTCGCTGTCTCCTCCGTTGCACTGGATGAGGATCGAGATCTCGTCACAGAATTTCGCGCGAAAGTCGCTTTCCTTGGTGTCGTTCTTGATCTCGCCCGTGCGCATCTGCCGCGCCATCGTGTCGACGGCGTTTCCGATCAGCTGCTCCCCGGTATAGGCCACGAATGTCTCTATGATCGCGAAGACGATCAGGAAATAGGGAATGGCAAGCAACGCGAACTCGATGGCAGCCGCACCATCGCGCGAGCGCAACAGCCGCCGGGCAGAGGAGGGCGTCCTCTGTTCATCGACCGGTTCGCTGGATCTGTCGCGGGTTCTTGGCATCAACCGTATCCAATCAAGGGAGGCAGGCGAATGCTATGGCGGCTTTATTAGGATTCCGTTGCCGCAGGTGCTGCTATTTGAGCCAATACCGCCTGGAACAAGGCATCAGGGGTTGGTGGCGCCGGCTATATCCGAATGCTGCTCGCAATTGGGAGTACAGGAAAGGATCACCCGGTCGTTCTGACGATAGACCCGGAGCGTATTGCTTTCGTCGATAGTCACGAGGATGCGTTCGTCGGCAATTGCATTGCCGTCGCTGTCGAGGAGCACGAGATTGGTGGTCCCGAAGCTGCGGCCGGTCACGACGATGGTGGTTGGGTCGGCGACCGTCGCATCGGCAACGGTGGAATTGCCGACAATCACCTTGCTGACAGGCCGATCGAGCCGCAATACCCGCGCATGGTTCATGAACACGCGCAGCACGTCACCCTGCCGCAACTGTTCCTCCGCACGGGTTGCAGTGGCCCCGCCAAGAGCGATGCCCAGAGCAAGCGAGAGGCAGATGATCGGGCTTGGGGTCATGCCGGGTGGGCCTTCAACTCGAGACTATGCTTTACCAATCCTTCCCGGAAAATGGTGAACGAAGGCTTAAGCCCGTCCCCAAAATCAGCCTCTTGTACTGCCGGAGAATTTCGTCACTCTGTAGAAATCCTGGAGAGACGGACTTCGTCTTTTATATTTGTCTTTTCTTATCAACAGGATGGCGTCTGATCATGACAGGAGCCATTGCTGTCGCACATTAACGGCTCGCTAACGATATCCTTTAAGCGGATGGCAATCGTCAGCCGGTAGGGTTTTGGCATCCGAACAACGGCGAAAAAGTTGTCGGGAATGCTGTCCAATCCAACTGTGCTTCAGGAGAAATTGCATGTCGAAGTTTTTTGCTCGCTTTATCAAGGATGAGTCCGGTGCGACTGCGATCGAATATGGCCTGATCGCCGCCCTCATTTCCGTCGCTCTGATCGCCGGCGCTTCGACGCTGGGCAACTCGCTGAACAGCACTTTCAGCGCAATTAGCACCAAGATGACAGCTTGCCAGACCGGCGCCACGAACGCGGCCTGCAAGTAAAAGCGGGCGGGCGAGAGTTGTTACTGCTCTCGTCCCAATCGCATCTCTGAGAGAGGAAGAGATCTCGCCATGTCCGCGATAGGCGCAGCAATACTGATGATTGCTCCGGTGTGCCTGTTTATTGCGGCCATCAGCGATCTCTTCACGATGACGATCCCCAATCGTGTATCGATTTTCCTCTTGGCTTCCTTCGCTGTTCTGGCTCCGGTTTCCGGCCTTCCTTGGGCGGAAATCAGCATGAGCGTCGCAGCGGGGGGTCTCGTGCTCGCCGTCTGTTTCGGCTTCTTCGCCCTCAACATCATGGGGGGCGGTGACGTGAAGCTGCTGGCGGCTTCCGCTGTCTGGTTCGGGTTCAGCCCGGCGCTCGGCGCGTTCATCGTCGCGACTGCCCTCTGGGGCGGAGTTGTCACCCTTCTGGTCCTGCTGCTTCGCGCGCAGGCCAACCGCTTCGCCGTGATCGAGACGGTGGTGCCGGCCCAGATCCTGACCACAAAGAAGATCCCCTACGGCGTGGCCATCGGGATCGCCGGCATCATGACCTTCTGGGACTCGCCGATCGCCCTGGCTGCCCTCAAGATGCTCGGCTGATAGCAAGGCTCTAAACTTCTTATTTACCACGCGTGTAATGGGAAAATTAACCCTAATTACACGATTGGCGACCATTCTTCCCGGGAAGTGAATCTCCAAGGAATGGTCATGAAACCCGCTCGTATCCTCATTCTAGCCGTGGCCGTCGTCGCCGCAGGCCTTGCTGGCCTGCTCGCGATGCGTCTTTCTGGCACGAGCGCGCCGCAGATTGCCGAAACCGTTATCAAACAGCCCTCCATCAACGTGCTGGTCTCCGCCGCCAACCTGCCCGTCGGCACGCGCCTGGGTGAAGACTCGCTGCGCTGGCTGGCCTGGCCTGAAGACGGCGTTGTCGAAGGCTTCATCACCGAAGCGGCCCAGCCGCAGGCCATGTCCGAACTGAACGGCATGGTCGTCCGGCTCCCGGTGTTCGAAGGTGAGCCGATCCGCGGCGAGAAGATCGCCGACTCCTCCGACCGCATCATGTCCTCCCTGCTGCCTGCAGGTAAGCGGGCCGTTGCCATCGAGATCTCGGTTGCCACCGGTGCCGGTGGCTTCGTGCTGCCCAATGACCGGGTCGATGTCATCATGGTGCGCAACCAGGACGACCGTTTCCTGACCGAAAATGTCCTCTCCAACGTTCGGGTGCTGGCAATCGACCAGCAGATCCAGGAAAGCCCGGATGGCTCCAAGGCCGTTGTGGGCACCACGGCGACGCTGGAACTGACGCCGGATCAGGCCCAGGTCATGGCCGTCGCACAGCAGATGGCCGATCGCCTGACGCTTGCTCTCCGGTCGGTTGCCGACGCGCAGGAGGCTGACACGGTGGCGGCCGACTACCTGCTGAACGGTGGCACCAAGGCGGAGATTCAGGTCATCAAGTCAGGCTCCATCGTGAGCAGCCCGCAGACACAGATACAGCCGCAGTAACGGAGTGCAAACGTGAGCCAGTTCAGACGTAAAGCGAAGAGCTCCGTGGCGGCCGGTGTCGCATTCTGCCTTGCCCTTGCCGGCCAGCCGCACGTTCTGTTGCAGGGAGGGACAGCGTTTCCTCAGGCTGTAGCGCAGGAAAACAGCATTGTGCGTATCAACGACGCGGGCAGGGGCGTGCGCAAGCGTCTGAAGCTCGGCCTCAACAAGGCGCTGGTGGTCGATCTTCCCGCCGACGCGCACGACATTCTTGTCGCCGACCCCTCGATGGCCGATGCCGTGACCCGCACCTCGCGGCGGATCTATCTGTTCGGCAAGACGGTCGGCCAGACGAACATCTTCATTTTCGGTCGCAACGGCGAGGAGATCGTCGCCCTAGACATCGAGATCGAACGCGACATCTCGGGTCTTGAGCAGAACCTTCGCCGTTTCCTGCCGGATTCAAGCATCAAGGTCGAGATCATCTCCGACAACATCGTGCTGAGCGGCACGGTCCGGACGCCCCAGGACGCCGCACAGGCAACGAAGCTGGCAACCATCTTCCTGACCGGTGGCGAGGCGACAACGCGTGGCCAGGTTGCAACCAGCCCGGGCAGCGGCGATGGCGCCGTCGCCCTTTATGCAGAAGACCGCCAGCAATCTCAGGTGGTCAACCTGCTGACGATCGAAGGCGAGGATCAGGTGACACTCAAGGTCACCGTCGCCGAAATCCGTCGCGAGGTCCTGAAGCAGCTCGGTTTCGACAACACCTTCAGCCGCCAGCCGTCGGGAACGTCATCCGGTCTCGACGTCCTGACGATCGGCGCCGGCAGCTCCGGCCTCACCGGCAACATCGCCGGAACGGTGGGCCGCATGGGCATACAGACGGCGCTGAGTGCGTTGGAGCAGGCCAAGGCCATCCGAACCTTGGCCGAGCCTACGCTGACCGCCATTTCGGGCCAGTCCGCCACCTTCAACTCCGGTGGCGAGCGCCTCTATTCGACCACCAATTCCGATGGCGATACCGTCATCACATCCTATGACTACGGCATCTCGCTCGCCTTCACGCCGACGGTCCTGTCGTCCGGCCGGATCAGCCTGCGCATCAAGACCAGCGTGTCTGAGCCGGTCGTTAACAGCAGCGGTCCGGAGTTTCGGACCCGCGAGGCCGAAACGGTTCTGGAACTGCCGTCAGGTGGTTCGATGGCCCTTGCAGGGCTCATCCGTGACGACGTTCAGCAGGGCATGAGCGGAACCCCGGGCGCCTCCAAGCTGCCGCTGTTCGGCGCCCTGTTTCGCGCGAAGACATTCGAGCGGACGGAGACGGAGCTCGTCATCATCGCCACGCCCTATCTCGTTCGCCCGGTGGCCCGCAACGAGCTGTCGCGGCCGGACGACAACTTCAACCCGGCGAGCGACGTGGCAAGCGTCTTCCTCGGGCATGTGAACCGCATCTACGGACGCAAGGACGCGCCAGCTCCTGTCCTTCCCTACGAAGGCAATGTCGGGTTTATCTACAAATGAAGAGCGCGAAGCCGAACATCATTGTGCCCCGTAACGGCGCACCGGAACTCCGCCGGACGGCGGAAACCCAGCATCAGGCCTCTCGGATCAACAGGGCAGGCAGGATCTCTGCCACCGCCGTCTTTCTCGGAATTGCAACGCTACTTGGCAGCTGCGCCAATCGCGACGCGACGACGACAGGCTCGCTGCCGGACGATTACCGCACCCGCCATCCGATCGTGATCGGCGAAGCCGAGAAGACGATCGATATCCCGATCGCCACCGGCGACCAGGGCCTGACGCGCGGCCAGAGCGAGGTGATTGCCGGCTTCGCGGCGGAATACATGCGCACCTCCAAGGGGATCATCCGGATCATCATACCGCAGGGCGCCATCAATTCCGGCGCTGCTGCTGCGGCGGCCAGCGACACGCGACGCCTGCTGGTGCGCATGGGCGTTCAGAAGAACCACATCCTCCAGAGCAGTTACGCCGCGGCGGACTATGGGCAGGCGGCGCCGATCCGGCTTGCCTATGTCGCCATCACCGCGCAGGCCGGCCCCTGCGGCGAATGGCCGGCGGACATCGCCCTGAACACCGTCGAGAACAGGAATTACCACAATTTCGGCTGCGCCAGCCAGAGCAACCTGGCAGCCCAGATCGCCAACCCGAACGATCTTCTCGGTCCGCGGCGGATGACGCCGGCAGACGTGCAGCAGCGCGCGACGGGGATCGACCGCTATCGCAGCGCCACGACAGAACTCAGGGACACGCCATGATGAAATGTGTCCGACCAGACCAGAGGCCTTCGCTATGAGTACGGTGGACTACAGCATCGGCACGCCAACGTTCGAGGAGGTTTCTCCGGCGGATGAGGCGGCGCCGGCAGATCTTGCAGCGCTGCGCCCGCTGCCGCGCATCTCCATTCACGCCTTCTGCGAAAGCGATGCCATGCTGCGCACGATGGAGCGGATGAGCCGTGACCGTCGCATGGCCAAGGTCAACATGCGGGTTACCAACGGCGGCACCGAGGCAGCCGCCAACATGTTTGCGGGAAGCCCGACACCCAATCTCGTCGTTCTCGAGACCAGTGCAGAACCGGGCAACCTGCTCAACGAACTGGCGCCGCTTGCCGAGGTCTGCGACCCCTCGACCCGTGTCATCATCGTCGGCCGCTACAATGACATCGGGCTCTACCGGGAACTGATCCGCAACGGCATTTCCGAGTATCTGGTCGGACCCGTGCAGATGACGGAGATTCTGGCCTCGATCTCGGCGATCTTCGTCGATCCGGAGGCAGAGCCGCTCGGCAAGTCGATCGCCTTCGTCGGCGCCAAGGGCGGCGTCGGGTCCTCCACCATTGCCCACAACTGCGCATTCGGCATTTCCAACCTCTTTGCCACCGAGACCATTCTCGCCGATCTCGACCTTCCCTTCGGCACCGCCAACATTGATTTCGACCAGGACCCCTCTCAGGGGATCGCCGAAGCGGTGTTTGCGCCCGATCGCCTCGACGAGGTTTTTCTCGACCGCTTGCTCACCAAATGCTCCGAGCACCTGTCGATGCTGGCAGCCCCGTCGCTCCTCGACAGGGCCTACGATTACGAAGGCATGGCCTTTCGCCCCGTCGTCGAGATCCTTCAGCGCAGCGCGCCGGTTGCGGTTCTCGATCTACCGCATATCTGGTCGGAATGGACGCGGTCCGTCCTGGCCGATGCCGATGAGGTTGTCATCACCGCCGTTCCGGACCTCGCCAACCTGCGCAACACCAAGAACATGCTCGATGCACTGAAGAAGCTGAGGCCGAACGACCGCCCGCCGCATCTGATCCTCAACCAGGTCGGCATGGCCAAGCGGCCGGAAATTGCCCCGGCGGATTTCTTCGAGCCACTGGAAATCGAGCCGATCGCGATCCTGCCCTTCGACGCGCAGATGTTCGGCAACGCCGCCAACAGTGGCCGGATGATTGCCGAGATCGACGCCAAATCTCCTGCGGCCGAGACCTTCTCGCAGATCTGCCACATCGTCACCGGCCGCTCGGCGATCAAGAAGACGAAGAAAGCCGGCCTGTCCAAGATGCTGGGGATGCTGGGCCGGAAGTGACTGCTGTACGAATGCTTGCGCCCCGGGGTGCGATGAAGACTGGATGAACGAATGTTTGGAAAACGCGGAAACGAAGGATTCGGGAAAAGCACCGGCGGCGGCAGCCTGGTCGATGCTGCGCCCGTGGCACCACCGTCTCCCGTCGCCGCCAAGCCGGCAGGGCCGGAGGTCTTTGCCGAACCGGTGCAGGACCGCAATGGCTCGCGTCAGCACGTCGCGCCGCCTCCGATCGCACCTGCGCCGGTTCCTCGCAAGAAGCAGGTCAGGACGGAGCACTACTACGACACCAAGAGCCAGGTCTTCTCGGCGCTGATCGACACGATCGACCTGTCGCAGCTCGCCAAGCTCGACGGCGAAAGCGCGCGTGAAGAGATCCGCGACATCGTCAACGACATCATCACCATCAAGAACTTCGCGATGTCGATCTCGGAGCAGGAGGAACTGCTCGAGGACATCTGCAACGACGTCCTCGGCTACGGTCCGCTGGAGCCGCTGCTTGCCCGTGACGACATCTCCGACATCATGGTCAACGGGGCAGGCCAGACGTTCATCGAAGTGGCCGGCAAGACGCTGGAGTCCGAGATCCGCTTCCGCGACAACTCCCAGCTCCTGTCGATCTGCCAGCGGATCGTCAGCCAGGTCGGGCGGCGTGTCGATGAATCCTCGCCGATCTGCGATGCGCGCCTGCCCGATGGTTCGCGCGTCAACGTCATCGCACCGCCATTGGCCATCGACGGGCCGGCGCTGACGATCAGAAAGTTCAAGAAGGACAAGCTGACCCTCGAGCAGCTGGTCAAGTTCGGTTCGATCACGGCGGAAGGTGCCGTCCTTCTGCAGATCGTCGGCCGCGTCCGCTGCAACGTCGTGATCTCCGGCGGTACGGGCTCGGGCAAGACGACCCTGCTCAACTGCCTCACCCGCTACATCGACGAGGACGAGCGGATCATCACCTGCGAGGACACGGCCGAACTGCAGCTGCAGCAGCCGCATGTCGTCCGCCTCGAAACCCGCCCGCCCAACATCGAAGGCGAGGGCGAGATCACCATGCGTGATCTGGTCAAGAACTGCCTGCGCATGCGGCCCGAACGGATCATCGTCGGCGAAGTGCGTGGACCCGAGGTCTTCGACCTCTTGCAGGCGATGAACACCGGCCACGACGGCTCGATGGGCACCATCCACGCCAACACCCCGCGTGAGTGCCTGAGCCGCATGGAATCCATGATCGCCATGGGTGGCTTCCAGCTGCCGGCGAAGACGGTGCGCGAGATCATCTCCGGATCGGTGGATGTCATCATCCAGGCGGCCCGCCTGCGCGACGGTTCGCGTCGTATCACCCACGTCACAGAAGTCGTCGGCATGGAAGGCGATGTCATCGTGACCCAGGACCTGATGCGCTACGAGATCGAGGGCGAAGATGCCAACGGCAGACTGATCGGCCGGCACATGTCGACCGGCATCGCCAAGCCACACTTCTGGGATCGGGCCCGCTACTACAACGAGGAACGCCGTCTGGCCGCCGCACTGGATGCCATGGAACAGACGGCGGGATAGGAGCAATGTTCGGTCTCGACGCAAACATCCTGCTGATCGTGGCCCTGGTGGCGGTGTCTGCTGGCGCCGTCAGCTACGCGCTGCTGTTTTCGCGCATCGAGACGGAAAACAAGACCAGTGCCCGCATCAGCCGGGTGAAGTCGGCCGAATCGGACCTGTCGAAGGTCAAGGCTGCACGCGATCGGGTCCAGGAGCTCTCCAAGCGCCGCAAGTCGGTGCAGGATTCGCTGAAGGACCTGGAAAAGAAGCAGGAAGAGCGCTCCAAGAAGATGGGCGACGGCAGCCTGAAGTCGCGCCTTGCCCAGACCGGGCTGCCTCTGACCATGCCGCGCTTCTACATGATGAGCGGCGCTCTCGGCGTCTTCGCGCTCGTGGCGGCCCTGCTGGCGGGTATCCCGCTGATTGCGGCTGCCGGTGCGGCCTTCGTGGCCGTGATCGGACTGCCGCGCTGGATTGTCGCCTTCCTCGTCAAGCGGCGCCAGAAACAGTTCCTCACCGAATTTCCCAACGCGCTCGACGTCATGGTCCGTTCCATCAAGTCTGGTCTTCCGCTCAACGACGCGCTGCGACTGATCGCAGCCGATGGGCAGGAGCCGGTGAAGGCGGAGTTCCGGCGGGTGGTCGAATCGCAGCAGGTCGGCCTCAGCATTCCGGAAGCCTGCGTGCGCATGATGCAGACCATGCCGCTGCCGGAAGTGAATTTCTTTGCCATCGTCATCACCATCCAGAGCCAGGCCGGCGGCAATCTCTCCGAAGCGCTCGGAAACCTGGCCAAGGTTCTGCGCGAGCGCAAGAAGATGAAGGCCAAGGTGCAGGCCCTGTCGATGGAAGCCAAGGCCTCGGCCGTCATCATCGGCGCGCTCCCCTTCATCGTCGCCTTGCTCGTCTATCTGACCTCGCCGGAATACATGACGATCCTCTTTACCGATCCGCGCGGGCACATGATCATGCTCTTCTCGGCCATATGGATGTCGATCGGCATCTTTGTCATGCGCAACATGATCAACTTCGACTTCTAGGGGGCTGGCGGTGAAAGATCTCGCGACGACACTGACGGATCCGGCCCTGCTCTTTGCGATCTTCGTCGCGATCGCGGTATTCGCGACCTTCTTCTCTCTGGCGAGCCCCTTCCTCGAGCGCGGCAACCTCGACAAGCGCAGGAAGGCGGTCTCGACCGAACGGGAGCAGATGCGAGCCCGCGAGCGGGCCAGGATGACCGCCGAGGCCTCCAAGGCGACGCTCCGCACGCAGAACAACCAGTCGGTGCGCAACATCGTCGAGCGCTTCAATCTGCGCAAGGCGCTGGTCGACGACAACACCGTGAACAGACTGCGGGCTGCCGGTCTGCGGTCGCAGAACGCGCTGAACATCTTCCTCGTCGCGCGCTTCCTCCTGCCTTTCCTGTTTCTCACGCTGGCCATCGTCTGGATTTTCGTTCTCGGCAATCTGGCCGAGCGGCCGTTCGCCATCCGCATGCTGGCCGCAATCGTCTTCGCCTACGTCGGCTTCTATCTGCCCAACATCTATGTGACGAACCGCGTGACCAAGCGGCAGCATTCCATCCGGCGCGCCTGGCCGGACGCACTCGACCTGATGCTGATCTGCGTGGAATCGGGGATTTCCATGGAAGCGGCCATGCGTCGCGTCGCCGAGGAGATGAGCAGCCAGTCGCCGGAGCTGGCCGAGGAAATGGTGCTGACGACCGCCGAGCTCTCCTTCCTGCCGGATCGCCGCATCGCGCTGGAAAATCTCGGCATTCGCACGCAGCTCGACACGGTCAAGAACGTCACCCAGGCCCTGATCCAGGCCGAGCGCTACGGCACGCCGATCGCGCAGGCACTGCGGGTGCTGGCCCAGGAAGGACGTGACGAGCGGATGAACGAGGCGGAAAAGAAGGCTTCAGCCCTGCCACCGAAGCTCACCGTGCCGATGATCCTGTTCTTCCTGCCGGTGCTGATCGCCGTCATCCTCGGTCCCGCAGGGATACAGGTCTCCGATCGCTTCTAGCCGCTCAGCTCGGCAGCCCCAGCACCTTTTCAAAGAGCTCCCAGCTCTCGTCCATCGGGTAGGCATAGCTCACGAATGGCAGGCCGATATGGCCGTAGAGCAGGGAAAGCTGCCATTCGGCGGTCTCTTCGTCGACATTGGCGATCTGCTGCAGGTAGATCACCGAGGCAAGCCCGGTGCGGTCCGCACCACCCTGGCAATGGATCAGCAGGGGCTTGGGTGCATCGCGTAGCAGCGCGATCAGCTGGAAGCTCTCCTCGGCGGTCAGTTGCCGACCCGCAGACATGCGGAAATTCAGGTGATTCACACCAAGCCGCTGGGCTACCGCCGTTTCGTCCTTGTACCAGTCACTTTCACTTTCGCCGCGAAGATTGACCACCGTCCTGATGCCGTAGGACTGGATGTAACCTTCGAGGGCGGCCGGGGTGGGCTGCGCCGACCGATAGAGCTCGCCGGCGATGACTTCGTGGAAGTTGCCGGTCAGATGCAGGAGGCCGACATAGGAGCCGACCAACAGTGCCGAGGCAAGCACCAGCCTCATGGACCATTTCAAAATTCGCCGCATGACAACCATTTCCCAGTCCAGCTTTGGAGTTCAGGAGATAACTGTAGCGGATCTTGCGCGGCTTGTCGTCTAGTTGACTGCGGGCTTGGCCTTGGCGTCCTTGTCGGCAAGCTTTGCCCAGGAGTTCTGCTGCGAAAGCATCGAACGCAGGTAGGTGACATTCGCATCGGCCTGCTGCTGCGAGAGCTCACGCTTGGCGATCGTCTCGGCCTCGGCGAACCGGCCCTGGAGGCCGACGACAAGCGCCAGGTTCTGGCGCACGCGGCTGTCGGCGGCGGGCTGCTGGGCGGCATTGCGCATGTAGGTCTCGGCCGTGCGCAGGTCGCCGGTCAGGACATAGGACATGCCGAGATTGGAAATGATGGTCGGCTCGTTCGGCTGCGCATCGAGCGCCATGCGGTACTTCTGCCGGGCCTCGTCCGAGCGCCCGAGCTGATCGAGGACTGCGCCTTCGGCAGAATAGAGCCGCCAGTCGGGGCGATCCGGGGTCTGCGCGCGCCGAATGGTTTCCAGAGCCTGCTCGAACTGGCCGGCTGCCGCCTGCGCCTTGCCGTAGGCTGAAAGCACGTCGCGATCCGTCGGATGGGCGATCACCACCTGCTGCATCACCGCAAGGGCCTGAACATGCTTGCCGGTCATGCCGAGCACCTGGGCATAGCGAAGGCCCGCGTTGCGGTCCTTCGGATTGCGCTCATAGGCGGCGCCGATCGAGCGCTCGAGGTTGTCGAGCTGGCTGGCGCTCATGGCCTCCATGGATGCCGCGGACGGCTGGATCGAGCCGGTGGTGGTGACGTCCTTTTTTGTCGCGCAACCCGCGAGCGCCAGGGCGATCAGGACAGCGCCGGTTGCCTGGGCAAGACGGGCCTTCCGGATCTGGAGCGTGGTGCTTCGGGTCATGGCAATCATTCTCGTCGCTCGGATGTGCGCTGCGATCGGTATCGACCGATGGCGCATTGCTCCGTCTAGCAATAGACTGTTAACCCTAACAGACAGTTAAAGCGCTGATTCCTCACGAGAAGGTTCCCATGTCCAGCTATCGCTACATCGATCGTCCGTCGGTTTTGACCGAGAAGTCGGCAGCCTCCCGTCCCGTCCATGCGGTCACGGCGGCTGACATGGAAGACGGCACCATTGATGCCGCAGCGCTTGCATGGGCGCGCGCGACGGGTTTTGCCGCGGACGCCGGCAGCCTGCTGCTGGTACCCGGCGCCGACGGCACGCTGGCCGCAGCCCTCTTCGGCCTGGGCAGCGAGCCGGACGCGGCGCTGTCTGCCGGCAAACTGTCGAAGCTCCTGCCCGCCGGCGACTGGCACGTCGAAAGCCGCCTTCCGGAGGACAGGATCGCGCTCGGGTTTGGTCTGGGAAGCTACAGCTTCCGCCGTTACCGACAGGACAAGCAGAAGCAGGTACGCCTGGCGCTGGGCGACGAGGTTCGCAGTGACGTCGAACGGCAGCTGGCGGGGGCCTTTCTGGCGCGTGACCTGATCAATACGCCGACCAACGACATGGGGCCGGAACATCTCGAGGCCGTCTTCCGCGCGCTCGGCCTGCACTACGGCGCCGAGGTTACCTCCATCGTCGGCGATGATCTTCTGGCGCAGAACTTCCCGCTCATCCATGCCGTCGGCCGTGCCAGCGCCCAGGCGCCACGCCTTCTCGAGATGCGCTGGGGCAGGCAGGGTGCGCCACGGGTGACGCTGGTCGGCAAGGGCGTCTGCTTCGATACCGGCGGGCTCGACATCAAGAGCGCCTCCAACATGGCGCTGATGAAGAAGGACATGGGCGGGGCGGCAAATGTCCTCGGCCTCGCGCTGATGATCATGGACGCCGGACTGGACGTCGATCTGCGTGTGCTGGTGCCGGCGGTGGAGAATTCCATAGCCGGCAATGCCTTCCGTCCAGGCGACATATACCGCAGCCGCAAGGGCCTGACGGTGCAGATCGACAACACCGATGCGGAAGGCCGCCTCGTGCTGGCCGACGCACTGAGCTACGCCGACGAGACGCCGCCCGACCTGCTGATCGACATGGCCACGCTGACGGGGGCTGCGCGCGTGGCACTGGGAACCGACATCGCCCCCTTCTTCACCGATGACGAGGCGCTGGCGACGCGTCTGTCGGAAATCTCCGGCGAGGAGAACGATCCGATGTGGCGCCTGCCGCTCTGGCCGGGATACGACAAGGACCTGAAGTCGCGCGCCGCCGATATCACCAATGCGCCCTCCGGCGGCATGGCCGGTTCGATCACCGCGGCCCTGTTTCTGAAGCGCTTCGTGGGCAATCAGACGCGCTGGGCCCATTTCGACATCTACGGCTGGACGCAGTCGGAAAAGCCGCATGCGCCGGTCGGCGGCGAGGCCTTCGCCATACGAACCCTCTACCGCTACGTCCGGGACCTTGCGGGTCAATGATCCGGTAAGGGGTTCGGCCTAGGATTGCCGCTGGTATCTTTCGCAGAGGAGCGGTGATGTCGGTGGAACTGACGGCGACGGATGCGCTGGGGCTTTGGCACCGCGTGACGCTGGAACAGGTGCGCGGCGAAGGCGCCGATCTCAGCCTGCGGCAGCTGGCAATCCTGCTGCAGATCTATCTGCTGCCGCCACCGCACACGGTGCGGGGGCTGGCGGCAACACTCGAGGTCACCAAGCCGGTGGTCACCCGCGCGCTCGACACGATGGGGCACCTCGGCCTGGTGGAGCGGGTGCGCGACGAGAAGGACCGGCGCAACGTCGTGGTGAAACGGACGGTTGCCGGTTCACTCTACCTGGAACAGCTTGCGGACCTGATCCGCTTGGAGGGCAGGCGGTAGCCTGGGAACGACATGACTGTGACATTGGACAGACGCCTGAACGCCTTCCGCCCGGACCTGGCCGACGAGGCCCTCCGCGGCCAGGTGGAAGCCGAACGCTTCATCGCAGGCAAGGCGGCCCGGATCACCGTGCCGGTGGCGGCGCTTCGCCCTGTGCCCGACAGCGCCTGCGGCATCGATACGGAACTGCTGCTGGGCGAGACTGTTCGCGTTTTCGAGCGCAAGGACGGCTGGGCCTGGGTTCAGGCCGACCAGGACCGCTATGTCGGCTATCTGCCCGAAATGCAGCTGGGAGACCCCGAGGAGGTGACCCACCGGGTCTGCGTGCCGCGCACCTTCCTGTATCCCGAACCGGAGCTTCGCCGCCCGCCGGTCGCATCCCTCTCCATGGCAAGCCAGGTGCGGATCGTCGGCGAGGCGGAAACCCGCGGCACTCGCTATGTGACGCTCGCGGACGGCACGGCAATGATCGCGTCGCATTGCCTGCCATTGGGGGAGAACCTGACGGATGACTACGTGACGGTCGCCGCACGGTTTCTTGAGACACCCTACCTCTGGGGCGGGCGCTCCGGCTTCGGCATCGACTGCTCGGCGCTGGTGCAACTGTCGCTGATGATGGCCGGGCGCTCCGCGCCGCGCGATTCCGATATGCAGGTTGCGTTCGGCACCGAGATTGCGCGGGAGGAGCTGCGGCGCGGCGATCTCGTCTTCTGGAAGGGCCATGTCGGCATCATGGAGGACGGTGAGACGCTCCTGCATGCGAACGGCCATACCATGACCGTCGCCCGCGAGAACTTCGAGGCGGCGGTACAGCGAATCGGCTGGCTCTACAGTCTGCCGACCGACTATCGCCGGATCTAGCGATCACAAAAACGTGGCGACGATGCCGTGGCAAGGGCTCGTCGCAGTTCGTATGTAGAAGTGGTCGATTCGAGGATTCGCGATGATCAAGACCGCATGGATTTTGCCGCTGCTGATGCTCCTTGCCGTGGTGCTCGCAACCCTTGCCCCGGCAAGGGCGCAGGATGGCGCCTTTGCCCAGCGCGGGCAGACGGCGTTCCACGATCTCCCCGGCGTCGTGCCGGAGCAGGACCGTGTCCAGAGGCAGGACTATACCTGTTCGAGCAGCATCGAAAACGTCTACCGGGGTCGCGGCGGTTACGACATCCTCTATGGCGATGTCGCGCCGCGCCGTGTCTATCATTGTCAGACCGAGAGCGGCCTGACCTACTCCGGCACGGAGCTGCCCAACACGCACTGGGTTCCGGGTCTCAATCCGCACCACCTCCCCAAGTAACATTGATCGCTCCGTCACGGCCGTCGATCCTGCGGTTCGTTGATCGCAATGACCTGTGCATGCCGTGTCTTGTCTGATGACATGACGACGTTAGATGCTAGGCTTGCAGCAGCAAATGAAGATGTGCGGTGTCTGCCGCACGCAGGGAGGCACCATGTCATCGCAACTCATCGTCCCCGATCTCTCCGGAAAATCGGTCCTCATCACCGGCGCCTCTACGGGCATTGGCGCGGCACTCGCCCGCGCCTTCGCGGCACAGGGCGCCTCCGTCGGACTGCACTATAATTCCAGCGTCGATGCGGCCACGGCCTTGGCTGCGGAGATCGAGGCCGCAGGCGGCAAGACGGTGCTGATCCGCGGCGACGCGTCGAAATCCGGCGAGATGGCGCGCGTCGTCGAAGAGGCCGCGTCCGCATTCGGCCGCCTGGATGGTCTCATCAACAATGCCGGTGGCATGGTTGCTCGCGTCCCTTACCAGGAGATGACGGATGCGCATTACGATGCCGTGATGGATCTGAATGCCCGCTCGGTGCTGGCCGCCTCCACGGCTGCCATTCCGCACCTGAAGCTGCGCGGCGGCTTCATCATCAACACCACCTCGATTGCCGCGCGCAACGGCGCCAGCAACGGCGCCGGCCTCTACGGGTCGTCGAAGGCCTTCGTCTCCAACGTCACCCGCGGCATGGCCAAGGAGCTCATCCCATTCGGCATCCGCGTCAATGGCGTGGCTCCCGGCGTCATCGCAACCCCGTTCCACGAGCGCTATTCGACCTCGCAGCAGCTGCAGGCGGCGCTGTCCACCATTCCGCAGGGCCGCCTCGGCACGGCCGAAGATTGCGTCGGTGCCTACCTCTTTCTCGCCTCGGAAATGCTGTCCAGCTATCTGATCGGCCAGGTGATCGAGGTCAACGGTGGCCAGTTGATGCCGTAATCCGGCGTCATTGCAGAGAGAGCGCGACGGACAACATCGGGAGGATTGAGAAATGGGAAAACGGATCGTCTTCACCGGCGGCAGCGGCAAGGCGGGGCGCCACGTGGTGCCCTATCTCGTCGGGCAGGGGCATGAGGTCTTCAACATCGACCTGGCGCCACTCGATTGCCCCGGCGTCAACACGCTGACGGCGGATCTCACCGACAGTGGCGAGACCTTCAATGCCCTGTCCATGCACTTCGGGTTCGACGGCCTGGAAACCGGGCGGGGCCCGGCGCCCGTCGATGCCGTCGTGCATTTCGCCGCCGTGCCGCGCATCCTGATCCGCCCGGACAACGCCACCTTCGCCGCCAACGCCGTCTCGACCTACAACGTCATCGAGGCGGCGGTGAAGCTCGGCATCCGGAAGGTCATCATCGCCTCCAGCGAGACGACCTATGGCGTCTGCTTTGCCGAAGGCGACAAGGATTACCACAGCTTTCCGCTGACCGAGGACTACGACGTCGATCCTATGGACAGCTACGGTCTCTCCAAGGTGGTCAACGAGAAGACGGCGCGCGCCTTCGCGATGCGCTCCGGCGCCGACATCTACGCCCTGCGGATCGGCAACGTCATCGAGCCGCACGAGTACGACAAGTTTCCGGCCTTCATCGCCGATCCGCCGTCGCGCAAGCGCAATGCCTGGAGCTACATCGACGCTCGCGACCTCGGCCAGATCGTCCACCGCTGCGTCGAAAAGGATGGTCTCGGATTCCAGGTCTTCAATGCCGTCAACGACACCATCACCGCCTGGGAGCCGACCCGCTCCTTCCTCGGGCGTTGGGCGCCCGGCACGCCGATCGCCGGGGATATCGGCGAGTTCGAGGCGCCGATCTCCAACCGCAAGATCCGCGATGTCCTGGGTTTCCGGGAAGAGCATGATTGGCGCAAATACGTGCCCAAGCCCTGATGGCAAGGGTTCCCGTTGCGGCCGACAATCACTCGGCCGCGACGGAGGTCGGCTCGAATTGTTCCTTGAGCTTCTGCGGCTTCTTCGCGAGCGGACGATCGGCATCGCGGGCCGCACTTTCCTTCAAGAGCTTGACGAGCCAGTCGACGAAGACCCGCACCTTGTTGCCGAGATGCCGGGTCCGCGGATAGACGATGTAGAGCGGCAGCGGCTCCCGCTCCCAGTCCGTCAGCACCTCGACGAGCTGCCCCTTCTCCACCGCATCGCGTGCCATGAACTGCGGCGCCTGAGCGACCCCCATGCCAGAGACGGCGGCGGCGATATAGCTGCGGCTGTCGTTGACCGAGACGGCGTAGCGGGGCGTGATCTCCAGCGTCTCCTCGCCGCGTCGAAACTCCATCGGCAGGACGCGGCCTGCCTGCGCGTTGAGGTAGCCCACCGAGAAGAACTGCGCCTCCAGGTCGCGCGGATGCTCCGGCATGCCGAACATCTCGATGAAGCCCGGCGACACATAGGTCCGAAGGCTGATCTCCCCCACCTTTCGGGCAATCAGCGACTGGTCCGTCGGCGTTCCCGCCCGCAGCGCGCAATCGACGTTCTCGGCCACATAGTCGATGAGACGGTCGCCGACGCCGATGTCCAGCGTGATCTGCGGATAGCTGCAGTAGAAGCTGCAAAGCGAGGGGATGACGATCAGGTCGGCGAAGGCGCCGGCCATCTCGACGCGCAAGCGGCCGGATGGCTGAGACTGCGACGAGGAGATGCTGCCGTCGAGCTCCTCCAGGTCCGACAGGAACTGCGCCGCCCGCTCGTAATAGAGCGCTCCCTCGGTGGTGACGGCAACCTGCCGCGTCGTGCGGTTCAGGAGCTTGGCCCGAAGGTGGCCTTCGAGATTCTGCACCAGATTGGTCACCGTCGTCTTCGACATGTCGAGCGTACGGGCGGCTCGGGTGAAATTGCCGGTTTCGACGACTCGGACGAAGGCGCGCATTGCAGAAAGCTGATCCATGACATGACCTCGTTGCGGCGCAATATTGTCCCGCTATAGTGGACATTGAAGTACGAATTGGAAACTTGTGCAGTTTCCACCGAACAATAATATCAGGTGGCGTCGCGGAAACAAGAAGCTGCCTTGGGTAAAGAGCAGGCAGAGGACGAAATGAGGATGCGATGGGAAGAAGTCGAGCTGGATATGCCCACGAGGCCCCGCATGCCGATGCGGCTCTACGAGCCCCCGGTCAGGCAGAAGGCCCCGCCGCTCGTTCTTTATTTCCGTGGTGGCGCCTTTCAGCAGGATGAGCCTGCCGATCGGGAAACACCCATCGCCAGTGCACTCGCCGCAAGCGGTGCCGTGGTGGTGGAAGCAGATTACGGCAGCATCTCACGGAACATGTTCCCGGATGCTGTGGATTGCGGCCTCGCGGCACTTCGGTGCCTGAGCTCGCGGCGCAGGCAGTTGGGTGGGGTGAAATCCTTGATCCTGGTGGCCGGCGAAGAGGCGGGTGGAAACGTGGCGGCGGGGCTGGCGCTGAAAGCCCGCGACCAGATGCCCGGTCAATTGCATGGCCAGGTTCTGCTGTCGCCTCTGATCGACCCGACGATGAGTTCGGTGTCGATCCGTCAGGCGGATACCATCGGCATGCGCGACCGCTGGTCCGATGGCTGGATGCGCTATCTGCGGGGGTTCTGCGGATCCACGCATCCCTACGCGGCGCCGTGTCTCTGTTCGCGGCTCTCCGCGGTGGCGCCGGCGCTGGTGGTGACGTCCGAGGACGATCCGCTGCACGACGAGGTGGTCAGTTATGCCGATCGCCTCGGTGAAGCTGGGGTCAAGGTGCGCCAACATATCTTTCCGGCCGGCAGCGGCTGGAATGAGATCTACAACGAGGAAGGCGGCGCCTGGATGCAGGCGCTCTGTGTGCAGTTCAGCCTCTTCGTCCAGGACTTGCGTGCATGAACTATCGATTTGAAAGCATGTGGCGGCCGAATTAGGCCGCAAGGAGACCGTCGATGACATCGAAGAACCGAAGCTGGCCCCTGTGGGGCGCCGGACTGGCACTGGCCGCCTCAGTGGCGGGGGCTGTCCTGTATTTTGATCTGGGCCGGATGGCCGAGGCGACCCCGGCTGCAGCCGCACCGGCTGCCCCTCCGGCCATCCCCGTGACGGTCGCGGCCATCGAGCCCTCGAGCGTGACCACGTGGCAGGAATTTTCCGGACGGCTGGAAGCGGTCGACCGCGTGCAGATCCGTCCGCGCGTCGCCGGGACCATCCAGCAGGTGCATTTCCGCGAAGGCGGGCTGGTCGCGGCCGGCGACCGGCTGATCACCATCGATCCGGCACCCTATGCCGCAGCGGTCGCCCAGGCGGAAGGTCTCGCAGCCTCTGCCCGCGCGCGGCTTGAGCTGGCCACGACGGAACTTGACCGCGGCAATGCGCTGCTGTCCCGCAAGACGATTTCGGAAAGCGAGGTGGCGCAGCGCAAGGGTGCCCAGCGTGAGGCCCTGGCTGCCCTGCAATCGGCTGAAGCCGCCCTGAAGCTTGCCCAGCTCGATCTCGACTACACCGAGATCAAGGCGCCGATCGCCGGTCGCGTCGGCAGGCTGGAAGTCACGCCCGGCAACCTCGTGGGATCCGGTGATGCGGCCCAGCCGCTGACGACGCTGGTATCGGTCGATCCGATCTATGCGAGCTTCGATGCCGGCGAGGAACTGGTCGCCACCGTCCTGGCGGAGCTGCCGGTGAAGGATGACGGTGTGCGGGCCCTGGAGAATGTGCCCGTCGAGATCGCCACGCTGGCGGATGGAGCGGCTGTCCGCGGCAAACTGCAACTGGTGGACAATGAAGTGAACGCCGCCAGCGGCACGATCCGCCTGCGGGCCGTCTTCGACAACTCGGACGGCCTGCTGATCCCCGGTCAGTTCGTCCGCGTCCGCCTTGGGCAGCCGAAGCCGCAGGAGCATCTCCTGGTCAGCGAGCGGGCCATAGGTTCGGATCAGGACAAGAAGTTCGTCTTCGTCGTCGATGATGCCAATACCGTCGTCTACCGCCAGGTGGATCTCGGTGGCGCCGTGGACGGCAAGCGCATCGTCGAAAACGGTCTTGCCGCCGGCGACCGCGTCGTCGTCAACGGCCTGCAGCGCATCCGCCCCGGCGCCGTCGTCGATCCGCAGGTCGAGGCGGAAGTCGCCCACAACTAGCAACCAGCCCGGCTGGCGCCGTGG
>TARA_R110002051_G_scaffold60229_2_pt1 | contig 21658 bp, 5 predicted proteins | sample TARA_R110002051 | Tara Oceans TARA_R110002051 (sample SAMEA4397023) | marine metagenome | biome: Polar Biome; feature: [MES] marine water layer (ENVO:01000295) within the mesopelagic zone...; material: water (ENVO:00002006), including particulate matter (ENVO:01000060) such as......
ACTGAGGCTGCGGTTCCTGCCGCCACAAATAACCGACGCCGAAGGGGAAGGGGGCCGAACCGGGGAGGCGCCCGTTCTGCCCTCGTCGATAAACATATTGACTCAGAAGATCAAGCGAGAGTTGAGGCGGATAAAGCGAAGGAGACTAAAACGCTTGCGGCGGGTGAGGCTATGAGGAAGAATACCTTGCCGAGGCAGGGAGGGCATACTGAGGGGCAGACTATGTATCAAGGGATGGCAAACGCATGGGGAGGTCAAGGGGGATGGGGAGGACGATCAGCTTGGTATCAGGGTTCGGCTACGGAGAGTGCCGATAAAGCTAAGGCAGATAGCGACAGCAAGCCAGCCGAGGGCGCGACTAACCGTTCAGCGATGAACCGCGCACGGGAAGGGCGAGGGCTTCTGCCCCCGACCGGGGGGAAGTCAGCCGCTGAGCTAAAGGAATATCGAGAGGAGGCTCCTACAGATGAGACAGGTAAGTTCGACCCCAATAGTAAAGACTACGATGACGCAACTGCGGCGGATGCGGGGCTGGAGCGGGATGAAACAGGACACATGGGATCTCTCGACCCCCGAACCGGGATGGTGCTGAAGGGTCGTCTCCACCCGACTTGGGATAAGATGTATTGGGCGGAGAAGGATCTGGGGAACACCGTAGTGAAGGCTACCGATGGCAGGTATTACTCACGAGGGGGTGGTGATCTTGAACCGGGGGACCAAGTGGTTGATGTCCCTAAGAAGGTTCCTACGGTTCCTAAATCCGCGAGAAGAAATACGCCGATAACTCAAATACGAAAGAGCCCAGAAAAAAAGACAGTGAAGGACAAACCCGACACGGTGGATAAAGTCAAAACGATTCCTTTCGACGCCACGATGGATATTGCAGAACTTCCCGCAGATAGCATCCTGGAGTTCAAAGATTGGGATGCTCTCACCAATTCCGGTGCCGATTCATACACGCGCCACGAGAATTGGGGACCGATTAAGGTTGACGGTAAGTTTTACGAATATAAAAAGGGGCAAGGTTATGTGGAACATGATCCCGAGGCGGAAGAGAAAAAAGTGGATGTCAAATTAACGCTCGACCAGGCTGGGGAGGTTTCAAGAATCAATAAAGACGCCAAATTCCGAATCAATGAAGGGGGCAAAGGTGGACTTGCCCTAAGTGAAGTTTTGGAAGATAAAGATATCAAGCCAGCGGCCACACTTGTCTCCACCACCCTCAGCCCCAAGGGGGCAAACGCGGCCACACCGGAAACCAAGGTGCTTAAGGGCTACAGCGTCTTCTCTGGAACAAGGGATCAGTTGAAGACCTTTGATCCGGATAGGAAAGCGGGCAAGAGATTTGTATCTCTGGACTTCAACGATGCCGACAACAAGAGCGCGAGGGGGATTGAAATCAAAGTTCCCGATGATGCAACAGAGGCCGAGATCAAAGCGGCAGAGCAATGGGCGAAGAAGACCCAGCAATTCCTCGCAAGCAAAGGAGTGGAGGTTCCTCTCCGGGGAGAGAACGGGGTGAAGCGTGGAGGGAGAGGAAAGATAGGGGTGTTCCACACCGAGCCATTCTTTGCATCTCACGCGGCGGCGAGAAATGCCATTTCCGATAATGGAAAGGAATACGCAGCCATCTTAGGAAGCACTCTGGGGACCATCAATGGTGTGACGTTCATCGCCCCACACACCCAGTCTGACCCTGGGGCCACCTCGGGAGACATTGGAGAACGTGAGTTTGCCATGAAATACATCATCCCGCACCTCTCAATTAATTAAATATAACATAAAGACCAAATGGAAGGACTAGACGGAATTCTTAGCGAGAAGGTAGACGCAATCATTGCCGACGAGCGATACCTGGCTCTCGACGAGCCGGGGCGAAGCAAGCTCCGCAATTCGATTTGGGATGAAGAGATCGAGGCTGGGCGAATGGATGAGCTCCAGCGGATAGGTATCAATGGGGTTCTCGATTCCTCATCCGCCTACCACCGTGAGGGTCACGGCGATAAGTCGTTTATTAAGGATCAGTATAATATTTACAAGGAACTTCTGGATGGGACCAAAGGCGCAGATGTAGCAACAAAATCGGTCCTTGCCCAAAGATTTATCAACCAATACACAAACTCGGTGGAAGCTGAGCAGATGGATAACTATGATAGGGCTGATATCCAAAAAGAACTAGCCACCATCAGTTTAGGTAATCGGGGAGAAGTCCAGGCGCGGAGAGATAAGGAGGGATGGTTTAAGGGCGCCGTCCTGGGCAATCTCGTTGATTTTTTTCAGAATACCGCCGCGGAGTTTGGCGCAGGGGAGGAGCAAGTATCCCCCCTGGTGAGTTGGGACGCTATGTTCGGCGGGAACGAGGACCACACTAGTCAGATGCACCGTCTAGCGGAGGAGGCCAGGGAAAGACTTAGGGGGAAGGGGCTCAATGATAGTAAGATTGAGGATCTCATGAGGGGGTTCGACCACGACACCATGGATTTCGGTAAAGATCACACGCGGGAGGTCATACGAAAATCTCATAGCGGGGAAGCCATTTTCAACCCCGAGGCATTGATGCGTATGAACTCCGAAGAGATTTCTGTCCATATTAATAAAGCGGGGCTTTCCGAAGGAGCAGAACAACGGGCCTTGCAGAGGCTCTCCAGCGAGCAGGCTGATGCTCAATCATCGTTCCTGGACATGACGGTGGACCCGTATTTTATTGATAGCGTCTATGAGCGGGAGGGGAACATGACAGAGAGGATCGACTCATACTTGACTGAGGTTCAGGGTGGGTGGGGGACTGGTGGATTGGGCATTAACCCCGCTAAGAAATTTTATACAGCCTCGGTGAACAATGTTACCGGAGCTGTAACCTCCATGGTGGGTGGGACGATTGGTATCGCCGCTGGTTGGACTGAGGGGGGGCGCGAGGCCGCCGGGTTTATGGAGAGTATCTCAGGGCAGTTATGGGAGACCAATAGTCGCTTGGATCAAGGGATTGCTGGCTCGTGGGCCGCTGAGCTTGTTGGGCTCCTTCCCGACCTCTTTATCGCAAAAGGGGCAGGGACTCTAGCGAAGAGCGTCGTTAAACTCAAGAAGCTGAAGGCCATATCAAAGGCGCGTGCGCTCAGGAAACCAGGGGCACGCGGAGGTCACGTAATGGCTTCCGGGAGGAATAATAAGCAGTGGTTGGACTTTAATGACAAGATGGTGAAGGGGGGGGTCGCTCTAGGATCTGGCTACAGTGCGGGGGTGAGGGTAGTAAACCAGGCGTTAGCCCAGGTGGATGAAAATGGAGAACAGTCTTTTGATTATTGGGACTCGGTCATGTTCGGGTTCAAGCAAATGCTCATCACTGGGGTAGTAACTCGTGTCGGGGCTAATACGGGGATGGAACGCTTTGCTACGGGAGCGACGATGAAGGCAGAGGCTCGTAAGTTTTGGAAGGATTACGTAGCGAAAGACGTTCTCGCTGAAGGGTTGGAGGAGTCGATTGATGAGCTTCTTGCGTCGATATTTGTCTCTAAGCAGATGAATCCCAACATGACCACAGAGGAGATAGTCGACGGGGCAATCCACGCCTTTATCCTCGGAGGGATTATGGGAGGGGTTACGAATTTCAAAACTCCATGGAGGGCGCTCAAGGGGGCCTTCAAGAGCCCGGATTCCGTAGTCCCTAAAACAGCCAACCTGGCTCATACGACACTGAACCTCAGCCCTCATGACGGGGCGTCGGTGGATGGAACCACGCATGATGGGGCGGCAGTTCCCGGTGGGTCGGCAGATCTTTCGGGGAACGCAAGCCCTCATGATGGGGTAGTAGATCCTTCTGGGAACGCAAGCATGCATGATGGGGCGGTAGATCCTGCTGAGCAGGCAAGCATGCATGATGGAGCAGCACTCACCCCAAAGACCTCTGCTGCATTGGCCAGCCTCTCGCCAGAACTATACGGAGAGAAAGAGACTGAGTTAGGCGAGTCTCCTTTAGGTAACGCAACTATGGCGGAAGCGGCCGTGATGAGGGGGGAGGACCCCGAGCTTAAGCGTCGGCAGGATAAGGTCGGCCAAATGCGCCGGAACGAGAACCCAACCGCGATATTCAAGAAGGCCTCAGCAACACCGGCAAGCACTGACGGAAAGCCCTACACGATGGAGGACGCTAGGCAGCAGGCGGAGGAGAACGCTAAGTGGAATGCGGAGAACGTCGATGCCGCAATGGAGCGTATGTCCGTCAGGTCGATAGGCACACTACAGGCGAAATACGGTAGCTCTGGTGGGGGAGGCGTAGATCCTGGCAAGAGCGGTGAAGGATGGGATGGACACTTGCCGTCTCCCAGCCCGGATCAGAAACCCACCCCTGCGTCTCAAACAAGTCCAACTCCCCAGACAACCCCTACCCCTCAAGCAGGTCCAACCCCTACCCCTAAAACACAGCCCGCTCCCACCAAGCTCCCCGTCAAGAGAGAGGTCGACCCCATTACGGGAGAGGTCGATATAGGCGAAGGCGTCAAGATTGACATGAGTCCTGGTGCTCCCTCACCAGCACAGCAGGTCTTCGGAGATCCTGCGTCATCCAAGCGACCCGTTACGGGCAAGGTCCACATTGACAGTCTATCCGTGAAGAGGGGGAAGGACGGGAAGAATCGTGTCTACATCGACGATCAGGTGACTGACCAGGTCGTGCGTCCCGATGGGGGATTCGAGACTGACATGAAAAGCACATCCACCTTAACAGCAGAATCGTTCTTCGCCGGGAGGAGTGCGAAAGCTGGGAAAGGCTCAACTCCATCAGTTGAGTCAACGCAAGACTCCAACGAGTCATCCGCAGAGACAAAGGAAGCTGTCCAAAGCCCATCGGATCAATTCATCTCCGATGGCAAAGGGAACCAGAAAGAATCACGAGCTAAGCTTGTCGGGGGGAAAGGTAGGGCGGACCTCGATACTCTTGCCGAGGGCTCTCCTGTGGAATCTGTTGAGGACGCTCCTCGCGGCGGGCAATATAATCCTGTTACGGAAAAGGTCGAAATTGACCCTAACCAATCCAAGCCTGCGACATTCCGCGAGGTGACCCTTCCCCGTATTAACGCAGAAAAAGCATCCTTAAAGGGGGACGGCAAGGTCGACGCCATCACTAAGGCTGTAGACCAGAAGGTTGTAGACAACGTCCTAGGGAGTCGCCCCGACCTGAGCCCGGAGCAGAGGACAAAGCTTTTCATTGTCGAGGCCTTAATGGGGAACAAGGAAGCGCAGGCTGAACTACTCAAGATATCCAAGACCCCTGGAGTTGAATCTGAGATCCGGGTTGTCCTTGAGGATATTGCGAGAGCAGAAAAAGGCCAGAACTCTCAGACCGTTCTGCTTCGTCAGATAAAGAAGATGGCGAAGCGGTTCAAGACGACAACAAATGTTGATATTGGCACTGGATTCCAAATGAATCCCGTTGTTAATCTTGAAAGGCGCGGGGTCACTAGAGTTTCCCGCGTTGTCTTTAATGCCCTCAAGGTGCTGCGGAAGGATAAATCGGATCATGCAGCCGTGGACTCTGGCAAGCCCAACGAGGAGAACAAGGTCAGTGGAGTGCTCGCAATTGGCTCGATTATTGAAGTGAAGAAAAGGGATGGTGACGCCGCTGTTGAGCGCTGGAAAGTCATCGGCCATCACCATATCGATGGCGGAGAAATCCGCATGGAGTTAAGGAAACTGAAGATGACCAAAGAGGGCATTAAGGCTGAACTTGGCAAACTCCACAGGTCCGCCACGATTGAGAAGGCAATGCACTCTGCGATGGCGAAGTTCCGTAAGCTTGATAGGAAAAATCATGACCTGACAGAGTCGATGGCCATCCTGCGGAAGTTGGTCGAGGAGGCTCTCTCTGAGATTGCTGGCAAGGACTACACCAATAGCAAGCTAAGATTCAAGACCGGCGCTGAGGCTAAAGGCACGCTCCTTGAGAACCGGCTCATGTATGCTTCTGGGGAGTTTGACGAGAACGGCAAATTTGTGGATTCGAAGATCTACATAAACGAAGAGCTATTGCATCTGCATATCCACAATTGGTCAAATACAACTGACGGAAGCAATAGCCAAGCCGACCTTTCTGCCACTAAAGATATCGTTGACCAACTTAACCTCATGTTGTTTGAGGAGGTCGCTCACGATCACGCCCTACAGAAGATGGATCAGGCCGAGATTGCCGCGATGACTCGTGATTGGATCGAAGTTGCGCGTAAAGACGGATACGCTAGGGGCGAGTTGCTTAGGTGGCGGGCCTACCAACTGGGGAATCTCAATGCAAATCCAGAGGAGCAGCAGAAGATGTGGACCGATCTCTTGGATCTTGCTGATAAGGCAGAGACAAAACCGAAGGCGTCGGAGGGGGTGACCCTGGAAGAGGCCACTGAGATCCAGTCCGCGGCCTCGGAGGAGTTGAATGATGTGGCCCTTCAGGTCGGTCACGAGGCCCTTGCCGGGTTTGTGCAACTTATCAAGATCGGCGCAACAACTCACGACATGGAATCCATGAGTTACCGCTGGATGCCGTGGTTGAAGCACGAGAGCGCAAGCCCAAAGAAAGCTATGGAGCATACAGGACTTCGACTTCCTGGGCAACAGGCGAAAAGGGTTGCCGACACGGTAAAGGCCGGAGAGACGGTTACTGTTATACAACGCCTGCTTGAGATGGCATCTCGAGCGTTTGAAGCGGTGCAGAACTACATGAAGGTCCATAGGACTATCAATGCTTTACCTCCGAGTGTCGGCAGACTGGTTGACAGACTGGAAGCCACCCTTGACTACAGCAAGGAACTCGGGGTCAGTTCCCAGGGGATTAAAGCCCCGGACCCTTTCAGTGTCCAACAACGTGCGCTGGAGCAGGGGAGGAACAACATTAACCAAAACAAGGAGTTGATCGAGGCAGACGAGGGCGATCTTTTTGATGCACAGCAAGAGCTCAGAGATGTGTTAAAAAAGGTTAATGCCTTGCACGGGACTAAGACTGGGCAAGTCATTCGCCTCGAGTGGCAGGATGACAACACTGCGGCCCTAGTCATCCGGTCAGAGATTGAAGGTGTCCTTGAAGATGCTGAAGAGGCTAAAAAAGCTAAAAAAGCTAAGAGGGCTGAAGAGAGTGAAGAGAGTGAAGAGAGTGGAGAGGATCTGCTGAACAAGCTGAACCAGGCATTAACTCGCATCAATGAGTCCGGTCGCCCTACCGCGATTGCCAAAAACGCTGCTAACATCCATGCGATTCAACTCGTAATGCGTCGCCTTGGCATCACGCAGAACGAATTGGTTGGCTCGGACGCCGAGACAAAGAGTAGGACAATCAGTAGAGCAGTGGGGGTGGCTCAGGAGAGGGTCGCTAATTCACTAGGTCTTAATGTGCCTGACCTCGTGGAGGCAATGAGCGAAGCCCATAAGTCAGCAGTTGATGAGGACTTCAAAAGGAGGCTCGAGGCTATCCCTGACTTCGAGCGATCCATTGGTTGGGGCGATGAGCTGAGTGATGATGAGGGGACGTTGAGGATTTCGAGGGATGAAGAGGGCTATCGATGGGAACAGTTTGACAAAGCTGGCCTAAAAATCGACTCAGGGTCCGGGGTGCAGAGGGATGCGCTTCCGAAGGATATGGATTCGGCACTGCAGGCCAAGCTGAATGCCTTGATCCGGGGATATGAGCACTACGGGGACGAGGGGGGTGAGATAGCGAAAGCTGAGAGGGCGATTGCGGAGATACGGAATCGTCCCGACTGGCACACGGGGAAACATTTGGATGAGATGATTGAGGCTGAATGGGACCTCCACGTAATGATGCAGGACGCTCGTGGACTCCGGCCTTCGACGCCGACAATCTTCACGGATTTAGAGGATGGGGATTCAGAGCTTTCTGGCTCGGAAGAGGACGCACTTATCGCGGCAAAGGAAAGCTTCAAAGATAATCGCGGGAAATCGAAACCTGGGGACTTTATCCCCGATACCTCTGGGCCGTTTCACGCCAACGAGAACGTGAGACATGCGGTCGAGACGAGGGAGACGAGGGCTGATATGTATTTTGCTGCTATTGCAAAGCTACATGAAGACAAACCTAGCGCCGGCTTCCTCACGTTCGGTCAAATGCTCCAAACCTTTAAGCGAGATCAGATTAGGGCAAAGAAGTCTCAGGTCAATCCGTTCAAGGATGCACTCAAGTCTAAGCTGAGCGTTACCACGGTCAGCCGGGGGCGCCCAGATGGGTATGTGCCCTCCGTCTTCATGCCGGACGAGGACGCGCCTGTCACCCACGAGCAAGGCACTCGGTTGCTGGGGGATGAAGGTCGCATCGACGAAGCCAAGGCTGAGAAGGAGATTGAGGAAGCCATAGTCCTCATCGAGACTGTTCAGGCTCTTCAGGAGGTCGAGGAGGAGATGAACTACGCTTTACTTGGTGGCCTCCCACCCAAGCGGGTGAGTCAAAACACAGGGGACAGCGAGTGGGTGAACATCAACTTGAGCGGCCCCAACAAGGATGTTAGTATTCCCGCTGATCTTTCCCGTATTATCCGGACAGGTCTTACCCAACTCCTTGAGGAGACACAAGAGGGTGTTGACGCCCAGCTTGAAGATGATGACACCGGCTCATCCTTGGAAGAGAGGAACAAGTCCGCGTTCCTTGGCCGAGTCGTAGTGAAGAAGAACGAGAGAGAAGGGGAGAGGATTAGGCGGGTAGTTGAACTGTCAGATGTCGTGAAAAATAAAGAAGCGACCAAGGAGGAGAAGGAGGCAGCCAGATTGGAATTCTTCGAACTGATTGAGTCCATGAAGTCACTAGGCTTGAAGGTCCAATTTGAGGACGGGAGGGGCCAAGTTGTAGGAGTCACATATGAAGAGTCCCTCCCTAATGAGATACTTAAACACGCTGGTAATTCTGAGGAGAGCCTAAAGAAATTGGTCAATGAGCTAAGCAAAGTTTTGTTGGCAGCAGAGAGGGCTTCAAATTCACTCGTCGGCCTGGACGCGGATCTTCTTGAAACTAACCGGGCGGCGATCGAATCGACGAAAGTGAGGGTGGATATGAAGAGTAACGCCCGGGCTGCAGCTGCAAAGTTGGCTCGCCAGTTAATAACCCGCATTCAACAGGGAGATTCAAAGCTGAAACCTGGAGTCAGGGTTACTGGGGGGTTCCCTTTCGAGGTGGATAGCGACACGACTTGGAATGAGGATGGTGAAAAAATCATCACTTCAAGGCTCATTGCTCGTGATCAGTGGTTCGATATCCCGCAATCTGAAAACCTAAAGGTTAATCCTACTGTTAAGTATGACGCGAATGAGTCCATGTTGGCTCTTATTGGCGATGGCACAATAGCTGATACTCTTCTTGAGGTAGCGTCTCGGCTCGACACAATGGAGTCGCCTTCTACTGTTTCCGACCAGGGAGTGTTGTCCCACGAATACGGCCTCACTCCTGCCGGTTTTGTCCATCAGCTTGTTGCGAACCCCTTCACCGCTCTCCTGGTCAGGATGAAGGGAACAAAGTTGAAGCATCGCTCTACAAAGAGCTCAATAGCAGAGACTTCTATTGTAGATCTCCTGGTTGAATCCCTTATTGCCGCCGGGGATGCGGATAGTTTGCTTAAAGCTGAGCGCATTAAAGCCCTCTTTGCAAGTCTGCCTCCCGGGATTGAGAACGATGCAATGTGGAAGCCCACTCAAGGAGCGGGGAAGGTTTTCCGGGGGTTCACTGATCTCCGTCGCCTACTTATTGCTGGTAATTCCGCCTACAGTCAGACGATGAGTTCCTTGAAGGGCCACTGGGTAGAGCGTCAGATCAACAGGGACAGTAAGACTTCGGATGATCTCCTCGGTGAGGATGGCTTAACCTTAGCGATTGACTACAAACTTGGAGTCCAGATGGATTGGAATAACAAGATTGCCGCTGAAGAGAGGCGACGTCATGAGGACGAAAAGGCGACCTCAATACTTTCTCTCATCGTTCCTGACCGGGCTTATGAATTGCTTCGTCTATTTGATCGGCGGTCTCCTCAGTCCGCGCAAAAGCGCATTACGCAGGCGGTAGAGGGGGGCAAGGAATCCATCCTGCTCGAGACGGAGAACAAAAGTGAAAACCTGAATGCCCGAACCATAGAGGATACGGAGCAGAAGGGGGAGGCGTCAATCGATTATGAGTTAACTCAAGAGCAAAAAGAGAGGAACAAGCTGGCCTCTTTGAGGATGGTTGCCTTGATGGAATTGAACGGTGGCTCATTGGAAAATGTTCTACGGATTCTCGATTCAGAGGAGTATAGCGATAGAATAATTCTTGATAATGGAGATGTGATATACTCATACCATTGGGACAAGATTGACTCAGCCATTATTAGCCAACTCACAGAGCTGGCAGAGAAGGAGTCTGAGCTGGGAGTCGTCACGTTCCACTCTCAAAAGGATGGCCGACCAACCGATCGCACTGTAGACACTCGGCTGAAGAAGATGATCGAGGAGAAGGGGAGAGAGGACCCAGAGGTTGCTAGTCGGCCAGACTTTGAAGGGATGCCGCCGATGGGGCTGGAATCAGGGGAGGCAGCCCATGTCTCTAGGCACATGGCCTACTTTAATGCTGAAGCTGGAGGCAAGCCGGCTGATCTCAATGGATTTGACCAAGACAATCTCGATAGTTGGGCTCGGTTCTTGGGGGTCACAGCGAACCTTGGTCTCAATCCGGACGCTCCTAAGTCTGCGAAAGGCTTCGTTGAGGCGCCACTCTCTGACATTGGCGATCTTCGGGATCGGGTATCAAAAGCTTATGACGAGTATCGGGCTGGTCGGACCACGATGAACAGAGCGGGGCGGGCACTGACCGCTGTCCTTCAAACCCAGGGACGAGCTCTGCCGAACTTACGCAGCGATGATGTCAGTTCCGAGATGGTAGGCGTAGACGGGTTGGAGCCTGGTCACAGCGCTACGGCATGGTCGGTGATGACCACGTTGAGCAGTCAGATCCCTGGGCTCACTATTATTAAAGGCGATGTGAGCGACCTTAGCGACGAGGGCGACATGATTCCGTCAGTAGCTTTCGTCGGGACCGAAGACGACCCAGTCCTCGTGTTCCCGTTCCGCTACTGGAGCATGACAAAGGGGGAAGACGTCCATAGGGTCACGAAGGAAATGATCGCTTACATTGCCAAGCGTAACGGGACCGATATTGTGAATGTGGCAAAGGGTTTGCTTCAGCCGCTCATGGACGCCCACAATGGTGACGCTGGCGATCGTCTGAAGAATCACCTTGTCAGCACGATGACAGAATCCTCTCAAAAATTGCGGGGGGAAGGCCTCAGCATTAAAGAGGAAAACCAAGTTATTGGAGCCGCCAGGACAATCTGGTTGCAGATTAAAGCAATCATTGAGGAGGAGATTGTAGGCATAGGGGACGGCTCGGGCGGGATTCTGTCTAAAGTGTGGGGAGATCCTGCTCGGGCTGAAGGAGCCATGGCGGACATGAGTGGCGAGACCGACGACGGGGGGTCCACCGATGAAGCCATAGACATGGCCGCAGACATTGTCGCTACGTTTCTCACATCCGACCCAATGAAGCGCATTCTTTCAATGTCCTCAATTGGTCTCAAATCCCCGGGTTATCCGAACCATCCATATCATGCGTCCATGGGGAGCTTAATGCGGGCTGACTTATTGGCGACTCAGATTGATCAGAATGTATCCCGCCAGCAGGCGGAGGCTGCGACTGAGGTGGATTCTGTCTATGTTGATCAGAGTGTAATTAGCGAGCTACTTTCAAGCTGGGAGTCCAACTACGATGAAGGTCTCTCTACAGCAGATTCGACGGATGATGCGGAGGGAGGCGTTCGTGATGACGGGGGCAATGCTGGACTTGATAGCTTCGGGGTTTGGCGTGTTCTTCCTCACGGGCAGGAACAAGCGGAGAACTTGCTAATGAGCAGCCTCATCGACCTCGACCGTGACTTTAAGAATCCACCTACCGGGCTGCAGAAGAAGCTAGACGTTGAACGTGGAGGGGACGAGAAGCAGCTTACTGAGTATGAGGCCCTTCAGTTGCTCGCGCTATTCTCAGATGAAGAGATTGCTGAAATAGGGAGAAACCTAAAAGACGAAAAGGGGGAATCGGCTCCGATGAAACTTGGAGTGCTTCCTCAGACATTCACCGTTCCTGAGTTACAGCAGTGGAATGCTCAGGCTGCTGGGATTTTACGGCAGCGTTTTAAGTCGGTCTCTCGCACTCACGATAGTAGCCAGGGCTATGATATTTTTGAGCGGTGGGGGGCGATCTCTGGCACGGATTACATAGAGGGAGGGAATACCCTGGAAACGAGAAGAAGAGCAAACCGCGTTGATTCTGGTCGATACGCTTACGCAAAGGCTTTAGGGATGTTCTCGGAAGAGATGGGAGTTGAGATCTTGGACGTTCGGGGCTGGGACAAAGAAACTCTTCGGGACAATCTGGAGGAAGCGGGAGTGACTACGTTAATACCTAATGTGCAAGCAAGGCATATGAAATACTTTGCATTCATTCGGGCCAAGGTTCTTGAGGAAGACCCTTCCCTTGCCGGCGATGCGCTCTATGAGGCAATTTCTAATTATAGACATAAAGGGACGGAAATGTTCCCTGAAGGCTCTATTAGTCTTGATGAAATAGGGACTCCGACAGTAAGGCCTCGAGTCATTGAGCGGATGCTTCGTGAGTTCGACGCCATGGAGGATGTCGAGATGATTGATATTGTTGACCGAGCTTTCCGGAGAATGGAGGTTAAGAATAAAATCAAAGAGGATCACTTAGAGGAATTCCGCAATCTCGTCTTAGAGAATACAAGCCGGGACAAGCTCTTGACTGACCTCGAGGAGAGGCTCAAGGAGGCTCGACAGGATATACTTGATGCTCCAGGCGCAGGAGCTTTCTGGGAAATGCTGCGTCAGGGAGGAGCATGGGACGCTCTTTCGAAGCTCCCAGGGGCGAAGAAGACGATGCGGGCTACGGTTAATAGCTTTTGGGAAGGATCAGATGAGTTTCTTGACGCTCTAGCCAACCATCTGATCGGGCTGGATGAAGCTGGCAGGATCGGGGTAGGGGCCGTTAGGATGGGGGAGGTCACCTCAGGACAGGAGATGACTCGAACTACGCAAACTCTCGAACGCGGCTACAAAGGGACGGACAGGAAGCTTGATGAGGTGGGCGAGACATATGGCCCTGGTCCCCATGGACGCGCCCTTCCTCCGCCCGCGAAAGGTAAGAGGTATGAAGCCGATCGTGTCCCCGAGGATTACACCCTCCCTAAGCCTGCGTCTCTCCCTGGGAAACCGGAGATGTTGCGCATGCAAGTAACCACTCCAAGAGGTGAGACTTGGAGTCGTGGGTCGACAGAGGTTGTCCTTCTTTCTGACCTTGTCTCTCAGCGAGAGTCGCCCATCTTCAAAGCGAAGCAGGCCAGGATGAGGGACCAGATGGAACAGTTCGAGCGTGATCATAAAGTAACCCCAGATGGCGCTGTCGTGGAGATAGAGGATCTATTGAATGAGCACGACCGTGTTCAGAACGGCACAGAGGGACGTCGTAAAAACGTTGATCTGCTAATAAGGATTGAGACTAGGGCACTAGAACTATCGGCCGCTCTTGATGATTGGGTGAATGCGACGACCGCGCTTGCTGATGCGGAGTTCGGAGTGGGAGTCCTCAGCCGGGTCACTCAGTTGCGGCGACACAACTCAATCCCCTCCTTCCCGCGCCTTAGGAAAGGAGTAGCTAGTTCGCAGTTTAGCCTACTCGTCTCCGCGATGAGGAATCGCTCGATCGAGAGGAATGTCTCCCAATTCCAGGCGGATGCAGGATTAGCCATGGACCCCGCGAAGCTTGTCCAACGGATACAAAACCATAACATTAGCCAATCCCTCCAAGCATTCATCGACTCTCCAAAGAGATCCAGTGACCCAACTCTAGGTGACATGTCCGGGAATACGGATACTGACAGCAGAGAGGGCACTCTTGCTAGGGATGCAAAAGGGGCGGGTATCCCCCTCGACCTCACCTTCTTGCAGAAGATCCTCCGAGACTCTCTCGGTAAGGACGACAGAGTTGAAATAATTACCGAAGCGCTAAGGGTCAAGATGTCTAAGGATATTGACCCCCTCTTCCGCAGGCTTGGAGCTGACGTCCAGCATGAGGTGTCAAAACTGAAGCAAGAGTTTATCCGTGAGAAGGGAGAGGTCCCCCACCTATTGGATGCCCTGGAGAAAACCCCCCTTGGGAGTGACCTCACTCGTGATGAACACATGGACGCCCAAATAAGAGCCCTTGAGGCCGCCATCGCCCTCGACAGGCAAGTGACGGAGGAGGAACTCATTACCATGGCGAATGCGGAGAAGCGTAACGTCATCAGGGCTCGTTCACTTAAAGATGAAATTTCCACTTTCCGTGATGACGCGAACCGGAAGGTTGAGATTCGAGGTAGCGCCGAGGAGGTTGAGTTGACGCAACGAGTATTGACCGATCTGGCCGAGACTCATAGTCGTCTCTACGAAGAGAACTTGGAAGCGGATACTGAGAACGAAGGGTTAGATCGGAGTAAGTCGGCGGCAGAGTTGGCGGATGCTCAGATTGTTGCGATGGAGAAATTACGCTTGGCGTTAGGGGCTGAATCAGGACAAGAATACTCTGTGGTCGGAGACTTGCTTGTCCCGGAAAATGCTACTGAGCGGCTTAACCGGATCTTAGGCCGCGAGGACGCAGCGAAGAAGAAGCGGTGGAGGCCTAAGGCATTTGACCCGAAGTCCATTAGGTTCACTAAGCTGAAGAGGAAGCTCGAGCTCTACGCCTCATCTGGTCATCTTGACGATCGGGCCGACTTTGGCGGAGATAATGCGAAGGGCGATAGGAATATCTCGGATGAGGATTATGACAAGGAGCATCGGGATTTGGCCATGACAGTCTTTGAGAACTTTGAGAATCGGAGTGCATTGGTCTACGGCATCCTGACGCCTGAACAGGAGGCAGCCGGGAAAAAGCACTTCAAATCAGATCACCTTCAGAACGCCAAGGACATGAAGATTGAAATGTTCATCTATATGACTAAGTTCGCGGAATGGATTGATCAGATGGAGGATTATGCAATGGGCACTAATCAAGACGTGGTTAATGCATTCGCAGCGCATAAGCGTAGGGTTAAGGAGTTCATGGAGAAGACCGGCGTTACTGCAAGCCTGAAATACAATGCTGACTTAGCCGAATATAAAGTTGATCACGCCAATTGGAAAGCTGGCGGGGAAATTGGCAAGCCACCAGAGAAAGTCGCTCAGGTAAAGATGAGTGACATCTCTGTGAGCGCGGCAACGGTCTCCGAGCTAATGACCCATTACGCTGAGGCAAAGGCGCTGACCATGGGCCGGCTGAATGAGGGGGTTCTCGAAGCTGGTTTCGTTAACGCAAAAGTTCTTCACCATACCAAATTAATGGACAAGGTGTTTAAGTCACTGATCCATACGGATGCAAAAATACGCATGCTTTTCGCTCGTAATAGGGGGGCTCAGGGTATTGCTCAGCGTATTGGGGGCATTCTCGATTACGGGTTAGCGATCAAGGGCGGGGCTACGGGAGGCCGTGAGGGTTGGAAGGGCATGGTTGATGACCTCCAGACAGCAATCGCCTATATTGCCCCCAAGCGGAAGAAGATAATAGGTCGCGCTGTTAAGGGCAGCACCGGGGAGAAAAGGGGATGGTCTGAAACCACCGACTACGAGCGGGCGAGTGAGGGCTATGTTGGGCAAATGATCATCTCAAAATTGAGTGAGGGGTCGTCTGTGAGGGATCAGGCTCAGCTCCTTCTCGAGATGTTTGACGCCACCGACGCTTCGTTTAAGTCTGCGGAGGAGAAGGGGGTCATCGCAAGGAGGTTTGGAAAAAACAAGAAGGCTCTTGATGATCGTGATATTTACGAACTGGACCGCGAGAAGTTCTACGGAAAACTAGAGATCCTCGCTGGGCGAACTGAAAACACTACTTTCAAAGATGCCAAGGCCTTGATCCAGGAGGGCATGGATGAGGACGCAATAGCTTACGGAGAGAAGCTATCGGATCTCATGGGATACATGATGGTTGTTTACCAGGCTCAATCATCCGTGATCCCGAAGAGCGAATTACTAGGACCGACCGATCCTAAGGAAAAGCATAGCTTCGAAGATGGGAATACTCGCTTATTGCCCATGGCCAACGACAAGGAGAATGGGCAGCAAGGGGGAATGCCATCTCGTTGGCAGCGGGTCTTCGTTGGGCAACGGAAAACAAGGGGCTCAGCTACTCTGCTGTCTGAGGATATATCAATGCGTGGAGCAGAATTCTTGAAAAACCCAAAGTCTGGCATGGAGGATAAGCAAAAGGGCATGAACGTCTTGGACGTTAACGGTATTGGTGCACCGCTGGGGCTTCTCGACGACATGGCTTATCGCATGAACGTGTCTCCTGCTTTTGCGTTGTCTCAAGAGTTCACTGGTGCGAGCAAGAGGATCGAGGGCGGAGATCAGATGGAGTTCATTGACGACAAGACCCCGGATTACAAGGGTTACCTTGGGACGTATTACGTCGGGGACAAGACGAGGAGCAAATATAACCCAGATGCGGATCTTCAAGAGCGGTATGAGGACATTGCGGTGTCTCTATCAACTTTAACCCAAGATATTATTAAGAATGACAAGCTACACCTCGCTCCTAGAACTGCGACACAAGACTTCATTGAGGCGACAAACATCGTCGGCATGGCCTCGGCCTTGGTCTCTTTCCGCCAATGGGGATTTCAGACTCTTCCTGCCATCATGGGTTATTCCATGTTCCGGGGTGGGTTTGGAAAGAACGTCGGAGTGATCCCAATGTTTTTCGATCAATCCGTAGGGACGCTCATGGGCCTTCTTCCGATGACTGAGAGTTTCAGAGAGGAATATATGTGGAAGAGGAAGCGTAATAAAGATGTTGGCCGTTTCCTCGAAGAACATTCTCGCGGCATTCACCTCCGGACGGCGGATGGGCAGGTTGAGGCCCAGAGCCATCTTCATGGGGCCAGTGCTCGGGTAAGAAACCGGACAGCAGTCTTTAGCCGGGGGGGCGGTGGTCTCCATGGGCTTGAGAAGAATGTGCTCAATTATATGTTTGCTATAGGGAAAGGGGTCTCTGATGGGACGATTGGGGCGTCGACTGCGATGCTGCGGCTTACGATTGCAAAGGCGGAGAAGGTGGCAATCCAGTCCATCATGATGAACGAAATCATAAAGGGTGTCCAAGCGGAGGTGGATAAACTCGGGAGGGGACATAAATATCCAACCAAAGTGATAATGAAGGATGTGCTGGCCGGGACGTATAATGAGTTCTTAACTGCGGACATCATGGAGCCTGCCAGGATCATAGCGATAGATATCCTTGCTCATTCCGATACGTCGAAGAAAGGATCAGCCTTCCAGCGCGAGGACTCAGTTGCTGGGGAGATGCTCCGAGGGATAGTTGTTACCTTCGGCAACCATTTGCTTTCAACTTCCGCAAACAGTCATGCTGCTGCTCATATGATGTGGCATGGGAGAAAGGAGAAGGAAGATCTTACTAGAGTGAAGAAGAAGTGGGTTAATTACAGAGGGTCTTTGCCGAAGAAGGTCGTAGTTCACGAGAGCAATGAGAAGGGAGCTAAGCCTGTGATGGAAACGGTCCAACAGCGTCGGTCAGCTAGGGAGGGGGCAGCATTGATGGCCACAAACGTCAGTCAGAACGTGGCCTATCGGTTGATGGACCTTGGGTTTATGTCTCACATTATCACGCAAGGGCTGGCTGCTTTGGGCGCGTCGCAGTTTGGCTGGGATGAGGAAGAGGAGGAGGAGAGGGCTAAGGGGTGGCTGATGGCGCTGTATGGATTTGAGGATGGCGTAGAGGGTCGCTACGACACCTTCCAAGGTTGGGCGACTCGGCTTGCTGCTGGTAGCCGTCGACCATGGGGATACAATCATAAAGACGGCGAGTTCAGCGAGGATCAGTTGCTTACAGATAAGACAACTCTGGGGACAAATATTGTGGGAGAAGTTATCAACCAGACTCCCTTCATTGGATTACTTACGTCAACAACTGCGGGCGGCACGGTGCGGGATGTTGTAGTCAAAGACTTTCTGGCTGGACTAGTGTATGACCTTCCCGTGTTCGGTGGGAAGAGAGCGGGGCTCGCTCTTGGGGAGGGCGAAGATTCCGGTCAGGGCTCAGAGAAGAAGTTTGATAGATTTGTCTACTGGTTATCATATTTCTCTGCTAATTACCTTGGCGATCGGAACTACTTCTTCATGGGGCTAAATCACATGGCGCAACCCTTTTACAACGCATCAAATGCAGAGAAAGAGTCAACCCTCATGACTAAATTAATGATGATGGCCCCTGCTGCGTTCCCCGCAACTCCTCGAGATCTCCGTCAAGAGCTGTATGAGGAAGGGGTTCCTATACCATACCTTAAAGATGAGGATGGAGAGAGGGTAAAGATTGGGGGTTATGGTAATGAGTTCGACGTAAAGGGATGGCACGATGACCACAAGGCGGAAAGGGCGAAGAAAAAGCGGAAACAGAAGGGCGGCAATGCGGGCTGGGGGGCGGGTGAGTTCGGCTAGTGAGGTGAGGGGTATTTGAACAAGCATCAATTGAGTTGACGCAAGCGACTGGTTGAGGTTTAATAATGCCGTCGCCTGAATTGTTTTGTTTTTGAGGGCGATCAACCAACTAAAAATATGAGTGTATTAAAATGGCTCCGTCTGCGTCAGCGGCCGGCAAATGATGCGCGGGCTCTGCCTGCTGATGATGCAATTGATCTTGTGAACCGGGGCAATCGCCCTTCTGTGCGTGATCAATACGGAAACGAGACCGAACTTCTCGCTGAATCTGCCACCCCAGTTGATTCTGTGGCCCGAACGATGACCTTGGCGAATACCGGAGACGGGATTCACGGGGATGTCTTTGGAATTGGAGATTACTTTTTCGAGCTAAACGCCACCGATGGTAAGACGCCGACGAATGTCGGTGCTTCTCCGATCACAGCCCAAGGCTCCATCACTGTTGGTGGGGTAGGCGTGGCCGGACAGACCTTCGTGGTTGCCGGTGTAACCTACACCTTCCGTGCTATTGCTGACTACGATGCTACTGGTGAGGTCGGAATCCCTGCGGTTTATACTGCGGGGGCTCAAGCTAGTTACATCGCCACTGCGATCAATGGTAGCGAGTCCTGGGAGACGGCGAATGCGTATGTTACAGCTGTTGCTGATGGTGCTGTTGTTCGAATCACTGCCCGGAATCCGGGTGCTGGTGGAACGGCCCTCACCCTGACTGAAGCGACTGGCAACTTGACTGTTTCGGCGTCTACCTTGGGTGGCAATACGACCGCTCCTAACCGGGCGGGGGTGAACCCTCAGTATTTCGTCATCGACATCACGACAACCGCCACGAAGGCTCAAGGCACGTTGACTACTGCGTCTGGGGTTGTGGCTGATGACACCATGACGGTTGGGGCTACGGTCTACACCTTCAAGGCTGCCGCTGCGGCTGCTGGCGAGATCACTATTGGCGGGACGCTTAATGTCCTGGCTGAGAATATCATTGCCGCTATTAACGGAACTGACAGCAGGAACTCTGCGAATGCCTCTGTGACTGCTGCGATCTCTGGGTCGAACGTGATCTTGACCGCAATCACTGGGGGTGTGTTGGGCAATGCGATTGTTTCGACTGAGACATTCACCGGCGCGACTGCGTTTGGTGCGACCAGCCTTGGGGATACCACTCTTGCTGATGGCACGGAAGATTCCGAAGTCGTTGACGCGATTGTGGCACAATTCGTTGCTGGCTGGACCAACCCGCTAGATGCGACTGAGGCTATCGCTTCTCCTCCGTTCACTGTGGTTGACTCCACTAACGATGCCGTCTTTACCTCGACTCTCCACGGGTCTGTTCCCAACGGCTACGTCTTGCTTGATGCGATGGCTAATGCTGGGCTTACAGAGACTGTCGCTGGGATCGAAGGAACGAAGGGTATGGCTGGCGCAGGGGCGATTGACGCTACAAACATCTACGTGTTGCTCACCGCGAATGCGGTGACTGATGCTTATGTTTGGAAAAAGGTTGCTCACGGTGCAGTCTAATTTTCCGACAAGGAATTATGCAGAGAGGGCGGGCCCGCGTGGGCTCGTCCTTTTTGTGTTAACTCAAGACCTTCAGCCCCTCTTGGTCCTGTTGCTCGGGTGCTTCTCTGAAGTGATGCTCTAGTAATCCTTCGAGGTTTTGTTCGAATTGGGCTTGGAGTAGTTGCTTTACTTCCTCCTTGTTCATTCCAACGTGTCCCGAGTGGACGAACTGTGTCTCCGTCTTTGTCTGCATCTGCGTGATAAGCTGGACTAGCTCCTTGTCTACCGCCCCGGCTGGTTGGCCTGGCAAGTCAATGGACTGGATCTTCGGGATGAGGATCATCTGCATCATCAGTCCTTCTTCCTGCATCCACTTCATTGCTTGAGGTGGTATCGAGGTATCGCCTTCGGGGGTCTCCCCCGCTACTATTTCTTTGTTCATGAGTTATTGATTTGTGAACGACACAAAGCCATCGAGAGCTGGCTCAGCTTTATTTTCACATGGCCCGGAGGCTCCGCAGTATGAGCAATGGACCTGGTATCCCGCTCGTTGCTGATTGTATATTAGAGTAAGAGTGTTAGCGCACCAACTGCAATGAGATTCCTCTCCGAGCTGCCCTTTTAGCCACTCATCTGCCCCGAGTTGTGGCAGGTGGAGTTCGGGGTCGGGGATTTTCTCTTGGGGAGCAGGAGGCTCGGGCTCTTCATAGAAATACTCATCCTTGGAGGCGGTGGAAAGCTCGGCGGACCAATGACCTCGGGATGGGGACCAGTGGTTCTTGTAAGACTTGGTCCAAGGGACAGCCGCCAGAGGACGGTGGTCGTTCTTACTGGTGTCAACGGTGAAGCTGAGCACGTTTGAGGATGGGGGAGTCATGATATCAGGATTTATCTTCCGGCTCGATCCGAAATAAGTAGGCTTCGGTTCGGTGTTCGGATGGAGGGAGGCCAATGATCTGATGAAAGATTGGTGGCCGTGGGCAGATGAAGACGTTGTCGTCTGGGATTATCCCTTTTTCGACGAAAGCATCTTCAATGTATTTGCAGCATCCGTTTCCTGCGTCGATAGGTCTAGCCCTGTAAGAGAGAATGAGTAACTGGTATTGAATGCCTTCGCTATTGCTAGCTTTTCCACCTTTTTTTGACCGAGTCTTCCGGGCAGGCTTTTTCTTAGGATCTCGTTCCATCCGAGGACTCGATGGCCGGGTATCACCAACTTGGCCACTAGCGTCCCTCTTGCCGAACACTCCTGGAGAGATCTCAACGAATCCCGCACCAACGATTCTTTCTCTTGTAAATTTGCCATTGTTCCCTTTTTTATTTTTGCTGTGATCCATCATGACTTCTTCATTCGTCGTCCTCTTTCATCCACTTGGCGAGGGTCAGGACTTTGACTTCAGTGTCGAAGAGTGGACGGATATCACGGTGATTGAGGTTGGGTAACATGTCCATACGCTCGATAGCGAGTCGACGACCGAGTGCTAGGTCCTCCTCACTGATGAGGCGAACGTGGACATCGCGGGGTTCCTTGCTGTTCTGGAAGATGAGGATGGCC
>TARA_R110002051_G_scaffold2924_11_pt1 | contig 21649 bp, 18 predicted proteins | sample TARA_R110002051 | Tara Oceans TARA_R110002051 (sample SAMEA4397023) | marine metagenome | biome: Polar Biome; feature: [MES] marine water layer (ENVO:01000295) within the mesopelagic zone...; material: water (ENVO:00002006), including particulate matter (ENVO:01000060) such as......
CCTCTCCCTAGTTCATTCATTTAGCACTAAACCAAATGTGGACGTCAAGTTCATTAGTTTGCGGCTGAACCAATCCGGCCCTCATCCTTGACCCGGGAGGGCCCCTGCCTCATCGTTCCGTCGTCGGGGTCCGTCGACGATGCCGCATGCAAATATCCGATCAGAGGGGCCGAAGAGGATGGCAGCAGCGCCAAAAGGCGGGAGGCGCGGCACGCGCGCCGAGCAGCGTGCCTCGACCATACGGCTGATCCTCGACACCGCCGAAGATCTCTTCTCCCAGCGCGGCTATTTCGGCGTCACGATCAAGGATGTCGCCGACCAGATGGGGATCCACCCGGCGCTGATCCACTATTACTTCGACGGCAAGCAGGCGTTGTTCGACGCCGTGTTCGAACGACGGGTCGAGTATGCAGTCGAAGCGCGGACAGCGGGGCTGGACGCCTACGAAGCTGAGGTCGGTGACGATCCGACCGTCGAGGGCGCGCTGCGCGCCTATTACGACGGCGCGTTCGACGTCTACATCAAGGGTGACGAGGGTTGGCGCAATTTCGGCCGTATCTTCGCGCAGGTGAATAATGCGCCCGGCTATGGTGCCGAGAAGATGGACCTGTTTTTCGACCCCTTGGTGCTGCGGCTTATCGGCCTTCTTCAGAAGGCCCTGCCCGATGCGGATCCCGAAGACCTGTTCTGGAGCTTCCAGTTCACCTCGGGTGCCTACACCCTCGTTCTGTCCCGCACGGGCCGAATCGATCGGCTGTCGGACCAGCTATGCGCCTCCGACGACTTCGAGGCCGTCCGCGACCGGTTCGTGACCTTCATGGCCGCCGGGTTTGACGCTCTCTACAGGCGCACGGCGTCCAGGCCCGCACACCCGAAGCGGACGAAAGTCAGGCGGGCGAAGCCCGTCGGCTAAGGCCATCCACTTCCCGTCCGGGCGAGTCGCCCAGCCGGGCCTGCCGAAGCGCGGCCCTCCGCACCTTGCCCGCTTCATCCCGCAGGGGTTCGCTGGTGAACTCGATATGCTTGGGCATCTTGTATCGCGTCAGCCGGTCGGCGACGAACTCGAGCAAGGCCTCCTCGTCCAGGGCGACCCCCTCGACCGGCTGCACGATCGCATGGACGCGCGCGCCCCATTCCTCGTCCGGCAGGCCGATCACCGCGCTTCCCTTGACGCCGGGGTGCGCTTCAAGTGCGGCCTCGACCTCCTGCGGATAGATGTTCGCGCCGCCCGAGATGATCAGGTCGTTACGCCGGTCCGAGAGGTACAGATAGCCGTCCTCGTCCACGCTCCCCAGATCCCCGGGTGCCTCCCACTCGCCGATCCGGCGGGCCGTGCTGCCCAGATAGTGATAGGTCGAACCGACTCCGCCCTCAGGACGAAAGAAGATTTCCCCTACCTCGCCGGCCGGACATTCCCGCCCTTCGGCATCCAGGATTTTCATGGCGTAGCCATCGCGCACCTGGCCGACCGAGCCGCGGCGGGCCAGCCAGTCGATGCCCGAGATGATCGTCGATCCGGTCCCTTCGGTCGTGCCGTAATATTCCCAGACGCGATCCGACCCGAGCCAGTCGATCCAGGCCTCCTTCAGCCAGGGCGCACAGGGGGCGGCCATGTGCAGCATCATACGCAGGCTGGGCAGGGTGAAGCGCGCGAGGACATCCGGGCCCAGCCGCCAGATACGCTGCATCATGGTGGGCACCATCGTGACCCAGTTGACCTCATGGCGCTCGATCAGCTCAAGAGCGCGGAGGGGATCGAACCGTCCCATCTCGACGATCGTGGCACCCGAGAACATGGCCATGGTGATGCAGTGGAAGGGAGCATTGTGATAGAGCGGACCGGGGTTCAGGATCGTGTCGCCGGGCTGCTGGCAGAGGAATCCCTCGGTCGGGTCCCGCATCGCCGGTGCCGCGTCGACGATCACCTTGGGGAGTCCGGTCGAGCCGCCGCTGGTCATGGCTTTCCAGTGAGAGGCGACTGCCGCGGGCAGGGGGTCCGCTGAAAATCGGTCGAGCTGTTCCGGGCCTCCTGACAGCACGGGAACGCCGGGCGAAGGCGGCGTTCCGACGAACAGTTTAGGGCGAACGAGGTCGAGGATCGCCTCCATCTCTGGCCGGGCCAGCTTGGCCGCGACGATGTTCGGCGTCGCCCCGAGTTTCCAGATGGCGAATATGGTCTCATAGAATTCGAGGCCATTTGGAAGGGCCATCGTAACGAAGTCGTCCAGGCCGACGCCCAGGGCCGCCATCAGTCTCGCCCGGCGATTGGAACGGGCATCAAGCTCATCATAGCTGACAGCAGCATCGTCCAGCAGGAGTGCAGTGCGGCCTGGAGACTGGCGTGCGTGGTGAGCCAGAATGGCGCTGAGCGGAACCTGAAGAGCTGACATGATGAAGCCTCCTTTTCCCGGCGCCTCGTCCTGCTGAGGGGACGTTCCAATGCGACGGGGAACGGCGCTTTCACTAACTTAGTGATAAATGAATGAAAAGAGGTGATGATTGAAAGCACCGCCCGGCGTCCGGCCAGCCCAGGTCTGCCACGACCCCACGCGCACCAGGGTTCTGGAACATCCGGACTTCCCCCTCCCGCCCCTGGACGAGACGATCGATCTGGCTTTGCGGTTGGGTGCGCGGACCAACCCGGCGATCAGATGCGCCGGCGTCGCACTCAACACCTCCGTCCTTACGGAGCCGGATGCGCGGCGCGTGATCGCCGAAACACCGGCTCTTGTGCGCGTGCCTGTGGCCGACCCGATGCGCGGCGGTGCCGAGTTCGAGGCCTTGCTGGACGCCATTGTCGGCTGATTGACGCTTGACGACCCCGGTGTCCGGCCCGCGACCTGGAATCTGATTTCTCTATAAGGGTTCCGGCCCGTGCGGCGGCCGCCGCTCTGAGAGCCTGGTGGGCTCAGGTCGGTGGCGGGCCACGCCCGACGAAGATGAGCACTATGTCTACGCTATAGCCCTCTAACGCCGTACGGCGGGCGACCAGCGCTAACCAGCGCAGTTTGTCAGCGCGTTTCGGGCGTTTTGTAAATGGCCGGGTCTGGAGTCAGAGGCCAGTTGCTTCCGGTCCAGATACAGCAAGAGCGGACCCGGAACATTCTCCAGCACTTGTTTGGATAAATCTCGAACAATCAGCGCCCGTACCACATGCGCCACAGCAACCCGTCGTGGCGAATGAAGTGGTGATAGAGCGCAGCACCCACATGGGCGAGGAGCAGAGCGATCAGGAGTTTGGCTCCAATGCCATGCGTAATACGTGGCGGATACTGAAGGAAGTTCGGTAGCTCGACGGCCGTACCGCTGAAGATGGAAGGACCCGCGCCGCTCAACACGATCATGCCGATTCCGCTGGCGACCATTCCAAGGATCACGACATAGAAGAGCAGATGCACGGCGCGGGCGAGCCATCCCTGCCACGCTGGCGATCCCTGTACTGGCTGCGGCTTCTTGTCGAGGAAGAACCACCAGGCGATGCGCCCCAAGGTCAGCAGGAGAATAACGATCGCGGCGGGAATATGGACGCGAAGCAATGCAGCCTTCGCGGCGGGGTCCTAGTTGCCGCCGGCACGGAAGCCGGTGATAATCGCCATCAGGATCAGTATTGCGGTCAGCCAATGGACCGTGACGGGGACCGCACCGTAGCGGCTAGGGTTGCTTTTCAGCATCCAGTTCTCCTTCGAGTTTGTTTCGCAGCGTCGCTACGACGCGGTGCGCTGTCCTGATGTCTTCAACCGAAAGGCCTTCGGCCAGCGCATCGACTCTGGGGTTGTAGGCGTCGATCGCCGCGTCGTAAGCGTGGCGCCCCTTGTCGGTCAGCACGACGAGATGCGCCCTTTTATGGTGCGGGTTGGGCTCGAACACCACTATCCCGTCTTGATGCAGATCGTTGACGATGCGCTGGACGTTCTGCCGATTGGCGCCGAGATCGCGGGCGATCCAGGCCGCCGGCTGCGGTCGTTCCGACAGGACGATCGCGCCAAGAACCTGCCAGCGGGCACTGGTTAACCCAAAGGGTGCGACGAGCCTGTCGCCCCAGAGCAGGGTCAGGTTGTTCGCCCTGAACATGGTCAGGATCAGGTCAGTCAAGGCTTCGCCTTTTTTGTTATGGGTCGTTTCGCTCATTCGTCACCATCTAGCTATATTGACATCATAGTGTCAAATATATATGTATCGATCATATCGGATTGACATTATGGATACAACGCGCAGGAGCGAGACATGACCCTCATGAAGCCCATGGACGAGACGTTTCCCATCGAGCGCCAACTGGCGGTCGACGCCGCGCCGGTGGTGCTCATCAATCTCTTCACGCTCGATGCAGCCGATGAAGAGCAGTTCCTCGATGCGTGGAAGGACGATGCCGGGTTCATGAAGCGCCAGCCGGGCTTCATCTCGACGCAGCTCCATCGCGCCATCGGCGAGAGCCCAACCTACCTGAACTATGCAGTGTGGGATTCGACAGAGACGTTCCGCGCGGCGTTCACGCATCCCGAGTTCATCGCGAAGCTTGGAGCCTATCCGTCCTCGGCCGTCGCCAGCCCTCACCTGTTTCAGAAGGTCGGCGTCGCCGGCATCTGCACGGCGTGACCAGCGAAAACGGAAACGACCCCAAAGGAGGGGCGGATGACGGTTCTGTTCAAAATGCTTGCGGTCACGGGGCCGGCGATGTTCGCCGGCGTCATCCGGCCAACCAGGTGACAGGCAAACTCGATACCTGGCTGCTCATCCACAACGTTCGCATCGCGCTCGCCTTCGCCGCTTCTGCGCTCGGCGTGTGGGCCATCAGCCGGTGAAAGGAAACACCATGCCAAGGATCATCCATCCCGTCGCCGGTCTCATCGCGATTCTGACGATCGCAACCTTCTGGCTCTCGACCGCCATCTCCGAGCTGTTCTTGTCCGAAGCGGCCGTGGTCGCGGTGAAGACTACGATCCCCTGGGGCTTCCTGCTGCTCGTACCGGCGCTCGCCGCAGCGGGCGGATCGGGGTTCTTCCTGTCGCACGGGCAGCGCACGGGACTGGTCGGCGCGAAACTGAAGCGCATGCCCTTCATCGCCGCGAACGGTCTGCTGATCCTGATCCCCGCGGCGCTGTTCCTCGCTTCCAAAGCGCGGGCCGGAGAGTTCGATACGGTCTTCTATGTGGTGCAGGCCGTCGAACTGATCGCCGGAGCGACCAACATCACGCTTCTCGGCTTAGGCATGCGCGATGGCATGAAGCTAACGCAATGGCGACGCGGGAACTTCCTTCGGCCCGCCCCAACCTACAAGACAACCCTTACCGGCAAGCAAGAGGTCGCGCGCGGCACCGTCGCTTTCCGCCTGAAAAAGCCCACAGGCTTCGCCTACGCTGCCGGCCAGGCCATTTATGTGACGCTGCCCGGCCAGAAGGAAGCTGATAGCAAGGGCCGGGTCCGTACCTTCTCGCTCGCCAGCGCGCCGCAGGAACCGGAACTGCTGATCTCGACGCGCATGACCGATACTGCCTTCAAGCATTCCCTTGCTACCCTGCCTGCCGGATCGCCTGTCGGGATTGAAGGACCGTATGGTGATCTGACGCTTGATGGTGACACTACGCCGGCGGTGTTCCTTGCAGGCGGCATCGGCATCACGCCCTTCCGCAGTATGATCGTCGATGCGGTTGCACGTGGGCTGAACCGCGATGTCACGCTCATTTACAGCAACCGCAGCGCGACGGATGCAGCTTTCCTGTCCGAGCTGGAGCAGCTTGCGAGCGACAATCCCCGGTTCAGGCTCGTTGCGACGATGACCGACGCGGTCGACTGGCAGGGCGAGCGCGGCTATATCGCCCGTGAGATGATTGAACGGCATGTCGGCACCATTACCAATCCGGTGTTCTACCTTGCCGGCCCACCGGCCATGGTCGCAGCTATGGAAGCCTTGCTTCTGGAGGCCGGTGTCAGGTCCGGGAACATCCGTGCTGAGATGTTTACCGGATACTGATGGCCGGCCAATGTGCCGGTTTACGTCCGCTTGAAGCGCGGAGCCTGCATGGCTGGGTAGCCAACGTTGCGCCCAAGAGATCGAGCGCACGGTGGAGCGCGATGCAAGAGTTCCTCGCGCGCGATATAACCCGCAAGGTCATGTTCAGCGATCTCAAGCTTGCCGTTCGCGCTGAATACATCCGCGCCGTTGACTGCCGGATGCGTCTATCGGCACCGTTTGCGTAGGTATCGCGCAGAATATCGCGCCATAGCGGAGAATCGGCGGGGCTGGCGGGCCGCGCCCGACGAAGATGAGCGCTACGTCTACGCTATAGCCCTCTAATGCCGCAATGATTCGAAGTCGGGGCCGAAACTGTCGCGTCATGGGCCGTGATCGTGCAAGGATTACCGAAATTCCAAACGAGTATTCCAGTTATGGCCGACGTGTCTCAGACCGAGCAAAAATTCGAACCTTCTCTAATCGTTCTCGCGGATATCTTAGCGGCCGACCCAGAGATACCGATCTCCAGCGAGCGTTCGGTCGATTGCTCGGTGCTGTGGCGACATTACTCGACGGCGCGCGACGCGGCAGAGTTGGGCGGCGGCGGAGAGAAGGCAGCCGTCTACAATCTTCTGGGCGGCGTTTGCTCGATGGGCCTACAGGCGGGCGAGCCACTGAAACCGTTCACGCCGCTGATGGCGTGGGCTGCGGGATCAACTCCAACGCCCCTCACGTATCGAGGCAAGCAGTCGATGGTATTCGGCGAGCTGGCGGCCCAAGTCGGTCACCCGGCCCTCAAGGCACGGCTGGCCGATCTTGCATGGGTAAACGCCAAACAGCACGATGCCGCCCGATTGGCGATCGACGGTTACATTGAGTGCGTCAGCCGCATCTTGGCTGGCAAGGCCGAGATGCGAAGCCGCCGCAATGAGGCAAGCGACCCTCGCGCGCTCGACCTGCTGCGCCGTGCTTGCGTCCTGCAACGGCAGATCGGCTGGGGTGGCGGGCGAACAGATGATCTCGTCTCACTCACCAAGAAGGTCCGGCAACGGGCGTTGAAGCGGGAAGACGTGTTCGGTTTCGTGCGGGCGAGCGATCTGGAACTGGACTTCAAGACGACGCGGGCCGCAAGCCTTGCGAAAGCGGCGGAAGCGTTTGCCGTCTCCAGGGCCGCTGCGGGCGACGCAGACGGTCCCGAACAGCTTTGGCGTCTGACCGCTCGCGCCTATGCGCGTGCGGACCGAAAAATCGATGCCGATCGGGCACTGGTTCAGGTTGCAGAGCGTCTCGTCGAAACAGCCGATCGGATGACCAAAATCCGTGAGCACGGCATTGTATTGGGCGAAGGTGAGGCTTCCCGTCTCCAAGGGAACGATGTTCGGGACATAATAGCCGTCCTCGGTTCCCCATAGGGTCAGCCCTGCCGCCGGATGGTCTTGGCCGGCATCCCGACGAAAAAGGACGACATCCTCCGAGGTCACAGCGTTACTCGCCACCTCCGCCGACCGTTCCAGATCCACTCGCCAGGGATCGACAGCCGCCGTGATGAGCGCTTCGCGCAATTCGGGCCGCTTCGCGATGGGGCCATGGATGGCCATGTCTTGATAGACTTCGAGTTTTTCTGTCACGTTTGCTCTTTCAAAATATCTCGCGTTGCCGTCAGACCGCAGCAGGAAGCGGGTCGGTGCCCTCGCTCAGAATAGCGAGATACCCCCGGTAACTGAAAACGCGGCCGCGCTTGCGGCCCGTGACTTCCTCGACGATGCCAAACCGCTCCAGATCGGCGAGCGCCGCATTGACCGTGGGGGCCGAGAGGCCTGTCTGCTGAACGAGCTGGTTGGCCGTCAGATAGGGATTCTGCTGAAACAGATCATGGATACGCAGCGCCGAGCCGGCCCGGTCACTCTCCACCGTGATCCGTTCGCGATCTTCCTTGAACAATTCGACGATCCGGGTGGCCGCATCGAACGCCTGATTGGCGGTATCCGCGACGCCCGTGAGAAAGAAGTCGAGCCAGGCTTCCCACGCGCCATGTTCGCGCACCTCCTGAAGCAGGCGGTAATAGTCGGCGCGATGGGTTTTGAGATAGAGGCTCAGATAGAGCAGCGGCTTGCGCAGCACCCCGTTGACGCAGAGATACAGCGTGACCAGCAGGCGGCCGATCCTGCCGTTGCCGTCGAGGAACGGGTGGATGGTCTCGAACTGAACATGCAGCAGACCGGCCTTGATGAGGGCGGGCAGACGCGAGCCTTCCTCGTGCATGAAGCGCTCAAGCGCATCGAGGCAGGCATCCATCTCGGTCGGCGGCGGCGGCACGAAGAGCGCATTGCCGGGACGGGTGCCGCCGATCCAGTTCTGCGAGCGCCGGAATTCGCCGGGGCTTTTCGTGCCACCGCGACCGCTTTGCAGCAGGCGCGCGTGCATCTCGCGGATCAGGCGCAGCGACAGCGGCAGGTCTTCCAACCGCTCCAGCCCATACATCATGGCATCGACGTAGTTCGAGACTTCGCGGATATCGTCGATCGGCTGACCGGCCTGCGCCTCGGTCTCAAAGCGGAGAAGGTCCGAAAGGGTCGATTGCGTACCCTCGATCTGGGACGAGAGGACCGCTTCCTTCCGCACATACATGTAGAGGAACAGTTCCTGGCGCGGCAGTAGCATGGTGATGCCGTCCAGACGCCCCAGAGCGCGTTCGGCCAGACTCAACCGTTCCAGCAGAGCAAGCACGTCTATCGATGGCTCTGGCGGCAACGATGGCGGCACGAAGGCGCGTACCATCTCGCCCGCGACGGGCGTTTCGACGAAGCGGCCTAGCCGGAGATTGGGCGCGGGTTCAGACATAGGCCCAATATGGCGCAGAATCGCTATTTAAGCAATCGCGGTTTGGCTTAAATAGTGAGATAGGCAAGGTAAGCGCTCTTAAATAAGAGGCCGTGCCCCCACGGTCTCCCCGATCCCGTGGGGGGCCGCGTGGATGTGCCAACTAGGTCGAAGCGTCCGAGACCAGTCTCAAACCTGCTGAGTTCCGACCGCTCTTTCGCAAGCCACCTTGTCGCCGCACAGGAAAAGGAGGGACTTCGCGCGAGACATCCCTACATAAAGCGTTTCGCGATCTTTTTCAGGCGTGCAGCTATCGAGGCCCCACAAGATGACGATCGACCGCTCCAGTCCCTTGAAGCGGGCCACAGTATCGACGGTCACCGAGCCTGGGCGGTAGGCCTCCAGTCGCCCCCATTTTGCGGTGCCGGGGATGGACGTTGCGGCCAGCGCCCGCTCGGAAGCTTCGCGGACCGCCGCATCACATAACAATATGCCTATGTCATGAGGTTTCATCTTCTCTTCAGCGACAAGTCGCGTCACTAGAGAGGCGATCGCGCGGGCCTGTCTGTCGATTCCCGTGGCGGGAATCATCTCGACGCCGACACCCGCGATGGCGGGGGCTTCGATGGCAGCACCCTTGTAATATCGATAGGCCGCAGCGTGAATGTGGCTCGTGTTGCGGCAGTTCTTGTCGAGGAGCATGGGCTCACCGGAGATCGGGATTGCCGCCGAACGTCCATAGATGTCCTGATTTTCATCGAGAAAAACATAGAGAAGGCCCTTCTCATGCTCGGACAGCAGGAGTTCGATCGGCATCCAGAATTCGTCACCGAAATCCTGCGCCTCATCCACGACGATCGCATCATAGTGCGGCCCGAACAGATCTATCGCGAGCGCCAGGGCGATCGGCTGATGATGGTCGTATTCATTGCCGCCAGGATAATCACGCCTCGCCTCGGCAATGAGATCGCGACCCAAATCGACCTTGGCCTTGTCGATCCACCGCCGACAAAGCTGATGAAAACTGGCCACCTCCAGATTTGCGATGCCAGCGCACTGTTCGCGGAGATGGTCCGCCAAGCCCCGATTAAAGCAGACCAGAAGCGTGCTCAGGCCTTCTTCAGCCGCCCTGACCGCCTTCTCGCGCGCGATGAGCGTTTTTCCTGTTCCAGCGCCACCCGCGACCATCACCCGGCGCTGACGCGAGAGATAATCCAGGATGACGGCTTGGCGTTCGGTTAGCGTGATCCGTTCCCGTTCCTCGTCCTCCAGGCGGACTGAAAGAAGGGGACGCGTCGAGGCCACGCGCGCAAAAAACTTGCGCGCAGTTTCGACTCCGCGCGTGCCAATCGGATTAACCCGCTGATTGTCGCCAGGCTGTGACGCCCAATATTGGAAAGCGCCTTCGACCCATGATGCCAGCGCCGTAAGATCGTTTCGATCGCCGATGATCTCAGTAGGTGCATCCGGTCCCTTCAGGCGTTCGCCATCGCCCACATCAGGCACGAAGATCGCATGCCCGATCGCAAACCGGCCAATGACCAGCTTTTGCCACTGGGGATTTTCCTTCAGTTTTTCGAGGATGCCATACTTTCCTCGGCGCGCCTGATCGAATGGATTGTGGATCTCATGTACGACATCGCGCCGGTCCGTGGAGGTCCAGCGCCTGGTGCTGTAGTCCAAATCGATGCGGCCTCCCTTCACCTCGATGACAAGCAATCCGTGGCGTGGATGGCAGATGAGGAAATCGACTTCCCCGTCCCGGGGGCCTTCACCCTTAGGTTTGGCGATCCACGCTACCGAGTGCAGCACCAGATAGTCGTCGTCGAGTTGGGCCTTGAGCGCCGAATAAAGGCGCATTTCCCCAGAAGAAGTCGATTCCACAGCGTCTGGGGGTGGGATGCAAATGGCCATGGCTCAGTCCAGGAATTCGAGGTTCGTGTTGAACGGAATGAGTTTCCGACCCTGATCCTTAAAGTCGACAAGCAAGGAAATGGCGATGCCACGCCGGTTGACTTGCTCGATCGTGCCGACACCCCACACGGCGTGCTTCACTTTAGCCCCAACCTCCAGGTTCATGTCTGTGGCGGTAGCAACCTCCTCGGTTGCGTCCTTCCAGCCGTGGTCAAACCAGTATTCGATGACTTTTGAGAACGGGTTCGCGACGGCGCTGACACGGTGGTTTTGCGGATCACGGGCGTGTTCGACCACGTAGATCCAATAGTCGCCGGGATGCTGCTGCGCAGTGGCAAACTGGACGTGGGACAGCTTAACGCCACGTTCGGTCCAGGCTCCCTCTAGGCCTTTGACCTCGATCAAGCGCCGCCCCGCACCGTCACCCCCTGCCGAGACAATATCAAAACCCGGATTGTTGTGCGGCTGTTCCACCGGCACCCGGCCGAAATTTTTCTCATATTTCATGACGGCGTTAATGGCCGCCAGATCAATCAGGCCCGCGATGTCGTCCCCTGTGCTGCCCACCGGTGATGTGTCCGTGTCGCGTGGGGTGGCGTTGACATAGGACAGCATTCGGCTCCTGCGCTCCTGCCGCTCGGCCCGACTTGGGCCAGGACGCCGATCACTATGGGGCTGCCAGCCGCCCGAACTGTTGGGCTGACCGCCGCCAGAACCCGCCGAGTCCGTCCCGCCCACGCCGCTTTGCGTTTGGGCTTCATTCTGCCGACCGAAGCTTCCGTCGTCCGGTCTCGATTTGAACGGATTGTCACTGGCGACCCCGCCCGCTGATGATGTGCTGGCTGTACCAGCCCCAACCACGGGGTCCCGGGGGCTCTCGCTAGTGGATGGGGGCTCGCTGTCGTCGGGTTTATCGATTTCTTCGTCTTCGGTGCTGTCCTGATCCTCAGCAGATTCCGGCATATCGTCCTGTTCAAGGATTTCCGGGTCGTCGCCGGCCGGTCCGTCTGGTGACGTTCCGTCCACTTCCGGCTCGACTTCGGCAACCTCTTCCGGCGCATCGGAAATGCTGTCGGTCAGCGGCATCTCGTCATACGCACTTTCGGGTGGGCGATAATTGGCGCTGCGTAGCGCCCGCTCCGCTTCGGCCTCCGTCCCCAACGAAGCGACAAATGCCGCCGTCATGATAAGAGGTGGCATGTCGATGCCGTGGCTAAGTTGCTCAAGCGAAGCAAAAAGGGCGCTGAAGGCGGCGGTCCAGTCGATTGTTTCCCCGGCGTCGCCCTTTACGTAGAGCGTCTTCGAGCTTGGCTCGTAGAAGGCCGCAGCCGAGGTGGGCGCTGATCGAACAGGCGGATCGTACTCGGTGATCTCGGCTTGTACCTGTAGCGCTTCGGTCAAATGCACCTCCACCGCGCAAAGGATATCGTGGAGCCGATTCCGGAACGCATCACTAGGGGCCAACCAGAGCAGGAGGTCCGCGCGTTCGCGCAACCGCGTAGCCGAGTTTGAATCTGCTACACTGACTGGCTCAAATGCGAGCCGCAGCCGGGCAATCTCCGAGAAGCGCACGACCTGAAATTCTCGGAAAAGACGTGCCGCGGCGTGTCGCGACACGACCGGCGGGGTGATCAGCCGCTCATCAAGGGCTCCGGCGAACGGTTCAGCCAGAACAGCAGAATCGAGCCACGCGGCTTCATCCGGCCAGACAACGCTGCCATGCATATTCAGTAGCGCCGGTGCGTCTCCGATCTTGGCGATCGCTGTATGCGCTTCGGGATCTTCTCGCTCCAAGGCGTCGGCAAGCCAGCCGAGGCACCGCTCATGAATCGAGGCGTCTGCATCCGAAATGACAGGCTGCGCCGCGATTTCTTGCAGGAGCGCGGCATAGTTCCGCGCCGATGGGGCGTCTTGCACACCCAGCCGCCTGTAAAGCGGTTCGCGTTGGTGCATACGCGCGCTCGCCGAATGCCAGTGCCCCCGGAAAAAAGTTGGCGTCCAAAAAACCTGGTCGGACTTTAGATATCGCTTGAAATCCGCATCGTAGATGAAAGCCGCTTCCGCCAAGCGGTCGATACAGTCCGCGCCGGGCTTCTCAAGCCTCTCGCTCAATATGGCGTAGATCACGTCCGACGCAGGCAGGTTCGCGGCCATGCAATGCTCAAGATGCGCCACCACGGCTTCCGTCGGCGGCTCCTCAGGCAAGGCGAGGAAATCGAGGAAATCGCCTAGCGAGCGGCCGGCCTGTGTGGACCTGAGAATCGGGAGATCGATGACCTTTACCTGAGAGGCATAGCCGGCAGCACGGAAGGAGCGGAACAATCCGCTCGGCGCATAGCGGGTGCCCTGAACACGCTGTCCATCAACCGCACCCGGCAACCAAGGCAGCGTCTTAAGTTTCTCCAGGACTTGGCGTTCGTCCGGTTTGAGGCGTGGAAATCGATCAAGGATATGGCGGACGATGGGCTGCGTTCCGCTGGCGATTGCGTCGATGGTGCTGGTCGTTGCGATAACCTCGATCCGATCGACAATATGAGCAATCGACAGGGTAGAGCGCATACCAAGCTTGGATTCGAGCAGGTCCTGGAAGCGTGCCGCCGCTCGCGCCGGGGGCATCCAATCCTCATCGACCCAATGTTTGCCATCCTGTCCCAGCAGCGCTTCAAGCGCCGCAGTCCAGTAGTAGCAGTCGGAGGGACGGGCATAGGTTCCAGCGCGTGTTCGAACGAACGCGACGTGAGCGAGGAATTGGAGCGTACCCTCGGCATCCAGTTCGCTCCTGTGTTCAAGAATCTCGGTGAGCAGTGCGACATATTGCTCCCGCGACGGCCCGCTCTGTAGGATGTCCGCGAGATGGTCATTTACATAGTCGTGGAAGGTGAGGACATCGACCGACAGAACCTCGCGCGCCAATCGACGCATCTTGTCGGTCATCGGTGCGGTATCGATCAGCTCAAAGTGACCGATGGGATCGACAAAGCCGCCGGGTAGTTGGCCGCGCGACGGCGCGACAAAGCCCGACATCGTTCTTAGCATCGGGACATTGGCCAGCAATGCCCCGGCCTTACTCGTAGTCGGATCAACCTCGAACGCGGTAAGGAACCCGTAGAAATCACGCGCGCTACTGGGCTCGATACCGATCACCGCCTTTGCGCCATCGTCATTCGTGATCGCAGTGGCCAGATTCCGGGCGAGATCATCAAACCGAAAAACGGTCATGGCTTCCGTAATCGCCGGCAGCTTGAGCACATCCCCATGGGCAATCGGGCAATCGGGGATATAGCGCCGGAGCAGGTCCGGCGGGACAGCGTCCTCCGGCCGCCAAAGACTGGCGATGCTCGCCGGAGCATTTTCGAGGTCAAGGACAAACCGAACGGCCTTCAGCCGGTCCATCAGCGCTTTGAAATCAGCCCGGGCCTTGGACTGTGCAATCGCCATATCGACGGCCAGCCAGAGGGATTGAAGATGGGGCGTGTCGGCGGCATAGCCGTGTGACGCCTGACTCTGTTCGAGCGCTGTGACGACCGTCGGTAGGCGCAAGGCCGTTGCCCCGAGCGCCGACAGCACCGTCCAATGCGGTCGCAGGCTCTCATGCAGCAGGTGTACGCCGATCGACGCCAGCGCCAACTGAGCTTCCGGCGTCAAATCGGGGAGGAAGCACTCCGTTGGCAGGCACCATTGCGCATCCACGGTGCGCACCGACTTGGAGGTTTTCGCCGCGATCTGCAGGTCGATCCAAAAGGCCTTAAAGGACGCAGTGTCCTTCAAGGCGAATGCAGCACTCGCGAGCGCCCAGAGACGCTCGCCTCCGAGCAACTCGCGCAGTTTGTCAAAATTTTCCGCGATCACCTTGGCGGCGGTGTCGAGCAACAATTCGTTCCAGTAACGCTCGTGCTGCTCTCCGGTCAGCGTGATCATGCGCCGCGTTGGGTGGGGAAAGAAATCCGCATTGATGTGAAGCGGCAGGCCGGACGACTGCTCAGTCGGCAGGAAGGCGTAGAGCAGCCCCTCGACTGGCGCATCATGCAGCGGCACGGCCACGGTGACGGTAGGCGACCGGCCCAGTTCGGAAAGGGTCGGAAAATCGCTGAAGATATCCCGCTGGAGGGCCAAATCGCTGGCGTCGCGTGACAGCAGTTTCCAGCGTTCGATCCGCGCTCCAGGTTCAAGCCGAAGCGTGACGACACCATCGTCTCGCTCAATCGACACCGAGCGGATCGGCACGCCGTTCTGTAAAAGATCGACGCTTTGAAGATTCTGCAGAAAGAATAGGCCGCGCGCCAGCACGTCTCCGATCGCGTCAACGACCAACGGCACGATATCGGCCGGCGTTGGTGAGGCGTTGAGCGCCTTTCGTGTATCGGTGGACATTGACGCCCACTGCAACTCGAACTCCGTCCCCGCCGCCTGGGGGACGGCGCGCGTACTCCCCGTGCCGTCGAGCGGGACGAGTTGCATCTCGATGCCGGTCGACCGGATGATCGGGGTGTCGGTAATCTGGTAGACCGAGACGAACCCGATTCCAAAGCGGCCGATCTGGGATGCGACATGGACCTTGTTGCGGCTGCCCATCCGCGAGATCGCATGGAAGTTGCAGGATCGCTGAACTCCATCAGGGTCGCCGGTCCTTTCCCAGGGGCATCGTGGCTGTGTCAAGCCGCAGGTCGAAAAAGCGGCGCTGTTTCTAACGAACAACGCGTCGTCGGTGACGTCGAAGCTGAGCGTGGCCGCGCCGGCATCGTCGGCGTTCTGGATGAGTTCCAGAGCCATGACGCCAAACCCCTGCAAGCCAGCGAGCGCTTGCTGGATATTTCCCAACAGGTCTGCCTCATAGGCAAGCGTCACCGGGTCGGCGTGTTCAGTTGGTTCGTTCAAAGATTTCAGCATTCCGCTCGTCCATTCGGCAGGCAAGGATATCTCTATATTACAACATCGCGGTCTGCATTGAATTGTATACCTGCTTCTCCACCTGATGATTGTCTAGCGTGGACGTAGACTTGAGCCACTAAATCTTGTCATCCCCTTCGATAGCACGAAACAGCTTGGGGGCGCTGCCCCCTGGCGCGGTCAAGGGTGAAGCGCGGCAAGCCGCGCCGTCCGGGGTGGTCTCCCCGACCTTCCGCGCGGATACGATTTTCGCCACCTCCTAATCATGGAAATCCGCTTGTGCAGGCCGGGTGATCCCCCTCCACCCCGGCCGCCCTGGCCCTTGCACCCCCCGGTCTCGCCGACGGGCAGGGTTGCAGCGCAGCGCTGCGCTTCAACCCAAGCCCATTAGGAGCAAAGATCATGACGACTATTGCCAGTGAGACGACCGCCACACCCGCCGCCGTGACCGTGACCAGCACGGAGGTGTTCATCCCGCTCAACAAGCTCAAGAAGCATCCGAACAACGCCCGCAAGACGCCGCACAGCGAGGCGTCCATCGAGGCGAAGGCGGCGAGCATCCACGCCAAGGGTATCCTGCAGAACCTCGTAGTGGAGCCGGAGATTGACGCCGAGGGTGCCGCGACCGGGTTCTATCTGGTCAGCATCGGTGAAGGCCGCAGGCTGGCGCAGTTGCTGCGCGTGAAGCGCAAGCAGATCAAGAAGACGGAAGCCATCCGCTGCGTGATCGACACCGTGAACGATGCCAGCGAAATCAGTCTGGACGAGAACGTCACACGGGAAGACCTCTCGCCCGCCGACCAGTTCGAGCGCTTTCGCGAGCTTGCCGAAACGCGCGGATGGGGTGCGGAGGAAATCGCAGCCCGCTTCGGCGTGAGCGCCCATGTAGTGCGCCAGCGGATGCGCCTTGGCGCTGTCAGCCCCAAGCTGATGCAGGTCTATCGCGACGGTGGATTGACCTTGGAGCAGTTGATGGCCTTCGCCATCGTGGACGATCCGGCCCGGCAGGAACAGGTGTTCGAGAACCTGTCGTGGAACAAAGACCCTTCGACCATTCGCCGCGACCTGACCCGTATGCACATCGCGGCGACGGATCGGCGGGCGATCTTCGTCGGAGCGGAAGCCTATACCGAAGCGGGCGGCGTCATCTTGCGCGACCTGTTCACCGAGGATCGCGGCGGCTTCTATGAGGATGCTGCGTTGCTGGACCGGCTTGTCATCGAGAAGCTGAACGGGATCGCGGAAGCCGTGAAGGCCGGGGAAGGCTGGAACTGGGCGGGTGTTCATATCGACTATCCGCAAGGCAACGGCTTGCGCCGCACCTATCCGCATCCGGTGGAATTGTCGCAGGAAGACGAGGCAGCCTATGCCGCCGCGCAAGGAGAATATGATGCGCTGACCGAGCAATATGACAGCGCCGACGAACTGCCCGACGACGTGGATCAGCGATTCGGGGAGCTTGAAGCAGAGATCGAGCGCATCGACGCTTTGCGTCACGCCTATGATGCCGACGAGACCGGTTGCGGCGGCGTCTTCGTCATCCTCTCCCATGACGGGGAAGCCCGCGTCGAGCGCGGCTTTATCCGGGCCGAGGACGAAAAGCCTGAAACTGTGGAAGATGCGGACGGTGAAGGCGGAAGCGTGATCGATGGCGTTCGCGTCAACGGCGATGGCGAGATCATCGAGGGTGGCGACCGTGACGAGAACGGTAACCCGGCTTCGGCGCTCGAGACGGAGGACGAGGACGCCGGGGATGCGGGCAAGCCGCTGTCGGATCTTCTTATCCGTGACCTGACTTCGCACCGGACGCTGGGCCTTCGCCTTGCGCTGGGTGAGCAGCCGGACATGGCGCTGATCGCCGTCACCCACGCGCTGGCGGCGCAAACCTTCTATCGCGGAGTGGATGCCGCCTGTCTCGAAATCCGCCCGACCAGCGGCTATCTCGCTTCTCACGCAGACGGCATCGAGGACACGGCGGCGGGCAAGGCGCTGGCGGATCGTCATGCCGGATGGGCCGAGGACATGCCGCGCGATGTGGCCGACCTGTGGGGCTTTGTCGCCGGTCTGGACCATGCCAGCGTCATGGCGTTGTTCGCCCACTGCGCTTCGCTCACCGTCAACGCGGTGAAGCAGCCTTGGGAGCGCAAGCCCCACGCCCATGCCACGGCCGACAAGCTGGCGACGGCAGTTGCCCTCGACATGACGGCGCACTGGACGCCGACCGTGCGGGCCTATCTGGGCCGTGTCACCAAGGCGCATATCCTCGCCGCCGTGCGCGAGGCCGTCAGCGACGAGGCGGCGGAACGAATCGGGGCCTTGAAGAAGACGGAAATGGCGGATGCTGCCGAACAGCTTTTGGCTGGGACCGGATGGCTTCCCGCCGTCATGCGCACCGTGCGACCTGCGTGGCTGGATGAACCGCAAGAAGGTGATGCCTTCCAGATCGCCGCCGAGTGAGGATCAGGCCGGGATCGCATCAGCGGTCCCGGTCATCTTTCCGTCCGACACCCGCAAAATTCCGGTCGCGCGGTGTTCACCGCGCGACCGGCTGACCTCGACTGTCCGATGACCGAAACCGTCATCGGCGCTATGGAGAACCGTCATGATCGCCGTGATGTTGATGAGCGTGGCCTTGATCGCGGGACTTTGCGTCCTTGCCTATACGCTCGCCGTCTATGCGCTGCCCTTCATGCTCGGCGTCGAAGCGGCGCGCTTCGCCTACGCCACCGGCTCCGGCCTGATCGGCGCGGGCCTTGTCGGCCTCGTCGCCGGGGCCGCAGCCTATGGCTTGTTGGTATTTGTCTTCGCTTCGCTACGCTCGCCGATCCTGCGCCTGATCGTAGCGCTCATCTTCGCCACACCCGCCGCCATGGCGGGCTACGCCCTTGTCTACGGTGTTACGCGCGAGGCCGTGTCGTCCGAAGTCTGGCGGCAAATTTTCTGCATCATCGGCGGCGGTTTTGTCGGCGTCTCTGCCCTGTTGCGACTAGCGCCGCATTTGAACCGGCGGCCTACATAGGGCCGGTCAAAAGAGACGCTAGGATGAAATCGGCGCGAGCAGATACCGAGCTTTTCGGCGAGGTGATGGTTTCGTATCCGAAGGCCGGTATGACCGTCGCCAATCGTTGGTATTCCGTGAGGCTCGACTCGAATCCGTGTTGGCGCTCGCCATCCGTTACGTAAATCTCGGGCCACGGCGGGGCCATGAAAACACGCCGATGATACCGATGCGCCGCGCAAAGGGCTTCCAGCACGGCGTCGCCCGTCACAGCACCTAGCGCCGATGCCGCGTCGATCAGCCAGCGTCACCTCGATCGCTCGGCGTGCAAAAGCTGCCGGATCGACCCATGGGAGCGCCCTATGGTCGCCCGCCAGCTCCTCCCTTACGATGCGGCGGCCGGGCTCTTCGACAACATGGTGTCCCCGAACACGAAGCTCATTCAGAAGAGTTGATTTTCCGCCTCCCGAGCAGCCGGAGATCAAAACGAAGTTCTCGTCCAATGTAGATTCCTTTCTTGATGATTTGGCGATTGGCGACGTGCAGAGCAGTCACACGGAACGCCTTGTCAGTTTGTCTGGCGGGAGATGCGCTCGGAGTTGTCTCGACGAGGCCGACATAAAATAGTGCCGTATGCAGACGGCGGCAATCCCGACAACAAGTTAACCTGATGTAAGCAACTTCGATAGCGATGGCGTTGCCCTTCGGGCCGCGCTTTCGGCTGCGCCGGAACCACGCTGACGGCGCGTTTCCGCCATTCGGCTTCAATCGCTAACGCGAAGAGCGGCGGTTGGTAGCCCTTCCGCTGATGAAGCCCCATTCGGATGAGCGAGGGCATCGAGATGTCCGCTCACAGCACCTGCGGCAGGACGATGAGCCCGTTAGCTCCGTTCTCGGCATCGACACCCTCGCCGGGTAGTGCGCGCGGCAGCTTGTCTCGCCAGTTGGCGAGAACGGCCACGTTGCGCCGGTGGGCGATCGTCTTCAGCCTGCCAATGATGGCACGGCGAAGAAGTTGAAGATCGGGAAGCAGCCGCGTCCGCCCGTGGACGATGGACGGGCCTTGCCATCGAAGGTCAGGGGTAAGGTTGACGCGACAGCAGGTTTGCCACCGTTCTCATGTCCGGCGCGTAGGCCGACCGCCACCAGTGCCGTGTTCATCGGATTTCCCTGCCAGCCACGCCCACGGCATCCTCGAATGGATTGGGTCTGACCGAAGACCGGCTGCGCCTCGCCCGTCTTCCCGCAACGCCCATCGCCAGCTTTTTTCCGCCGCCTGCGGCTTTGCATCGCGAGACAAAAAAGCTGCCGCCGTCCGCCGTCCATTGCATTCCCGCCCTCTGGGTGCGGGGCCGATCGTCCCCGGTCGCACGACCACCATCGAGGCCGCGATGGGCGCGGCCGGATGCGAAAAGGAACACGACCATGGCGACCATCGGCACCTTCACCAAGAACGACAACGGCTCGGCTGGCTTCACCGGCGCGGTCAAGACCCTGGCCCTCAACGTCAAGACCGTGAAGTTCGTCCCCACCGAGGGCGACAGCGAGCGCGGTCCCGACTTCCGGATCTTCGCAGGAGCCACCGAATTCGGAGCGGCCTGGAAGAAGACCGCCCGTGAGACGCAGCGCGAATATCTCTCCGTCAAGCTGGACGATCCGAGCTTCCCCGCCCCGATCTACGCCAGCCTGGTCGAGGGCGAGGACGGCGAAGGCCACAATCTCATCTGGTCGCGCCGCAACGGCGACTGAGACCGGATACCTCCAGAAGCCCCGCTCACCCGAGCGGGGCTTCGTCATGGTCATGGCCGTCACCGCCTGTCAGGAATTACGGCAATCAGGATGTGTGGTTTCAGGATTTGCGGCTTTGCACATCCCGATCAGATCCTAATGCCCGGCGCCCGCTGGCGCTCATGCCGGGCGGGTTTGGCTAGGGGCGCTGCCCCCGCGCGGCGCAAGGGATCGCTGATGCTCGTCCGGGCCGGTGTCCCCGGCCTTCCTTCACGTCGTTCCTCCGTTCCGTGCAGGTCGGGTGATCCCCCTCCGGCCCGGCCGCCCTTGCACCTTGCTACCCCGGTCTCGGCGACGGCCAGGGTTGCAGCGCAGCGCTGCGCTCCAACCCAAGCCCACGGAGACAGAAAATGTATCATCAACTCGCCACCCGGTTCGGCCGGAATTCCCATCAAATCAGCGGGCGCGAAGCTCTCGACAACGAAGCCCTCTACCGCCACGTCCCGTCCGTCTTCGCCCGCGAAGCGCATGACAGCCGGTCGGACCGGTATGTTTACGTCCCCACCATTGAGATCGTGGAGGGGCTGCGAAAGGAAGGATGGTTCCCGTTCTTCGCTGTGCAGTCCGTGCCGCGCGACGGCAGCCGCCACGGCCACGCCAAGCATATGCTGCGCCTGCGCCGGGATGACGGCATCGGCAAGCCCGAGGCGGCGGAAGTCATCATCGTCAATTCGCATGACGGAACGTCGACCTATCAGATGTTCGCCGGGATGCTGCGGTTCGTCTGCACCAACAGCATGATCGCGGGCGAACGGTTCGAGGAGGTCCGCGTGCCTCACAAGGGCGGCATACAGGATCAGATCATCAAGGGCGTCTATACGGTCGCCGAAGATTTCCCGCGCCTGATCGACGCGACGGAGACGATGAAGGGCACAAGGCTGTCGCAGGACGAACAGCGCGTGCTGGCCGAGGCGAGCCTTGTCGCCCGCTATGGCGAGGAGGAAAGCCCCATTCGCCCCGATCAGATCATCGCCCCGCGCCGACGTGAGGATGTCGGGCAAAGCCTGTGGAGCACGTTCAACGTCATTCAGGAGAACATGATACGCGGCGGGCTGGACGGCCGCCGCACCAATGCCGATGGCCGCATTCGTCGCAGCCAGACCCGTGCGATCAACGGCATCGACCAGAATGTCGGACTGAACCGGGCGCTGTGGACGCTGGCTGAAGGGATGCAGCGCCTGAAACACGGATGATCGTGGAGCCGTGCAGCCGCGTTTCCGGTTGCACGGCTTTCCTTGTTTGCGGCTGTCCCATTTTTCGCCGATCCGTGGACCCGGATCGGCGGCGCGGCC
>TARA_R110002051_G_scaffold19584_1_pt1 | contig 21633 bp, 20 predicted proteins | sample TARA_R110002051 | Tara Oceans TARA_R110002051 (sample SAMEA4397023) | marine metagenome | biome: Polar Biome; feature: [MES] marine water layer (ENVO:01000295) within the mesopelagic zone...; material: water (ENVO:00002006), including particulate matter (ENVO:01000060) such as......
CGGCGTGAGGCTGGGAAATGTCTGCCAAACCGGGGGCAGTCCACCCAAGGCTTATCATTGTCACACGACGCTGAACAAGTGAGGCAGGAGCTCAAGAATGGAGCTACAGATCCTGCACGCCCACTGGAAAACCTGTTTGCACTTTATGAACTAAGGCTTGTTGGCGCACACACCAGCACCAACCCTACGCTGGAATTAGAGAATCGCCTGTCGCGATTTGGCATTGAGCCCGGAGATTATGCGGGTGGTTTTGGCACAACCATGGACCGCATTTATGATCTTTTGGCCGATGAGTTGGGCGCAGTGGCAGGGACGTTGGATTCGGCGAGCTGACTATGTCAGCCCCTGATGATGTCCACCCTTCGCCCAAGTCAAAGATTAGCTCATCGACCCAAGATCTTTTGGAATCGACCCTCCTAAGATTTGGCCCGACACCGCCGGCCTCAGTCTCGGATGGCAGCGCTCTGTCCAAGGCGCTACGTGTCGAATAATACGGTCGATCGATTCGCGAGTTGTCGAAATCGACTCTGACTCAGTTTTATCCGACACCCGTTGAATTAATTGGTGGGCCCACCAGGACTCGAACCTGGAACCAGACCGTTATGAGCGGTCGGCTCTAACCATTGAGCTATAGGCCCCATGGGCCTCATATCAGGGTGACAGCGACAGGCAAGAGGGAATTGGACTTTACGACTAGCGCCGTCGTCCGCGCGCCCTTCCCCGCAGCGCATGCAGCACACAATCACATTGCCCGGACCCGGCCCAACGCCTAATGTGCGCCCTGCGCTACATGTTCGTCTTGCGCCCAGCGCGGTGATGACGGCACTGGCCACGAACACAGTGAGCTAACCGGTCACGGGGCAATCATGCGCGACGGCGACATCATCAATGGTCTGGTTAATGGCTTGGCGGTCATCGAGTGTTTTGATGAGGAACATGCTAGCCTGTCCATCACCAATGTAGCACATCGGACCGGCCTGGAACGCGCCACCGCCCGCCGCTGCCTGCTCACCCTGCACCACCTTGGCTACGCCAGCTATGACGGAAAGTTCTTCCGCCTGACGCCGCGCATTCTCAACCTCGGTCATTCCTATCTCGCTGCCACCCCGCTACCGCGGTTGATCCAGCCCTTTCTTGATGAACTCTCCGCGCAGATCCACGAATCCTCGTCCGCAGCGGTGCTCGACAATACCGAGATTCTTTATATTGCCCGCGCAGCCCATCGCCGCGTCATGTCGATCAATCTGGGCGCAGGCGCGCACCTGCCAGCCTATTGCACCTCCATGGGCCGCATTATGCTGGCCGCGCTGCCCGCCAATGTCGCCAGCGATATTCTCGATCGATCCGAGTTGATCGCCTATACCGCCAAGACCAAGGCCGACCGCGCCGCCATTGCCACCGAACTGGCGGTCATCGCAGCGCAGGGCTTCGCCGTGATTGATGAAGAACTCGAACTGGGCCTGTGTTCCATCGCCGTGCCGCTGTTCAATACCCAGGGCCAGACCGTCGCCGCCCTCAATATTGGCGCGCAAAGCGCCCGCGCCTCGACCTCGCACATGATCGCCAATTTTCTGCCCTTGATGCGCAAGGTACAGTCCGAAGTGCGCCCCCTGCTGCGCTGACGCCAGCGGGCATTGGCGCGCCTTCACGATGATCTGACTGTCACACAACAGCGCTAGCATCTGCGCTCACACCTGCACCGCGCCCCCCACCGAGTCCGTGGCCGCGCCGGCATCGGTGTCACAATCCGCTCTTGTCGAGCGACGCGCTCAGCCACTTGTTCTGAGTATTTCCATTTTATGTCAGATACTTAGCCTGTCACAAACGCGTCACGTAAGCGCAATAAAACTGTCGCACGCGCTCAATATGGTCTGCCTCGTCAAAGGGCGGCACCGGGGAATAACCTTCCGGAGTGGCCAGCCAGGTTTGAACTGAATTCCGAAAGGGAACTCCCCATGAAGACCGCACTATTCGCCAGCGCTGCTGTTATCGCGCTTGCCGCATTCGGCACCCCCGTCGCTTTCGCCCAGTCGCGCGACACTATCCAGATCGCCGGTTCGTCCACCGTACTGCCCTTCGCCTCGATCGTGGCTGAAGAGTTCGGCGCCGTCTTCCCAGAATTCAACACCCCTGTTGTTGGCTCGGGCGGCTCCAGTGGCGGCCTGAAGCAGTTCTGCGAAGGCGTTGGTGAGAACACCATCGACATCGCCAATGCATCGCGTCAGATCAAGGATTCCGAGAAGGAAGCCTGCGCCGCTGCCGGCGTTACCGACATCCGCGAAATCCAGTTCGGTTTTGACGGCATCGTGTTTGCCTCCTCCGCTGAAAAGGCTGACTTCGCCCTGACTCCGCTGTTTGTCTACAAGGCAATCGCCGCCCAGGTGCCTGTCGATGGCGAAATGGTCGACAATCCATACACCAACTGGAACCAGATCGACGCATCGCTCCCCGATCAGACGATCGCTCTGGCTATCCCGGGCTCCAATCACGGCACCCGCGAAGTGTTCCAGGAGAAGGTCGTCAATATCGGTTGTGAGGCAGCCGGTCTGCCAGAAGGTCACGCTGAAGACGCTTGCGAAACCCTGCGTCAGGACGTTGTCGTCGAAATCGCCGGCGACTACACCGAAACCCTGGCACGCCTGACCTCCAACCCCGACACGGTCGGCGTGTTTGGCCTGTCCTTCTACGAACAGAACCGCGACACCCTTAAGGTTGCGACCGTTGATGGCGTCACCCCATCGCTCGAAAGCGTTGCCGCTGGTGAGTATCCTGTGTCGCGTCCACTGTTCTTCTACGTCAAGGGTCAGCACATCGGCGTCATCCCCGGCATCGAGGAATATGTTCAGTTCTTCCTCTCCGATGCGATCTCGGGCAATGGCGGCACCCTTGAAGCCGCTGGCCTGATCCCGCAGCCAGAAGAAAAGACCGCTGAAGTGCTGGCTGCTTTCGAAGCCGGTATGTAAGACCACCCAATCCGGGCCGCGCCTTCTGGTGCGGCCCACCTCTTTCCAGCGGCATGGAGAGCGCCAATGAATTCGCTGATTATCGCCGGCCTTCTCCTCGTCCTGCTTGGCCTTGCCTATCAGACCGGCTGGTCCAAAAGCCGCGCTCTGGCGACAGCGCCCATCAACGGCGTCAAGGTTCACTCCCGTCCGCAATATCATGGCGCTCTGGTCGCGATCTGGACCCTTGTCCCCGCGCTGATCATTCTGGGCCTGTGGGCGTGGCTGGGACAGGGCATCACCCGCGCCTACATCATCTCCCAGCTCCCCACCGACATTCTGGCTGGCTTTGATCAGAGTGGCCTCAACGCCGCCGTTCAGCGCATTGGCGCCCTCGCCTCCGACTATGGCGTGGCTGGCGACATTGCGCCCTACGAACAAAGCGCTGCCGACGCACTGCGCTCTTTCCAGTTCATCACCTTCCTGGCCATAGTCGCTGCCGCCGCGGGTACCGCCATTGTCGCCCTGCTGGCCGCCCGCGCCCGCATCAATGCCCGCCTGCGCGCCCGCAATACTGTGGAAGTGGTGGTCACCGGCCTGCTGATGTTCTGCTCGGCCGTGGCCATCATGACCACTGTGGGCATCGTGGTCTCCCTGCTCACCGAGGCGATCCGGTTTTTCTCCTTCATCAATCCGGTCGACTACTTCTTCGGTACGGTCTGGAATCCTAAATTCTCGACCACCGAGACGCTCGATTATGGCTCCTATGGCCTGCTGCCCCTGCTCACCGGCACGCTGTGGGTCGCTACCATCGCCTCATTGGTGGCTGTTCCCATCGGGCTGATGACGGCGATCTATCTCTCGCAATATGCACCGCGCCGCATGCGCGCCATCATCAAGCCGGTCATCGAAATTCTCGCCGGCATCCCCACCATCGTCTATGGCTTCTTCGCTCTGGTCACGGTTGGCCCGTTTCTGGCCGGCCTTGGTGATATGGTGGGGCTGGATATCTCGGCCACCAGTGCCCTGACCGCCGGTCTGGTCATGGGGATCATGATCATCCCCTTCATTTCCTCGCTCAGCGACGACATCCTCAACCAGGTGCCGCTGGCCATGCGCGATGGCTCCTATGGTCTTGGGGCTACCCAGTCAGAGACCATTCGCAACGTGCTGTTGCCCGCTGCCCTGCCCGGCATTGTCGGCGCCTTCCTGCTGGCCGTCAGCCGCGCCATTGGCGAAACCATGATCGTGGTGCTTGCCGCTGGCAACAGCCCGGTCCTGCGCGGCACCCCGCTTGAGCCGATCTCGACCATCACCGTGTCCATCGTCAACCAGCTCACCGGCGACACCGATTTCGCCGGCCCGCAATCGCTGGTCGCCTTCGCACTGGGTCTGACCCTTTTCGTCATGACCCTTCTTCTCAATATCGTGGCGCTCTACATCGTCCGCCGCTTCCGGGAGCAGTACGAATAATGACCGATCAACAGGCTCCCGGCCGCAAGCAGGCCACCGAACGCACCAAGCTGATCCGCGCCGGTCTGCGCCGTCGTCACCTCAACGAACAGATCTTCCGGATCCTGGGCATTGTCGCCATTTGCGCGGCGCTGGGCTTTGTGGCCCTGCTGTTCACCGATGTGATGCGCAAGGGCATTCCCGCCTTCCATCAGGCATCGCTGCATCTCACGGTCACGTTTGACCCCGCCATCATCAAGGTCGATCCAGAACCCGTTCAGGAAGCCGGCCAGTCCGATGCCGACTACAATGCTGTCCTGCTCAAATGGCAGCGCAATGTCGCCATGCTGAACTGGAACAAGGTCATTGCAGCGGCCATGACCGAAGCCGCGCCGGCGGGCTTTGAGATATCCAGCAAGGACATCCTGACCATCCCCGAAACCAATGCGCGCCACGTCGTGCGCGAGGCATTCGTGGCTGATCCGAGCTTGCTGGGTCAGTCAAAGGATTTCAGCCTGCTCGCCTCGGCCAATGTCGATAACTGGGTCAAGGGCAATATCGATCGCGACCTGCCCGATGCGCGCCAGCAGCTTTCTGCACCGGTCCGCGATCTCGTCGACATTCTGGTCGACAATGGCGCCATCACCCAGGATTTTGCCTGGGGCCTGTTCACCAATGTCGACAGCCGCGCTGCGCCCGCCTCAGCCGGTCTGGCGGGTGCCTTTATGGGCTCGCTCTACATGATGTTGGTGGTGATCTGCCTGGCTGTGCCCATCGGTGTCGCCAGCGCCATCTATCTCGAAGAGTTCGCGCCCAAGTCGCGGCTCACCGATCTCATCGAGGTCAATATCAACAATCTGGCCGCGGTGCCTTCCATCGTCTTCGGTCTGCTCGGCGCCGCAGTGTTCATCAACTACTTCCACCTGCCCCTGTCAGCGCCGCTTGTCGGTGGTCTGGTGCTCACCCTGATGACCCTGCCCACGATCATCATTGCTACCCGCGCAGCCTTGCAGGCGGTCTCGCCAGCCCTGCGTCAGGCCGCGCTCGGTCTTGGGGCCTCCAGAACCCAGATGGTGTTCCACCACGTGCTGCCGGTCACCTTCCCCTCCATCCTGACCGCCACCATCATTGGCGTGGCGCAGGCACTCGGCGAAACCGCGCCCCTGCTGCTGATCGGCATGAACGCCTTCGTCGCCTCTATTCCCGGCTCGCCGATGGATCAGGCCACCGCGCTGCCGGTGCAGATCTTCCTCTGGCAGGGCAATGAAAACCGGAACTTCTTTGAAGCGCGCACCTCTGCTGCCATTATGGTGCTGCTCGGCATGATGATCCTTCTCAACGCAGTCGCAATCTTCCTGCGCACGCGCCTCGAGCGTCGCGCATGACCGAACTGGAGAACGCACAAATGGATATGGTCGCCGGCAAGGTTAAGATGACTCAGCAATCAGTGAACAGCACCATGAACCCCACCGATGCCCTCGAGCGCCCCATCCGTCTCACCGCCCGCGATGTGACGGTCCACTACGGCGCCAAACAGGCCCTGCACGGTATCTCGATCGATATCCCCGATCGTGCCGTCACCTCCTTCATCGGCCCATCGGGCTGCGGCAAGTCGACCTTTCTGCGCTGCATCAACCGCATGAACGACACCATTGAGGGGGCCCGCGTCGGCGGCACCATCAAGCTTGATGGCGACGATATTTACGATCCCAATCTGGACGTCGTGGAACTGCGCGCCCGCGTCGGCATGGTTTTCCAGAAGCCCAACCCGTTCCCCAAATCGATCTATGAGAACGTCGCCTACGGTCCCAAGATCCACGGCATCGCCAAATCCAAGACCGACCTTGATGAAATCGTGGTGTCGTCCCTGCGCAAGGCGGGCCTGTTCGAAGAGGTCAAGGATCGCCTCAATGAGCCAGGCACCGGCCTGTCCGGTGGTCAGCAGCAGCGCCTGTGCATCGCCCGCGCCATTGCGGTTGGCCCTGAAGTGATCCTGATGGACGAGCCCTGCTCGGCACTTGATCCCATCGCCACCGCCATCATCGAAGAGCTGATCGATGAATTGCGTGAAAACTACACCATTGTGATCGTCACCCACTCCATGCAGCAGGCCGCCCGCGTCAGCCAGCGCACGGCTTTCTTCCACCTGGGCAACCTGATTGAGGAAGGCGTCACCGAAGACATCTTCACCAACCCCGTCCACAAACAGACCCAGGACTACATCATGGGCCGCATCGGCTAGTCCGGCGCCCCACCCGCTCTGGCGTCCGGTTTTTGCGGGCCGGTCGCGCCACGTCACAGGTCCAGAGGAACACCATGGCCCCCGAACATATCGTCTCTTCCTACAATGACGAACTTGTCGCCCTCGCCCAGACCATCGCCGAGATGGGTGGCCAGGTCGAAGTCGCCATTGAAAACGGCACCAAGGCCCTGCTCAAGCTCGATCGCGAACTGGCCGATCTGACCATCATCGCCGATCAGCGCATTGACGACATGCAGCGCAAGATCGATGATATGGCCGTTTCCATGATCGCCCGCCGCCAGCCCATGGCGTCCGATCTGCGCTCCATCATCACGGCCATCCACGTTGCTTCCGATCTTGAACGCGTCGGCGACATGGCCAAGCAGCTTGCGCGCCGCTCGCTCAAGATCGAGGGGCTGAACCTGCAGCCCACCTTCTACAATGGCGTGCGCAACATGACCGCACTGGTGCTGCGCCAGATCAAGGAATCGCTGGACGCCTACTCCAGCCGCGATGCCGAAGGCGCCATTCAGGTGTGCAATCGCGATGACGAGGTGGACGCCATGTACACTTCCCTGTTCCGCGAACTGCTCACCTACATGATGGAAGATCCACGCAACATCACGCCCTGCACCCATCTGCTGTTCTGCGCCAAGAGCCTGGAACGCATCGGCGACCACGCCACCAATATTGCTGAACGTGCCTATTACCTGCAGACCGGCAAGCAGCTCTCGAGCGATGTCGAAGAACTGCAGCGCACCCAGATCAAGGCCTGATCCTGATATATCCACCGCACTGCACCTCCCCTTGATGGGGAGGCTGAAGGGTGGAGCCACACGCACCCAGGCGTGGTGCAAGAACGACCGGAGCAAGCAATGCCCGCCACCATCCTCGTAGTCGAAGACGAAGGCGATATCGCCATCCTGCTGCGCTACAATCTTGAGGCCGAAGGCTTTCGCGTCGTCACCGCTGAAACCGGTGACGAAGCCACCCACGCCATTCAGGACAAGCTGCCCGATTTGATCCTGCTCGATTGGATGCTGCCCGAAATCTCAGGCATCGAGCTGTGCCGCCGTCTGCGCGCCCGTGAGGAAACCGCCCGCGTCCCGATCATCATGCTCACCGCCCGCGGTGAGGAAGAAGAGCGCGTCCGCGGTCTGGCCACCGGCGCCGATGACTACGTGGTCAAACCCTTCTCGGTCCCCGAACTGGTCGCCCGCATCCATGCCCTGTTGCGCCGCGCCAACCCTAATCTGGTCACGGCCGCCCTCAAGGTTGGCGATCTCGAACTCGACCGCACCACCCATCGTGTCCGCCGCGCCGCGCGCGACGTGCATCTGGGGCCCACCGAATACCGCCTGCTTGAATATCTGATGCGCCATCCCGGCCGGGTCTATTCACGCGAGCAACTGCTCGACGGCGTCTGGGGCAACGACGTCTATGTCGATGAACGCACCGTGGACGTCCATATCGGCCGCCTCCGCCGCGCCATCAATCGTGGCCGCGAAACCGACCCCATCCGCACCGTGCGCGGGGCCGGCTACGCCTTCGACGAACGCTTCGCCCAGGTCGCCTGAAGCAGGCAGCCAGCCACTGCGTGTCGCCCTCGGGCCTGACCCGAGGGCCCTACCCTATCCCTTTGCCCGCAAGCACAATCCCCTCAGGTCAAACCCGAGGGGTGTCGATTTGTTGCCTAGGTCCTAGACTTCCGGCGTGCCCCGCAACGGCGTCTCGTCATCCAGTGGCACCGTCTGCCGCTCGATCATCCGGTGCACGCGCGGCGGCGCATCGCCCTGATGCAAAGTCCGCAGCGCCTGAAAGTTCTCCGCATCCGCCTTGGTACGCCGCAGATTGTGCCGCACATAATCTACCCAGGTCGGCACGTGGTAACTCTCGACCCAAAGATCGGGCAACTCGAGATCACGCAGTAGCGCCCATTGCCGCGCCCCGTCCCGCAACCGCACCTTGCGCCGCTCGGTCATCAGCGCCAGAAACTGCGGGATGTCCTCTTGGGCTATGCGATAATCCACCATCACCATGATTGGCCCGCTGCGCGGCGTCAGATCCAGCCGCAGCACCGGCTCGTTAAAGGTGTTGAGCGGATTGAGGTCGCGCGATTCAAACTGCGGCAGCGGCAGCCTGAACCCCACCAGCGCGCAGACCAGTAGAACCAGCGCCGCCGTCGCCAGTGACCAGTCCAATCCCACCGCATCAGCGTTGATGCCCCACAGCCAGCTGCCCATTGCCATGCCGCCAAATGTTGCCGTCTGATACAGCGACAGGGCACGCCCAACCACCCAGCGCGGCGATGACAGCTGTATAGATACATTGAACAGGCTCATCGTCAGCACCCAGCAGGCACCCGCTGGCAGCAGCACGATATGGCTGAGAAACACATCACGGCTGAACCCCAGCCCCACGCAACTCAGCGCGAAGCCGACACAGGCAAACCGCACGATCCACTCATTGCTATAGCGCTCGCGCACCCGGCCATTGATGAACGCCCCCCCAATCGCCCCTACCCCGAAACTGCCCAGCAGCGTGCCATAGACCAGCGCACCGCCGCCGATATATTCGTCCGCCACTGATGGCAGCAGCGCCAGCACGACGATGGCAGACAGACCAAACAAAAAGCTGCGAAACAGCACTGTGGTCAGGTTGGGCGACAGCGACACGTAACGAATGCCTGCCAGAATGGCGCTACCGAAATCCTCGCGCGGCAACCGGTTCGGCGGCCGCTCCGGCTTCCAGCGCAGCAACGAGAAGATCAGCGGCACATAGGTCACGGCATTGAGTGCGAACGCCGCCGCCGCACCCGCCAGCGCCACGATCAGCCCGCCAACCGCCGGGCCGATGCTGCGCATCATATTGAAACCCATGGCATTCAGCGTTACCGCGCCCGCCAGATCGCTGCGCGGCACGATATCGCCCATCGAGGCCTGCCAGGAGGGATTGAACAACGCTGTCCCAGCCCCGATCAGAAAGGTCAGCCCCAGCAGCAGCCATGGGCTCATCAGCCCCATAAAGGCGAGAACTGCCAGCAGCAGCGAGACCACTGCCATCCCACTCTGGGCAATGATCATCACGATGCGCCGGTCAAAATTGTCCGCCAGTGCCCCCGCAGCGATCGAAAAGATCATGATCGGCAGTGTCGTTGAGGCCTGCACCAGCGCCACCATATTGTGGCTGTCCGTCAGCGTGGTCATCATCCAGCCGGCACCCACCGACTGCACCAGCCCACCCAGATTGCTCATCAGCGTGGCAATCCACAGCAGGCGGAACGTCTCATGCCGAAACGGCGCCAGCATGGACGGTCTATCGGGCATTTTGGCTCCTCAGCAGCGGAACGAAGACCCCCCTGTCTTGAGCCAGCCACGCTTGTTTGACAAGCACATCACGTCACCAGGCGTGGGTGTCTGACTCACTCCAATACAACCCTAGAGGCGCTGCCCGACGAACAGATCGGCAAGCGCTCGTGCCGCCGGTCTGGGTTGGCGCCCGGGAGGAAACACCGCATGCAGCGCGACATTGCCCACGTGCCATCCCGCCAGCACCTGCACCAGTTGTCCGCTCGCGATCTCGGCCTCAACACCCCAGATGGAGGATACGGTTATCCCCAGCCCGGCTCGTGCCGCGGCAGTCGCGCCTTCATTGGCGATGCAGGTCGTACGGCCCGAAGCACGGATGGTTATTCTCTCGCCCCCGCACTGAAAGTTCAGCTCCTGCGGCACGACGCCCGGCCCCACGATCAATTCATGCGCTGCCAGATCATGCGGCGTGACAATCGTCGGACGGGACGCAAGATAGTCCGGCGAGGCCGCCAGAATGCGCGGCGTCTCGCCCAGTTTGCGAACCAGCGTAGTGCTGTCGACCAGCGCGCCCAGGCGAAACGCAATGTCGATCCCCTCGCTGACCAGGTCCTGATGGCCGTCCGAAACAGCCAGATCTACTGTCAGTGTTTCATGGCGCGCCATGAATCCAGCCAGTCTCGGCACCACTTTGCGTAGACCAAAGCTGCTCGACAGTCCGATACGCAGCCGCCCGGTCAGCCGCCCATCGCCCCGCACAGCATGGTCGGCCTCCTCCATCGCATCCAGAATGCGCTCTGCCCGCTCCAGATAGTCGGCACCCGCTTCAGTCAACGCAACCGCACGCGTCGTGCGCGTTAGCAGCGTCACGCCCAGCTCACGCTCCAGTTCTGACACGATCCGCGATGTCGATGACTGCGATAGATTCAAAGCACGACCCGCCTGCGAAAAGCTTCCCAGACGGGCGACGCGGCAGAACACGCGCAACGCCAGCAGTCGGTCATTCATCTGAAAACCAGATAAGTCATAGCAGAAATACCCACCTACAGCCTTCCAGCGGAATAATCCATCAATGTGACCTACCCTGCAAGGAGGTTCACATGCTCAAGCTATTTTATCACAACACACCAAACCCGACGAAAGTCGCCCTGCTCCTCGAAGAACTCGCACACCCCTATGAGGTGGTCGCCACCGACATCTGGGATGGCGCCCAGCACACACCCGAGTTTCGCCGCATCAACCCCAATGGCAAAGTCCCGGCCATTATTGATGGTGACGTGGTCATCTTTGATTCAACGGCCATACTGCTCTGGCTGGCTGACCGGGCGGAGCAGTTCAACGGCGACACCACCTCACGCCCCCAAATGCTCTCCTGGCTGATGTTTGTCGCGTCGGGCCTGGGCCCGTTTTGTGGTCAGGCATTTCATTTCCTCAACATTCACACCGACAGCGCTTACGCCACCAACCGCTATGCGCGCGAACTGGAACGCCATTTCTCCGTGCTGGACAAGCACCTGACACTGACCCCGTGGCTAGCCGGGTCTGACTACACAATCGCTGACATGGCGGCCTGGGGTTGGGTCGATTTTGCCGTGCGTAATGGCTTGGTATATGGGGAAGATGGCGGGCATCGTTGGCCCGCCTTGACCCGCTGGTGCGCAACCATCAACGCGCGCCCAGCCGCCGACAGAGCTCGGCACGCTGGTGATCACCTCAGTGTCAAACAGGCTTTCGATGAGGACACCATGCGCGCCTTGTTCCCGCAGAATTATGCGGAGGCACTTTGATGGCCAATATTGCTTTTCTTGGCCTTGGCGCCATGGGCACGCGCATGGCCGCGAACCTCCTCGACGCGGGGCACGCGGTGACGGTCTGGAACAGGACCGCTGCCCGTTGCGCGCCTTTGGCCGAAAAGGGTGCCAATATTTCGGCCACCCCACACGACGCTGCTCGGGGCGCGGAATTTGTGCTCACCATGTTGCGCGACGATGCAGCCTCGGTCCAGGTGTGGACAGATCCTCAAACCGGCGCCTTTGCCGGCATGGACAAGTCTGCGCTGGCCATTGAGTGCTCTACGCTCAGCCTTGAGCACCTCCGCCATCTGGCAGATGTGGCAACCAGGCATGGTCTGCAGTTCATGGACGCCCCTGTGGCCGGTTCGCGCCCTCAGGCCGAAGCGGGCAGTCTCATTTTCTTTGCCGGCGGCACCGATGAAGCTCTGGCGCGGGCAACGCCAATTCTGTCCGCCATGGGCGGCACCATTCACCCCGCCGGTACCGACGGCGCTGCCATGGCCATAAAGCTTGCCGTCAATACGCTCTACGCCACCCAGACTGCTGTCATGGCCGAACTGGTCAGCATGCTGCCCCGGCAGGGCCTCGATGCGGCTAGTTGTCTTGCCATCATAGGCGCCACCCCCGCCTGCTCTCCTGCAGCCCGCGTCGCTGGCGAACTCATGCTCAAGGGCTATACACCACCGCTCTTTCCTGTCGAACTGGTCGAAAAGGACCTCGGCTATGCCGTCAGCGCGGCCGGTGGACCTGCTCACGCCCCGGTATCCGAACAGGTCCGCGCCCGCTTCGCTGCCGCTATCCAGCAGGGTCTCGCCCACGAACAACTGACCGCCGTCATCAAAACCCTGCCCGACGGCTGAGTACCCACACCAAGGCGCTCTTGCCAGGCGCCTTGGTGGCATCCAGACTGACTCAATCAGGAGATCTCCCATGCGCACAACTCAGCCCCTTGCCTGTCGCGGCGCCGTCGCAGTACTGGCCATGCTGACCCTGACAACAGGCATTGGAAGTGCGTCGGGGCATGAAGAGATCACCAATGCGCTCTTGACCGAGCGATCGGCCAATTGTCTGGGTTACGCCAATACCTATTCGGCACAGGCCACCGACATACAGAATAGACAGACCTTCGACGCTGCCATCGAGATCATGGCTAACGAAACCACCTGCACCATCGCCTCCAATGCCGTGCCCAACCACGATTTCAACGCCACGGGCCGCTTCGCCACACGGTTCAGCACGCAAAACCAGACCTACACCATCCCCGCCAATCCTGCTGCGGCCGCCAGTCCCACACCGCTCAGCCTGATGTACGACAACGCGGTCTTCCTCAACGGGGTCAAGCTCGACCTGCTCGCCGCCGGATGCTTTGGCGTCGGCGATGGCAATATTGGCTGCAACGACATTAACGCGCCCTATCGCTACGATCCGATGGGCGGCTCCAGCAATTTCGGCGCCGACGAGCACAATGCCCACACCCAACCCGATGGCACTTACCATTATCACGGCAACCCCATGGCCCTGTTCGAGCAGGACAACCCAACCCAGGCCTCGCCGGTAATCGGCTTTGCTGCCGATGGCTTTCCCATTTTCGGCAGCTACATCAGCGACAATGGCACCATCCGCGCTGCTACAACCAGCTACCGCCTCAAAACCGGAGAACGTAGCGGCGGTCCCGGCGGCACCCATGACGGCACCTTCATTGACGATTGGGAATATGTCGAAGGCCTTGGCGATCTGGATGCCTGCAACGGCATGGTTCAGGACGGTGTTTATGGCTATGTGGTCACCCAGACCTATCCGCATGTCCTCGGCTGCTTCACCGGCACCCCCGACGCCTCCTTCCGCAAACGCCGTCGCTGAGCCGCTAGGCGAACACGCCCTTGGCCACCATGTGATCAAGGAAAGTGCGCACCTTGGCCGGTAGATAGCTGCGATTGGGATAGACCGCATAAAGCGGCCCGGTCAGTTGGACCTGCTGGGGCAACACCCGCTCCAGCGAGCCCTGTTTCAGGTCCTGGTCGATCATCAGGTCCGGTGAGATCGCAAAGCCCATGCCCGCCCGCGCAGCCTCCAGCAGCATGGTCTCATTGGCACTGCGCATGACCGGCACAAACCGCACCTCGACCGTTTCTCCGTTCTGTTCGAACGGCACCAGCCCCGAACCTGTCACCGGGCCGTAGGCCAATAACGGCATGCCCACCAAATCCTGCAGCTTTTCAGGCCGCCCGACGCGCTCGAGCAATTCCGGACTGGCGACGAGATGGAAGGCAATATCGGTCAGCTTGCGCGCAATCAGACCCTCATCGAGCATACGGGCACCGCGCAGGGCCAGATCGAACCCTTCTTCGACCATATTGACCATACGCCCTTCCAGATCGAGGTCGAGCACGACCTCAGGATAGGTGCGCTGATATTCCGCCAGTGCAGCCACGAACCGCGCATTGGCCATCCACACCGGCAGGCTGATCTTCAAATCACCCCGCGGCACCACCGTCGCATCACCGATCCGCGCCTCCACATCATCCAGCCCGTCCAGCATGACCCGCACGCTGGCCAGATAGGTGACCCCGGCTTCGGTTAGCCCCACATTGCGGCTGTTGCGATTGAGCAGTCGTGCGCCCACCCGGCGCTCCAGCGCTTGCACATGCTTGCTGGTCATCGCCGCGGACATCTCCAGGCGCGCCGAAGCCGCCGAAAAACTGCGTAAATCGGCGACAGCCACGAACACCCGCAGGCTGGTCAACGTGTCCATGATCATTTCCTTTCAGGAAAGATAGGATCAACAATTACCACGATGATCAATGAATGGGAAAGATGGATAGTGGCCTCACCACTTAAGCCCATTCAGGGCGGATCCAGGAGACAGACAATGACTTTCGAAAACACTGTATCGACCGCCTCGAATGGCCGCGGTTGGACTATTGGCCTTTGGGTTGGCCAGATCGCCTTGGCAGGCATGTTTGGCATGTCGGGCTACATGCACGCCTTCACCCCCGTCGAGGCCCTTGCCCAGATGGGCATGGGCTGGACCCTCGATGCCCCTCTCGCCCTCGTCCGCTTTATCGGCTTTGCCGAACTGTCTGGCGCCATCGGCGTCCTCCTGCCAGCGCTCACCCGCATCTTGCCACTGCTGACACCGCTGGCAGCGCTTGGTTTCAGCGTCATTCAGGCACTTGCAATTGGCGTTCATCTGAGCCGCGGCGAATTCACGGTTGTGCCGATGAACCTGGTGCTGCTGGCCATTGCCCTGTTTGTTGCCTGGGGCCGCACCCGCAAGGCGCCACTCGCACCACGCGCCTGACAGCCGACCGTAGGCGGCGGGGCCACGCCGCCGCACCCTTTATTGCACTGGACCATAATCATGCAGACCGCAGCGCTCGACCTCGCCCGCCAGACCCAGGGTGCTCCTGAGCTTTTCAGCTATGGCGCCATTGAACTTCAGGTCACCAATCCGGACCGCGCCACGACCTTCTGGACCGACAATCTGGGTCTTGTGGTACGTGACCAGCATGACGGCGTCGCGCTGGGCACCCAGCAGCAAACCCTGGTCGTGCTGCGCGCGGGTGCCCAGATCCCGGCGCAAGGCGGCCATACCGGCCTCTATCATGTGGCCATCGGCGTCCCTGATCAGGGTGAGTTCTCGCGGCTCCTGACCCGCCTGCTCTACCGGCGCGTGCGCATATCGCTGGTCGACCACCTGATGTCCAAGGCCATCTATTTGCAGGATCCCGATGGGATCGGCATCGAAATCGCCTTTGAAACACCCGAGCGCTTTGGCCGCTTTGGAACCTCGACCAACAAATTCGAGCTCTTTGATGCGTACGGCAATCCCCACTCGGCGCGTGAGCCGCTCCATGCCGGGCACGAACTGAGCCTACGCAAAGGCGACATCGACCGGCCCATTGCCGACGACGCTACCATTGCCCACCTGCATTTCACCGTGGCCGATCTTCAGGCCGCCATCGAGTTCTACGCCGGGCTGGGCTTTGCGCCCAATCTGCATCTGCCCCAGATGGGTTTCGCCGATCTGGGCGCGGGCGGCAGTTATACCCACCGCATCGCCCTCAATACCTGGCAGGGTACCGACATTCCCCCGGCGCCCACCAATTCGGCACGCCTGACTGGCTACACGCTACGCCGTCGAGCCGCGTCTGGTGGCGCAGGCCGCCACGCTCTCTGGTGCCGACATTCTTCCTGACGGCATCCAGATGATCGACCCGAGCGGCACTTCTTTTACGATCGTAACTGCCCCATAGTCGGCGCCCTCACACCAAAGGATCAGCTCAATGGTCAAGCACGTGTCGAACTACTCCAAGGCCCAGATTGCGCTCCACTGGGTCGTCGTTCTCGGCGTGATCTTCCAGATTGCTTTTCACGAATTCATCGTTGAGGCCATGCAGGCCTTCGAGCGCGGTGAAAGCGTCGGCACACTGGGTACGGTGATGGCCTATGCCCATGTGGCCTCGGGCAGCCTGATCTTTCTGGCTGTCGTCACGCGCATTGTACTGCGCATCCGCCGCGGCGTTCCTGATCATGCGCCCAGCACCCCCGCCCTGGCCGCCCGCCTGTCCAGTCTGATGCACAATGGCCTTTACGCCGTGCTGCTGGCCATGGTTGTCACTGGTGGTATGACCTTCAACGCCGTGGCCGATCTTGGCCGGGTGCACTGGGCGCTCAACATTGCTCTGGTCGTCATGATTGCTGGCCATGTGGCGGCAGCCCTGTGGAACCAGTATGTCCGCAAGGACGGCACCTTGGCCCGCATGATCCCGGCGCTGAACAAGTTCGGGTCCTGATCTGGCTGCCGATCAGCCCGCTCTGTGGGCCTGCCACAGCGCCACGATCTGATCTGACAGGGTCATCGGATCGAACGGCTTGACGATCACCCCTATCGCGCCCAGCGCGCGATAGGCCTCCTGCTCATGGGTCTGCGCCTTGGCCGTCATGAAGATCACCGGGATGTCCCTGGCAGCGGGCATCTGGCTGAACTGTTCGAGAGTTTCCGGCCCGCTCATCCGCGGCATCATTACATCCATCAGGATCAGTTGCGGTGCGTAGGCGACAACACTGTCGATCGCCTTGGCTCCGCTATCGCAGTGCTTGACCGTAAAGCCCCCGAGTTCCTCAAGCGTAATCACCACCACCTGAGCAATGCTGTCATCGTCTTCAACATAGAGCAGCTTTGTCAGCGTCTCGGACACGGTCAGGCTCTCATTTTTTGGGGCGGACAGGCCGGCAGCACGAAGGTGAACACTGTGCCCACCCCTTCTTCGGTCTGGTATTCGACGACCCCGTCAAAGGCCTCGATGATCTTTTTGGTGATGTTCAGACCCAAGCCGCTGCCTTCATTGACCCGGCTTGCCGAGCCATCGGCCTGCGCGAATTTGCCAAAGATCTTGCTGCGAAACGCTTCGGGTATCCCCGGCCCATAATCGCGCACTGAAATGATCACGTTTGCGGCGGCGTCCATGGCCACCCCGATCTCGACACTATCGCCTGGCGCCGAGAATTTGGCAGCGTTGGACAGCAGATTGACCAGCGCCTGATCGAACCGATCCTGGTCCAGATTGACGAATACCTTGGACACCGCGAAGTCCACCGCGAAGCTGACATCATGCTTCTCGGCGAATGATTGCTGCCGCTCCACGATATCGGCAACCAGCTGGCAAACCTCAACCACTTCGAGCTGATACTCCAACTTGCCAGCCGCGATCTTTTCCATATCCAGGATGTCGTTGACCAGCCGGGACAGTCGCTGGCAATTGTCATACGACAATTGCAGCAGCTTCCGGGTCCGTTCATCGGTGGCCTTGCCGGGCATGGCCATCAGCAGCCCCAGCGATCCCTGGATCGATGTCAGTGGCGTGCGCAGCTCGTGATTGACGGTGGAGATGAATTCATCCTTCATTCTCTCCATCTGCTTGCGCTCGGAAATGTCGCGCACGATACCGCTATAGATGGTGCGGTCACCAATATTGACCTGGCTCACCGAAAGATCGAGCGGGAAAATGCTGCCGTCCTTGCGCCGCCCTTCCACCTCGCGTCCGATACCGATCACCTTGCGCTCGCCAGTGCCGTGATAATTCTTGAGATAGCCGTCATGCTCGTCGTGATAGGGCGCCGGCATCAGCATCTTGACGTTGCGACCAATGACCTCCTCGGCCTCATAGCCGAAGATGTCCTCGCAGGCTCGATTGAAGGTTTCGACATGTCCACACGCATCAATGGTGATCAGACCATCCACGGTATTGTCGACGATAGCCGTCAGCTTGGCTTCATTGGTCGCCAGATCGCGCGCCTTTTGGTCAAACGCCCGCGCCAGATCGCCAATCTCGTCGCCGCGATCCAGTGGCAGGTTCTCCAGCGTATGGTGTCCCGCCGAATGCTTGATCTCAGCCGTCATTCTTTTCAATGGTTCGGTAAACCAGCGCGCCACAACCAGCGAAGCGACCAGGCACCCCAGGATCAGCAGAGCTCCTGACACCAGGCTCACCGTACGCGTATCGATCGCGGCCGCCATCAACTCGTCATATGGCACTCGCGACACAACCCCTAGAAACGCCTCGGGATTTTGCGGATCTATGTTCAACCGAACAAAATAGGAAACAGCGTTATCGGTGGTGAACAGCTTCTCATTCGCGTTGGTCTGCGAAATTTCGGTAATAAAGCTGGGCGGTGACACCGAATAGGCATCGTGGAACTCGAACTTGCCAATCGTGCCGTCCTTCTTGTGCTCGAGATAGTCACCCGCGCTATTGACCACGAAGGTATTGTCCTGCGGGGCGATCTCTAGCAGCGCAGGACGCAGCATTTCAGCGTAGTTGGCATTGATGACGATCATCCCGAAGACCGCGCCTTCGGGTCCGAAGACCGGCAATACGGTCCTTACCGTCGGCACCAGCGACACATCCAGCGAGCCCCGCTCGCGGTTATAGCTGACCTCGGAAAAGTGCACCGTTTTGCTCGGAGTTTGCACCCCAGCAATGAAATAGGGTTCCATCGCCTTTTGCTGCAGGTCTGGTGCCTTTACATATTCCAATCCCGCCGGCAGGCGATTGACGCGTACGAGTTCGCGGCCGAAATCAGCAACACCGATATAGCGCAGTTGAACATAGTGCGGCCGCGCCGCCATCATCGACGCAAATATGCTTCCCAGACGGGCGCTCCACGCCTCTTGCGTCGAGCCATCCAGTGGATCCAGCCCGTCATTGTCGACGCTACGCAGAATGCCCTTGATCGGTGGCGTCTGCGACAGGACCTGAGCGTCGCTCTTCATCTGGTCGTAAGAGAACTTGAACCGCTGTGCCATCAGCCGGGTTTCGCCCGCCAGCTTCTGCACCGCTGTATCGAGCACAATCTTCTCGATGCGATAATAGCCGACGCCCCCCACCACCACAGCGCTGAGCAAAGCCGTGACGCAGGTCAGTGCGATGATCTTGTTCTTGAGCGAGATGAACTTGGGTCCGATGGACCAGCGCGCCGGCCGAGCTCCCGTGGCTTTGTGCGTCGCGTTTTGCTGCATCGTCCGTGACCCCCGCGATCATGCCCCCGCGCGTTTATCACAGCATCGGGCATGAGCATCCGTCTCTGTCGCGTCCGAAGTCATGATCCTCCCAAACCATGAAGTCTTTGTTACATTCTACTGCGGAACGTTATCATTGGCGTTGCCGGACCCCATGAGGCTGTCACATGGGTTCGCAGCAGGTGCGCATCGGTGGCGATCTAGTTCCTGATATAGTCGCGATAAAGTCCGAGCAGCGCCTGACGAGACCCGGCCAACCATATGCTGACTGTTTCAAGCATGCCCGGCGGGTCGCGGTAATCCGCCAACAGGCGCTCCGCGAGACGATAGCCTTCACGCACGATGCGACGTTCATCTAGTGGTTGGCCGACAGATGGAACGCGCATAGCACCCTCGCAGATATGGTTGACGAAACCTTAACGCGTGATGGCAGCGGAGTCTGACCAAGCTCCAGTTATGGTTTACGCGTGCAGGCTGCCGCGGCGGCTGGACAGTATCGGGCCGCAAAAAAGCCGCCGCAGTGACGCGGCGGCTTTTGTTTTTTCAGAGTGGTCTCAGCGATACAGCAGCGTGGGTAGCCACATGGTGATCTCGGGCACGAAGGTCAGCAGCAACAGCACAGTGACCAGCGGGATCAGGAATGGCGCCGTTGCCGTCACGCAGCGCTCAAACGGCACGTTGGCCACTTTTGAGAGCACATAGAGCACCATGCCCACCGGGGGCGTCAAAAGGCCGATCATCAGGTTCAGGATCATGATGATGCCGAAATGTACCGGATCGATGCCCAGGCTGACCGCCACCGGCAGCAGCACCGGGGTGAGAATGGTGATGGCGGCGATGGTCTCCATGAAGCAGCCAATGACCAGCACGATCAACGTGATCAACAGCAGCAGCAAGACCTTGTTGTCGGTCACCGCCAGCAGCCCCTGCGAAAAGTTCAGGGCCACCTGGTTGGCGGTCAGTATCCAGGCAAAAATGGTCGATGCCGCCACGATCAGCATGATGGCCGCGGTGGTTTCCACCGTATCCATCGACACCCGCATGATCGTTTTGAAATCCAGCGTCCGATACACCACCACGCCCAGGAACATGGCATAGGCCACGGCCCCGATAGCGGCTTCGGTGGGGGTGAACAGACCACCAATAATACCGCCGATAATGATCACGGGCGTCATCAACGGCATGATGGCATGCAGCAGGCTAGTGCCGAAGCGGCCCAGGTTGAAGCGCGCATCGCGCGGATAATTCCGGCGGCGGGCGAACCAGGCCACCATCAGCATCAGCGAAATGGCCATCAGCAGACCCGGCACCAGTCCGGCAGCAAACAGCTGGCCGATTGATGTATCCGCCATCACGCCATAGATCACCAGGGGCAGCGAGGGCGGGATGATCGGGCCGATGGTCGATGAGGCCGCAGTGATGCCCACGGCAAAATCGGTGTCATACCCGGCATCGCGCATGGCCTTGATTTCGATATTGCCCAGCCCGCCGGCATCGGCCACAGCCGCCCCGGACATGCCCGCAAAAATCACGCTGGCGCCGACATTGACGTGGCCCAGACCGCCATGCATCCAGCCCACGGTCGCGCGGGCAAAGGCAAAGATGCGCGAGGTGATCCCCGCGCTGTTCATCAGATTGCCCGCCAGAATAAAGAACGGCACCGCGATCAGCGGAAACGAGTTGATACCATTGACCATATTGGCCAGCACGATCATCGGTGGCAGGCCGTTGAAGGTCACAAACACCAGCGACGACAGGGCCAGTGAAACAGCCACCGGCACACCCACCAGCATCAGCACGAACAGCATCAGGATCATCATCAGGATGGTCATTGCAAATGTTCCAGATCAGTCGGTGTTCAGGGAAGCATCGAAATTGGCGATGATCTGCTCAGGCGTGCTGTGCCATTTGCGCCAGAGCCAGATCGCCGAATAGACCGTCATCAGGCCCAGCGCGACCACGCAGACGGTGTAGATCCAGGCCTTGGGAATGGGCACCGTAACCATTTTCTGCTTGGTCTTGAGGATCAGCTCATAGCCGATCCAGGTCATGCTGGCGAAAAAGCCCAGTGTTATCGCCTCGGCGGTCACGGCCATGGCTTTGGAAATGCGGGGCGGCATCTTTCGGATCACGAACTCAAGCATGATGTGCGAGCCGCGCCGAACGACACTTATGGAGCCCAAAAAGCACAGCAGCACCAACAGATAGCGTGCAGCTTCTTCGGTCCAGGCCAGCGAGTCATTGAGCACATAGCGGGTGAAGAATTGTAAAAACACCACGATGGCCAGGACCCAAAAGACCAGGATGCCGGGGGCATCGATCCAGCGCAGATCAGCGATGGAGACTTCCTGGTCTTCAAACAGGATCGGCTCCC
>TARA_R110002051_G_scaffold3068_3_pt1 | contig 21616 bp, 21 predicted proteins | sample TARA_R110002051 | Tara Oceans TARA_R110002051 (sample SAMEA4397023) | marine metagenome | biome: Polar Biome; feature: [MES] marine water layer (ENVO:01000295) within the mesopelagic zone...; material: water (ENVO:00002006), including particulate matter (ENVO:01000060) such as......
CACTGGGCGTCCCTGAGTTTGCTCAGTTGTGATGTCCCCGCTATCGCGATGGGCAGCAAGAAGGCGAGCGGTGCGCTCCTCAGGGTCTGTGAAGGGCGCACACTAGGGGTCCCGGTGCAACGTCTCCGGACCGAGTGGTCCCGTCTGAAGCCTACGAGGCGGCGACTGAAATCCTGCGGACCGCCGCCAAGCCATTCGCGCTGGCGCATGTGTTGGCTCTCTCTCCTCCATTACACCGTGTGGCCGTAAAGGCGTAGGCGTCGGACCGGTGTGGCCGGGCGGTCGGGTGTTGTGGTAGTTGGACTGCGTGAACTCCCAAGCCGACAACTTTGACGACGACCAGGAAGCGACCGCCGAGGGCATTGCCGACATTGAGGCAGGCCGGACTATCAGCCACGAGGCTGTGAAAGCCTGGCTATTGTCGTGGGGAACGCCGAACGAACTGCCGCCCCCCAAGGTTGGCGATTAGCTGACGGCAACATCGGAAGGCATGTCGCTGAGCTACCCTTTTGGCGGCCCCCAAGCACCTCATGCGACCCCTTTTGGCGTAGGCCGATGCGAGCGTCTCCTTGGAGGCATCGCATGCAGCAAGGCACATTATTCACCCGGCGGACGGTCGAGCGACATTTTCGCAAACATCAAGCTCGCTGCCCGCCGGAATACCGCGAGATCCTCATCGAACGGATTCTGGCCAAACGGTGGACAGAAGCCTCGCTAGGCAATGTCGTCGGCATTGTGGCCTCAACCTTCGCCCGCCACCAACTTACCGACTACGATCGACTTTTGGCGATCTCCGGTATGGCTCGCGCCGAGGCGCGGTTAATTGTCAGCCGCGAAGTAAGCGACATTCTAGAAAGCTGGCGCAGCACCGCGCTCCCCTAGCCAAATCGGTGGAGCGAGCCGCGCGCACGCTTATCCGCCGGTGCATGGCTATGCACCCCCGCCCCGTCCCAGCGCCCAATGCGCTAGGAGTAGCTTAAGCACTCCGCTGGCATCGTCGAGACATGTCAGAACCGTCGATAGCCAATCCCAGCGAAGCGGCAGCAACCTACCGCCTTCCTTGGGTTCCAAGCGACCAGAGACTCGTTCTGGCTCATCTTGGCTCGATGCGACGCAGCGCCGTGCGAACGGACGCCTACGAAATCGAATGCGCATTTTGGGAGCTGGACGAAGCGTTTGGCTTCCCACTGAGAGGCTGGGCGCCCTTCGAGCAACTGGGCATGCTCAGGCCAGGCTCAATCTTTGAAAATCGGGTTCTCAGCGGCCGCGATGGCCGCCTTGTCGCTCGCCAAGCCACAAAGCTGCAACCTGTTGAGATGTGCCAACTCAATGCAGACACTAGCAGGCGGCACACGGCCTCCCGTCGCCGACCAATCGGCGAACCAAGGCTGCAGTCGGAAATCGAGAGCATGCTTCCCTGGGCATGCGTCGCACAAGCTCAAGGGAAGCGCTACTATTTACCTGCCGGAGAAATTCTCCGATTCTACTTTGGCGCGCTGAGCCTCTCCGCGGCTGCATTTATGTCCTTGGCGGCGAACGACGAGGCCGCGGGCTTGTTTGATCCAGAGCACACGCGGTTTCTCGAGCCGGACGTGCTCCAGATTGCTCCGGTGTCTGGCCTTGCCGACCGTGCGAGCGCCTTGCATCTCGCCTTGCTGCTCCACTCGCCTGACCTGATGAAGCTTTGGCGATCGACCGTGGCCCTGTTCATCGCGGCCGGCGCCCGCGGCGAGCCCGATTTCTATCCGGAGATCGAGCTTCCCAATACACAGCACGCGTTCGCCCTGCTCGGGCGAAGCGAAGTCATCGCGAACAGTTTCGAGCAAGGCGGTGAACGCGCATTCTTGGTGTCGTCTATCGCCAGCGACTATCGAACGATCCCCTTTAAAAGATTGGTCATCAAGCTCCCAAGTGGGCTGGATGAGTTCGAGCTGGCCGATCTGGACGAAGAGCGTCTTGACGCGAGTTCACGCTATCAGAACATTCTCGCGCCCGGTTTGCCGCTCGAAAATCGGCGCAGGCCAGGCGTGCGGGTCACTCAGATGTCGCCTTTCCACGAGTCGCTGCGGAAAGCCTTCCCGGGGCTCGGGCGCGTGCAGGTCGACTACGAAGAAAAACCTAAGGCGATGGTCGCCCGCAGGCCCATCGAGCGTCGCGAGCGGAACATTGAGGCGCTGTCAGCCTTGGCTCCAGGCTCCGACAGGACGGTGGGCGGCGTGGTCTTCCGGCCTGGTCGTATCTATGGCGCAGAACCCCGTCCGGCCGCGCCGGTGCGATCCCTATTTACGGAGGACGTCGAACCGGGTTGGTTTGAGCCTGTCGTGTCGAACCAACTCAGCTATCCGGTGTCGACGTTTATCCGGGCGTTCAATCTACTGGCTCGCCACGGAGGGGGCGGCTTGATTGGGCAGGATCCCCTTCACGCATTGGCGGGTGAAACTATGATGCTGCGACCAGCGCCGTCATGGGGAGCGGCGGGGCGGGACAGGTTCGTCGTCATGGGCCGGCTCGATACCGACAGCGGCTCTGTCTACTGCTTCGAAATCTCTCGCCGGCGAAAGACCGAGAGCATCAGTCTGGGCCTAGTGGCTCGAGCAGATGGCGGGCTCATGAACCTCAACCATCTTTCCGCCGTGGCGCGCCATGCGGTTGCGCAGCTGTCGTTGCGCGGCTCGGCGGCGCCTAGCGATGCTCGAGGCGTTTGGCCTAGCCCTCACTCGTTTTTGGACATTCGGGGCCGCATCGCGCGACACACTCAGCGCAGGCACGTTCCCGCATGGCTGGCGGAGGATCTTGACGCCCTCGCACGATCTTTGTTTCAGGAAAGCCTTGCCGAGCAGGGCGTCACCCGAGTGGCCTGATCTTGAGGTCTAGCCGAGCAACGACTTCAGCGTCACGAGGAGCCAGAGCAGACTGGCCAAACTGACCGCACCGGCGATCAAGCCGAGGCAGGTCAACGAGCCCGGCCGACTGGCCGGGCCCGTAGGTTTGTGGTCGGCCGATCTCGCGCTTCCGAACGTCGCCGCGGAAATGAGCCTCCAGGTGCTCGCCTACAATCTACAGCGCACCATCGCCATTCTTGGGGTCCGGCCGATGATCGCGGCGATCCAGGGGTGAGCGGCGCGGCTCGACTCCGCCCAAAAGACCTGCGTCGACGACGTGCATGAAGCTGCACGCTATTGCCGCGCAATCATTGCGGAACTCGCTCCAGCAGCCGAGCGCAGCCGGCGCTGGCGCAGCTAGCGCAAGCGGCGGGCGGGAGGTCGCCCATGCGTTGTTGGCAGGGCTGCTCGCTGCGGCCTTGCTGGCGGTCACGGATGCACTAAGGTGCCAGCGCTGCGCGACTGGCGAATCTAAGTGGAGCACCACTAGGGAGCGTAGCGTAAATGGCCGTTCGCCTGGGCCCGCCGAGTCAGCTCGGTGAAACTTCCACGTGGAAGTCGCCAATGTGCCACGGCGTCATTGCTGCCTTTTTGCTCGCCCGATCCCCATCGTGGAAGTCGCTGCGGAGGCCGACGCCATGGTGACGGTGTTCGGCATTCTGAATCTCACCGAGGACTCCTTCTTCGATGAGAGCCGGCGGCTAGACCCCGCCGGCGCTGTCACCGCGGCGATCGAAATGCTGCGAGTCGGATCAGACGTCGTGGATGTCGGACCGGCCGCCAGCCATCCGGACGCGAGGCCTGTATCGCCGGCCGATGAGATCAGACGTATTGCGCCGCTCTTAGACGCCCTGTCCGATCAGATGCACCGTGTTTCAATCGACAGCTTCCAACCGGAAACCCAGCGCTATGCGCTCAAGCGCGGCGTGGGCTACCTGAACGATATCCAAGGATTTCCTGACCCTGCGCTCTATCCCGATATTGCTGAGGCGGACTGCAGGCTGGTGGTTATGCACTCAGCGCAGCGGGATGGCATCGCCACCCGCACCGGTCACCTTCGACCCGAAGACGCGCTCGACGAGATTGTGCGGTTCTTCGAGGCGCGGGTTTCCGCCTTGCGACGGAGCGGGGTCGCTGCCGACCGGCTCATCCTCGATCCGGGGATGGGATTTTTCTTGAGCCCCGCACCGGAAACATCGCTGCACGTGCTGTCGAACCTTCAAAAGCTGAAGTCGGCGTTGGGGCTTCCGCTATTGGTCTCGGTGTCGCGGAAATCCTTCTTGGGCGCCACCGTTGGCCTTCCTGTAAAGGATCTGGGTCCAGCGAGCCTTGCGGCGGAACTTCACGCGATCGGCAATGGCGCTGACTACGTCCGCACCCACGCGCCTGGAGATCTGCGAAGCGCAATCACCTTCTCGGAAACCCTCGCGAAATTTCGCAGTCGCGACGCCAGAGACCGAGGGTTAGATCATGCCTAGCATTCACCTTCCGGCCGCCCGCTAGCGGACCCTGGTCAGGTTCCGCGAAGGTGGGCGCAGACATGCTGGGCTCGTCAGGATCAAACTGCACTATGAGGCGGCGGTTCATACCGCGCCAGGGGAGCGAATGGACAGCGAGGAGCCTCCGAACGTTCGGGTCGCCTGCTCGGGTGATATCGACGAGGTTGTGCGGCTGATGCACGACGCTGCGGCGTGGATGTCCGCCAAGGGAACGCCCGCCTGGGACGTCGCGCGGATCGACCGGACATTCGCGGAGACCTTCGTCCTGAGATCCGAGCTCCTAGTCGCGAGTTGCAGCGACGGCATCGTCGGCTGTTGCACCTTGTCGGCCGAGGATCCCGAGTTCTGGCCCGACGCCCTCAAGGGGGAGGCCGCATATCTGCACAAGCTCGCGGTGCGACGGACACATGCGGGCCGGGGTGTCAGCTCCGCGCTGATCGAGGCTTGCCGCCATGCCGCGCGAACGCAGGGGTGCGCCAAGCTGCGGCTCGACTGCCACCCGAACCTGCGTGGCCTATACGAGCGGCTCGGATTCACCCACGTCGACACTTTCAATCCCGGCTGGGATCCAACCTTCATCGCAGAACGCCTAGAACTCGAAATCTAACGTCCGTTCGGGCATCGAGGTCCATGTCGGGGTGGGACGGGCCCGTGGCTTCAAGATCACTTGCAGTCCGACCGCGATGTCTTGGTTGCGCGAGAGGTTGTCGATATCCTCCACTTCCATCATCAACCCTGGATAATGCCGCCGCCGTCATCGCCGCCGACGCCCGTGCCGGGCTTTTCGGGCCTGTCAGGCTTGCTCGGCCTTCAGCCTGCCTGGGCGAGATCTCCGGCGGACGGATTAACGGCGGAGCTTCGCCGCCTTTCGTGCGTGTGAAGGCCGAAGATAGTTCTCTCAAAAACATCCGTTTATGAGAGATACCAAAGCCGACAGTCTGCCGAAGGTTGAAGGTCTCTCAAAACTGCCTCTCGCTTCCGATCTCTCACCGATCTACGTTTCTAAGTGTTTTGAGAGGAGAACAGCATGTTGGTGGGGTACGCCAGGGTTTCGACACGTGATCAAACCCACGCGCTGCAACTCGATGCGCTCCGCAAAGCAGAATGTGAGCGCATCTTCGAGGAGACGGCGTCTGGCGCTCAGCGCGCTCGACCGCAGCTTGCCGCCGCACTCGACTACGTCCGCAAGGGCGACACCATCGTGGTCTGGAAGCTCGATCGGCTGGCCCGCTCGATCAAACAGCTAATCGAGACCGTCGAGCACCTGGAGCGACGCGAAATCGGCTTTCGGTCGCTGACGGAGCAGATCGACACCACGACTGCTGGCGGTCGGCTGATCTTCCACATTTTCGGGGCTTTGGCCGAGTTCGAGCGCTCGATAATCCGCGAACGGTCCAGGGCAGGCCTAGAGGCCGCTAGGGCGCGCGGACGGATCGGCGGTCGGCCGAGGGCGCTCTCGCCGACCGACTTGATCGCCGCGAAGGCGATGCTGACCAACCGCGACATCACCGTAGTCGAAGTCGCGCGGCGCCTGAGTGTGTCTCCCGCCACATTGTATCGACATCTGCCAGGGGGTCGTACAGCGGCCGAACTGGAATGACGCGTTCCCTATTGAACGGTCAGGCGCTGATCGAAGAGCCTCGTAGTCCACTCTTCGGCAGAAGGGGTGCTTCCGCCTACGGACCCATAACTGACCGTCGCGATGGAACCGGCCTAACGCGAGACCAAGTGCGCAACGACCCGCTCGTGTGGCTTCAGCTGGTCGCTGAACCCGCGTCCGGATTGACGTTGATGCTGGTCGAGTTCGAGCAGTCGCCTAAGTTCGGCGCGAAGGAGTAACTGCCCCGAGTTCTCGTCGCTGCCGACGTAGTCAATGAGCGACTCGTCTGCCTCATGCCACGCCAGCGCGTCCACGACGACCACTGCTTTAGCAAACGCTGCTGGCCGCCAATCCGGTGAAAAGTCGATCACCGCCGGCGGCAAGCCGTCTTCGAAGAGAACATTGCCTCCGAAATCACCGTGGATAACTTGGCCGTCGGCTTCGACGGGCATCAGACGCTCGATGAGCGGCGCAACTAGGGGAGCCAGCTCGTCGGCGTAAATGGCCTCCTCCTCCCCCCAGGCCATCCGATCGGCGACAGCCCAAGGGTCGGAGCGTCGCGCCATGAAGGCGGGCCTCTCGACGTTACGAAGAGCCACGTGGAAGGCATCCGCCACATCGAGGACCTCAGGCCAGCGGTCAAAATCATGGGCGCCAGGGAGAAGCGTCTGCGCGAACCACCCATCGACGCACCATCCGCCCGTGTGAGCCTCGACGTACTGCGGGACCCTAACTGCGGCGCTGGCGATCTTGGCCAGCACTCCGGCTGACCACTCGGTTTCCTCCGGGAGCGTCGTTCGTTTCAGAACCACATTGCCCACGCGAAACGCCGCGCCCTGACCGCCGGACAGGGCCTCAGCATGTCCGTTCAGTCTGAAAGCCTCGAGGACCGGAGCGGGCGGTGGCTGAGCCATCCCAGCAGCGTAGCACTAGCCCACATGCCGCGGAATCACGACATAGCCTGCTCGCCACCCTTCTGAGACAATGACGAGGTCTGCTCGCCGGAAAGGTGGCTGACGTCTGCTTCAGGTGCCCAGACCAACGACCGTTCACCACCCCACGCGGACGCCGCCGACGTTCGGGTGTCGGTTGGGTGACAACTCTGACCCGCGCGGCATGGGCGGTCGCCCACGGCCGGGCAAGTGTTAGAACCTCCACCGTGTCCTCCATCAAATCGCAACTTAGCCCTCGAATTGTGCTGTGCGGGCGACTTTCAAGCTTCATTATCGGACTGCCCGTCGGGAGCGTGATCTTTGCCAAGGAACCTCATCCTAGTTTCGGGCTGCCCTGGCGTCGGAAAGACGACCCTGGCTCGCCCGCTCGCCAAGGCCCTCGCGGTTCCGTTGATTGCGAAAGACGACATCAAGGAGACGCTGTTCGACAAATTGAACGGAACACCCGGCGACGAGGGCTTCTCACGCCAGATCGGGGGCGCGGCGATGGAGGTCATGTGGACGCTCGCTGGGCGATGTCCAGATGTGATGCTGGAAGCAAATTTCCGGCCCGACAGCGCCTATGAACGGGGGCGAATACTCGCGATGGACGCCAATGTCATCGAGGTGCATTGCCGATGCGACCGAGAAACGATTGCACAGCGCTTCCGAGATCGCGCCGCGGCAGGAGAGCGGCATCGGGCCCACACGATCTCAGAACTGACAATGGACTATGTGGCGCAGTTTGAGCGCCCGATTGGCATCGGGCGCGTCGTTGTCGTCGAGACACTTGGGCCGCTGGATGTCGCCTCAATTGCCAAGGAGATTGATCGCAATTTTCTGCGCAATCCAACCTAGCTCGCCGAGCAACCCGCCCGGATGCGGCTCCCTTGGCCGATGTCTGCTTCCGGGCGTCGGCCTCGTTACCGTTCGCGACCCATGGCGGACGGTCGAAAGGTCAGCTCTGCGGCGAAAGCTCAACCCTCCAGTCAGTTGGCGCCATCCTGAGCATCAAGCGTAAGCGACATCTCGGTTGTCGGCCTCCAACCGAGTTGTTCGTAGAGCCCCCGTCCCTGTTGGGTGGCATGTAGGACCGTGTAGGTGAGACCTCTGCGCTCTGCTTCCAGACGGCAAAGGTCCATCAACCGCTTGCCCAAACCGCGCCGCCGATAGGTTGGTTCGACGTACATGTTCAGGACGTAGCCGCGCGCGCCCTGGTCCGGATGCGATGGGTGGGGCGGCCAGTCGAGCACCATCATCCCCACGCCGGCGATTACTTCAGCGTCCGCGAGGATCAGCCAGCCGAAGTACCGACCATCGGCCAGACGGGGTTCTAACCACGGTCTAAAATTATCAGTCATCGGGGTGACCGCTTCGTCGGTGCGGCCAGAGACTTTGAACATCTCGTGGCGGTGACGGCAGATGGTTTCGAGGTCCTCGGGTTGAACCGGTCGAACCTGGAATTCAGTCGCTGCATCCATGCTGAACTGGAGCGCGATAATGAAAAAACGTCAACGTCAGCTCGCCACCCGCCTGTGACGATCCAGGGGTCTGCTTTTCGCCGGTTGCGAAGCTGACGCCCCAATCATCGCTAAGTTGTCCTTGACCGGTCCACCGCAAACTATCAGATTTGCAGGGGCTCAAGCAGATGAGGCCCACGGTCCGCGTGAAGGGTTCAACCCGGTCTGCTACACATTCTCCATCTTCTTTCTTGCTCGTGAAACGCGGACGCCGAGCGCTAAGAGAAAGAAGGTGCATCGTGAGCTACACCCCTCTTCCCCCACGTCCGAGTCTCGAATTGCTGCGGAAGCGCGCTAAACGCCGGTTGACCGACCTGCGGGCGGCGTCTCCGGAAGCACGCCTCTTCGATGCGCAGTTGCAGCTTGCTCGGGAGCATGGGTTCTCAAGTTGGCGCGCCTTGAAGGAGCAGATTGACCGCGTCCGCAGAGAAGGCCGCTTCCGCGCCGACGGTAGTCCGGCCCATCTTCCAGACGAAACGGTGATCAATGGGTGGCCGGACTTCACCTCCGAACGCCCGTTGAAGGTGTTGGTGAGCGGCTGTCTCACCGGCTTGCCTGTGGGCGTGGAAGGTAAACCCTATGGTGAATATCCGCCCATCGTCAGGTTCTTAGCGAGGCCTGAGGTCGATGCGGTGACATTCTGTCCTGAGCACTTCGCATTCGGAACGCCGAGGGACTGCCCGGACATTCATGGCGGTGATGGATACGACGTGCTCGACGGCCGCGCCCGGGTTCTTTCAGAGGCCGGACAAGACTGGACTGACGCCATGGTGGAAGCGGCCCGTCAGATGTTGCGCATCGCCCAGGCGCACCAGGCTCGACTTGCGCTGCTGCAGGACATTAGCGCTGCCTGCGGATCGCAGGTTATCTATCGGGGTGCTCGGAAAGCAGGGGCTCCGCACCAGGTCGGCGCAGGCGTGTGCGCGGCGCTGCTCATCCGCAACGGCATCGCTGTTATCAGCCAGCGCGACTTCAAGAGCTTCGACCTCATCCTACGCAAACTGGATCCTGCCCGATCGCCCCGGCCGGACCTGAGGGATCATCACCAAAACGACTGGTATCGAACGTTCTTCGGCGGGGACGGGTAAACGTCGGCAAGACAATCCTAGGCTTTGCCGCACAGCCATAGGGGGAGGAACCTGCATTGATCGGCTTTCCTGTATCCCGACCGGCGCCGCACTGGGGCGGCGTCGCGAGAGCCCGACGTTCAGTCGGGACGGAATGGTGGCTGCGGCTCATCCTCTCGCCGCCAGCGCCGGCGTCGACATGCTGCGCAACGGCGGGAACGCCATCGACGCAGCGGTCGCCGCTGGGTTCGCCGCGAGCGTCGTGATGCCCGAGATGTGCGGCCTGGGTGGCGATCTCTTTGCGATCCTCCACCTTCCAGGCCAGACGCAGGCGCCTCTCGCAGTGCTCGGAGCAGGGGCGTCGCCGCTTGGCTGCACGCTTGATCAGATGATCGCCGCCGGCCGCCCGACATCCACCGGCGAGGTTAAAATGCCCTATCGAGGCGCCTTGTCTATTGGCGTGCCCGGCATGGTCCACGCCTTGGTCGAGATGCATCAGCGCTTCGGACGATTGTCCCTGCACCAGGTCATGGCGCCCGCGATCGGCCTTGCTGACCGCGGATTTCCTCTGACGCGCCTGGGGGCCTGGTCCATCGCGGTGAGTGAGCCGCTCCTTCGACGCCACTCGGAAGCCGCAGCGGTCTTTCTGAAGGACGGGACCGTTCCCGGCATGGGGACCATCCTGAGACAGAGCGACCTGGCCCGGACCCTGACCCGCATCGCCGAGCGAGGCGTCGCGGGATTCTATGTGGGGCCCGTCGCGGACCACATCAATCGAGCGGTGGGGGCCGCCGGGGGCGCCCTGCGCTGCGAGGATCTGCACCTCCACCGGACTGACTTCGAGCCGACTATTGAGACGACCTATCGGGGATGGAGAATCCACCAGACCGGCTTGCCGAGCCAAGGGATGATCTTGCTCGAGGCGCTGAACATCGCCGAATGCGAACCTGCGTCGCACCTCGCCGAAATCAACGCGCACGCGGTGCACATGTCCGCGGAACTGCTCAAGCTCGCCTATGCCGACCGGCTCGCCTACGCCTGCGATCCCAAGTTCGCGCCGACGCCCCTTGATAGCCTATTGAGCAAGACTTGGGCGCGACGGCGCTACGAGGCGATCGATCGACTTCGCGCCAGTGAAACGGCAATGGCCGGCGCCCTTGCGGACGGCGATACGACCTATCTGTGCGCGGCGGATGGCGAGGGCGGCATGGTCTCTCTCATCCAGTCGGTTTCCAGCGCTTTTGGCAGCGGCCTGGTCGCGGGCGGAACTGGCGTGCTCCTGAACAACCGGGTCGGGCGCGGCTTCTCTCTGATCGAGGGCGATCCCAATATTTTCGCCCCTGGCAAGAAGACGATGAACACGCTGAACTGCTACATGGTCACCAATGCCGGAGGTGAACCGGTGGCCGTCGGTGGAACGCCGGGTGGGGATGGTCAACCGCAGTGGAACCTGCAGGTGCTCACCGCGCTCATCGATGGAGGCCTGGATGTACAGGCCGCGGTGGAGGCTCCTCGATGGTCGATCTGGCCAGGAACCGATCCGGCGGACCGGCCTAATCCATTTGAGTTGCGTATCGAGACCCGTGTGGAGCCCTCGACCCTCGACCATCTTGCCGATCTGGGCCATCGCGTGAAAGCGAGCGGTGACTGGAACGGCGGTGGCGGCGCCCAGCTCATCGTCCGTCATCCCGGGACGCGAGTGTTGGCCGGCGGGTCGGACCCGCGTGTTGAGGGCTTCGCCCTTGGACTTTGAACTCCGCGGCCCAGGATAATCCTTGATGTCGAGGCAACTTAAGAGTGGCCCAATTCCAACCCAAGACTGAGCGCGCGCTCATCGCTCTGAGCGGTCGATCGCGACGGCTGCAAGGGGTGTGGCTACCGTAACCGACCGTGACAGTAGGGAGGGAATTAGAAGGGAATCTCGTCATCGAGATCCTCACTGAAGTCCTCGCGAGGGCTTGTTTGGAGGCCGCCCGTTGACTCGTGCTTATGCTCGATAGCTAGAGGCTTGCGATAGCGCTCCAGGAGCGCTTGGCGTTCGTCCTCTTTCCCAACCAGCATACCAATGCTGTCCATGACGGCGACCATGGTCTCGGGGCCTTTGAGCAGCATGCCTTGAGTCTGATTCATGAGCGCCGCCACGGCCGTGAGAATGACCAGCACCTTCCCACGACTGACTCGCTTTCCTTCGAACTCCTCGACGAGCTGGTCGAGTTTCTCGTAGAGCGCGACCTTCTTCGATGGCGGCAAATCTGACGCCTCGACTTCGTCTCGCAGCTGCTGAACCCGAAACTTGATCTTCTCGCGGTCGGAAGTATCGGGTTCGAGAAGCTCCCCGCGGATACGGCGCGCGACGCGAAACTGAAGTCGGGTTTTAACCGCAAGCACCTCATGTTCGAACCGCTGAAACTCGTCATGGCCGACAGGCGGCCTGATTGACCACTCCGTGAAATCGTCGAGTCCACACTCGATCGAAGCCTGTTGCACAGTGGCCATGTAGGCGAGCCAAAATGGCGACCAACTGTCGTCACTGTTCGCATTAGAGATGCGCTGCTCCATTGCCTCCCGCGCGTGCTCTTCGAACGCGAGGAACGCTTCAGCATCGTCAGGCGGCAGATCGAGTATTTTCGCGAGCGTAACCATGTTCGATATGTAGCAAGACGATCATCGACGAGGAACAAAAGCTGCAGCATCTCGCCTAAAGCCGCACCGCCTCCTTGCATAGGCTCGAGTCACATTCCGACTCGCACTCGCAAGCTTGTCCTTTTCCCAGTGACCCACGCCTCCCTGGCGCTCAATGGCCGGCGACGACACTGGGAAACGCCCTTTCGCGCAGCCCCCCTTATGCTTAAGCTTCGCAGCTGGGGGATGCGAAATGAAATCACGTACGGCGTTGTTGATGGCTCTGGCCTTGGCGGTCAGTTCAGTTCCGCCGATGAACTCGGTGGCCGCGGAACAGGCCTATGTGACTGCTTCGTCGCTGAACTGCCGTGCAGAAGCCTATGCTTCCTCGGAGATCTTGGAGAAGCTCAGCGGCGGAACCGCCGTCACAGTGGTTGATCGGGCATCCGACTGGGCGAACCTGGATCTGGGCGAGCAGGCCTGCTGGGTCGCCAGTCGCTATCTTTCCCCGGATGGTCCAGTCATCTCGTCGTTCTCTTCGGGCGGATACACGGCCCGCGCCGCTTCGAGCGCGAGCCGCAAGAAAGCCTCGGGGGGCAAAGCCTACCTGGCGGCGCCGTCATACTCGCCGCCGAGACGCTCGTCCGCGCGCCGGAAGAAATCCTCGGGGGGCAACAACTACGGCAGTAGCTGCCCGTGCTCAGGCAACCAGGTTTGCATCGGACCCCGCGGCGGACGATTCTGCATCACCTCGGGCGGAAACAAGCGTTACGGGGTCTGAAGCGGATCGCCGCAAGTCACATCTCCGACGATGACGCGTCGGAACTGGCCGCGTCCGTCTGACTAACGTCGTTGACCGCCACGGCGGAGGCGATAACCACGCCGACGGCAACGACGCCATCGTCGGTGCTCGCCCCGCTGGATGCACCTGCCCTAACGATTCCCGCGCGATCCATCAGCCAACAGCCGCACACCACGATGGCGAGACAGATCCCCATTGCCAGGACGCTCGGCCAACTCATGGCTGATTCCAGAGCGCGTGGACCGTTTGCCAGGTGGCCTGGTTTACATTCCATCCGGACGCGTTGGCGGCGTCGATCACCAGCAGCCGATCATTCAGGTCCATGGCCGCGCTGACGTGGGCGCGGACTTGATCAAGCGACAGGCCGGTGCGGACGTACCAGGTGGTGTTGAGGAGCTTCACCGCAGACCCGAGCCCCGACACGGCGGCCTCCACCGCCCCATAGTTCTGGCCAGGATGCATCAGGTCATAGGCGACGAAGACGTTGAGCACCTTAAGCCTCGTCCTCGCCGTCGATCTCAAGATCGATTTCCTGTTCGACCACGGCGGTCTCGACGTTCTCGGCCATGATCCGCCGGAACTCGTTGTAGACGTCGGCCTCTGGGTCCTTGGACTGCAAGGTGACCACGAAGTTGACGCGGGCCGGGTGGTTGCGGATGTAGTCGTCGGTGTACATGAACTGGTTACGCCAGAACATGCGGGCATAGACCTGCAAGGTCGGCTGGTCGCCGATCAGCACCGGCCCGTTCTTCTCAGTGAACTCGTCGCAGTAGACCCGAACCGGATCCCATTTGTGGTCGTAGGTCCGCGCTTCAAGCTCGCGCTCGGCCGGGTTCATGCAACCGATCATCGTTTCGTTCTGGAGTTTGCCGCGCTTCACCTTCTTGAACTGCAGGCCCGCTTCGAGCCGGTTCGACATGTAGTGGTGGCCTCGCAGCTGCAGCACCGGTTCGATCATCGCCACTAGTTTGGCCCGACCGACGAAGCGGCCGTTCTTCATCAGGCTCGGCGGCACCCGAATGCCGGTCCAGTAGTAGCGCTGCATGGCGGTGATCTCGGCCGTCCAGGCCACGACCGCGGCGTTGGGTGGACAGATCCAGGGGAGTTGCGGCACGGTCGGCGAGCCGAACCCTAGGGCCTCGTCGTAGGCGTCCAGATCACATGCGTTGATCAACAAGGCCTTGACCAGATCGGGGTTGGGCTCCGACAGGTTTTTCCAGGTATGGGCGCCCAGACGCGAGACGAGGGGGGCCGCGAAGCTCGTCCCACGATCGACGCCGCCGCCCAGGACGCGGTGCTCCGAAAACCAGCTGGTTTCGGGCTTCAGCATTCCTTCGGGACCAAGACCCGTGCGCGAGAGCGAGCAGGCCCCGGCCGGTTGGCCGGCGTCGTCATGCAGTCGGCCGCTGACGATGATCGCGGCTTCACAGTCAGCCGGCGGCGCAACCCGCGAACTGCCGCTGCGGTTGCCGGCGGAGATCACCAGCAGCTTGTTGTAGTCGCGCGCCAACTTGGTGAGGCCATGACCCAGTTCGCTGACCTCGAACTCATCGCAGGCTCGGTCGAAGTTCGCCGACAGGTTCCAGACGTGCGTTTCTGGGTGCTCGCGGAACGCTCGCTCAATGTGATTGAGCAATTGCTGATCGAGATAGGTCGCGCCTGAGCCGATCTCCGGCACCGCCTGGACGACGCCGACACGGCAGTGCAGCTGCGGCAGGTCGAGCTGATTGCTCCAGAGGTGACCATCGACCACGATGGAGGCCACCTTATTGCCATGCTGCTTGGCCGCCTGAGAGTCGGGGACAAGGGCAGGTTCCAGCTTCCAAGCCAAGGCGCCGCGATAGCGGCTGGCGTGATAGCCGCCATCGATCACGCCGACGATCGGCTCGCCATCCAGCGGGGCGAGCAGCGGTTCGGGTTCTGGCCCAACGCCGGGCATAGTCGGTTGAACCCGGGTCACCGGCTCCCAACGGACGATGGCCCCTGAGGAGATCAGCTGTCGCAGGACCTGGCGCTCGCGAATGCCGAGGGGCAAGCCGCCGCCGGTCAGGGCGAGGATAGCGGCCTCTTCCCCAAAGCGCGCCGCCGGCAGCCAGATGCTGGGATCGTCCGCGGCCCCGTCGTAGCCGAGCAGACCGGCCCGGACGGCGGCGACCGGCAACGCCACGCGGCTGTCCGCTGCGAATTGTTCAAGGGCGCTGGCCACGGATTTCTGAGCGCTGCTCGACAGGAAAGCTGGCACGCGGACATTAAAGGTCCGCCGGCCGGTTTCATCGGGCGCCGCCTGATCCCAGGCCGGCGAGTTTCCCTCAGCCCAGGTCAGGAGGCTGGCGAACAGGTCGAGAGACTCGATGCGGAAAATATCGCATCGCTCGCCACCGGACTGAGGATCGCGGATGCGCTCGTCCACCGCCTCGAACGCCGCGCGCGTGAACTCGACCACGTAGCCGCTGCGCCAAGCCGCCACGAGTTGGCAGCCCAGATCCTCGTTGAAGAGATCGTTCGGCGTGTGGGTGCTCGCCTGGGAGTCGCCATCCATGCCCGCCCACAACAGAACCCGCCCGTCGTGGGTCGCTCCCGCCGTCTGTGGCGCGTCCTTCAGATATTCCAGCCTGGCCAGGAGGTTGGCCTGGCGCTGGGCATAGAGCTGCGGCGTGATCTTGCTGACGTCCTTAGGGCCGCCGCGAATCCCCTCGCGGACCGCGCTCGTGCGCAATCGCAACAGCGGATTGACGACGACATCGCGAGCTTCAGCCATGTTTGGTCGCCTTGCCGTCATTGCGTTTGGCGGCGGCGCGCTTGGTGGTCGCGATTACCGACTGCTTGCTGACGCCGACCAAGCGACTGACCTTGTCGAAGGTCAGACCAAATTCGTCACGCAGCCTCAGCTGCAAGTCGCGCTTAGCGTCAGCGGCGAGCTTGCCGGTCGGCGGCATTTTGAGCTTGCCGGCCTCGGAGTGGATGATCGCCCAGGCCAAACCCAGGATGTCGAGCTTTTGGTCGTTGAGCAGCGCCGTGCGACGAGCGGCGATCGACAGCTCGCGGATGTCGGAGCAGGACAGGCCCTCGGAGATCTTGGCCAGCAGCGCGCCCGCGTTCGGAGTCTCGTCGGCGTAGAGATAGAGCGACCAGAGCGCGGCTCGAAGGTCCATGCCCGGCAGGCCCACGTCGAGGTGATAGGGAAAGCGACGGAAGATCGCCGGATCGAGCAGGTGGGCGTGATTGGTGGCGGCGACGATCACCGTGCGCTCGTGCAGCATGTCCAGACCCTGGATCAGGGTGTTGACCACGCGTTTGATCTCGCCGAGCTCGCGCGAGTCATCGCGGCGCTTGGCGATGGCGTCGATCTCGTCGAGGAACAGGAAACCCGGCCCGTGGGCGGCGAATTCGAAAAGGGCGCGGATGTTCTTGGCGGTGTCGCCCAGCAACGACGAGACGACGGTGTCGAGCCGCACGACATGGAATGGCAGGCCCAGCCGCGACGCCATGTGAGCGGCGATGAAGGTCTTGCCGGTGCCCGGCGGGCCTGAAAGCATCAGGTTGAACCGTGAGCCAAGGCCCGCGGCCGAAAGGCGCTCGGCATTGCTCGCCTCGGAGACGAAACGGGCCAAAACCGACTCGTGTTCGGCTTCCAAGACCAAGGGCATAGTCGGCCAAGGCTGTTCTTCCAGCAGCGGCGCCCGCGTCTTGCCGTCAACCGGCAGGCGCTCGACGCTGCGCACTTGATCAATGGGGGTCGACTTGGCGCGAAGAGCCGAGCTGATGCGGCCATGCACCTCGCGGCGGTCGGCGCCCTGATAGGTTTGAGCGAAGGTCGACCCTGCCTTACGGACCACGTCTTGATCGCCGGCCAGCGCCGCTTCGATCAGCGACGCAGCCCACGCCCCCACCGACGCGGCGTCGTCCAACGGACCGGCGACAAAACTCGGCTGGAGCATGGGCTTGGTCATGATGCGGTCCTTCGAGTCGAAAAGCCCGGCAACCGATAATGGCTTCCGGGCAACCTTCTACGAAGAAATGTCGCATGAATGGCCAACTATGGCAAACAAAAATGCCGATCTGGCAGCGATAATTCCAGGCGAGCGCAGCGCCGCAACCGCTTGAGATTCATGATGAAAGGCGTCGCGTTAATGAAGACTCACCGTGGCGCAGCGGCAAAGCATCCAACACCCAGCGACGAACAGGCGACCGCCGTCAGGGCGTCAGGTAACGGATCACTGGATCGGCATAGGCGAACGGTGATCGGCCATAGCGCCGGTCCGCAAACGCCCAGGACTTCCACACCCGGGCGTCGGCGCAGTGACCCACGAAGAGCCACGGCCACCCGCGCATCGCCCGGGCGGTGAGGCCTGATAGTCGATGTCGATCCGCGGCCGAAGCGGTCTCGATCTGCTTGGCGGCGTAGGGCGCCGGATCACCGCCCCAGCTGCGCGCGACCTCGTCGCGCAGGCCCTGCGACCGCTCGCCGCTGCTGAGCACGGTCATCACCTGACGAACCAGGCCGAAATAGGCCAGCGGGTGAATGGCCTCCAGCTCGGTGCGCGGGACGACGTCTGGCGCCAGCATTTCGCTGAGTCGAAACTCGAACTGCAGCGCTTGGCTCTCGGCCGCCATCACCGGGTGGGCGCGCCGATCGGCGGTGCAAATGTGGCACCAGGGATCGGCGCCGCGATGAGGAACCGCGGGCGCGCCGCAGTCATGGCAGCGGTCGGCTAGCACCACGCCGTGACTGGGACAGGTGCTGGTGATCGCCAGGCGCCAGCGACGGCGATAGTAGGGCTCGACGTCCTCGATCAGGCAGAGGGGGCACCACTGCTGGCCGGGCCGCCGGCGGGTGCGGTGATGAATGCCCACGGGCAGCAGCCACTGGGTCGCCCCCGTGACCCGGACCTCTTCGAACAGTGTGCCGACCCACGGCCGGAAGGTCGTCATTTCCGCGACGGTCGCATCCACCCCGGTGTGGGCGACCAAGCCCTCCATCAAAGGCCGAGGCGCCAGCCCGTCGATGTCGCGATTCCATATCTGTAAGCCGGGCCAGACGGCATGACAAAAGCTATGGAGCTTGGACGAATTGCCGAGCGCGATCCGACGCAGCCAACTGGAGAGCAGTTCGTCGGCCTGCGGGCGGGGACGCCAAGGCCACAGACGCAGGTCCGACATCTCAGAGCGGCGGCAGCGACGCGGCTCTGAGGAGGACGTCCTCCCGCTGCCGCCGAACCGATGGCCTCACATGGTTCAGCGAGCGCAGCAGCGGAAGATCAATGCGCTCTTTCTCTGAGCGGATGGCCATCAGGGCGGCGCGGCGCACCAGATAGGCGATCTCGCGCGTGGTCCCCTCCGACTCGTTGATAATCCAGGTCGCGATCTTGTCATCGGAAAGCCCGGAAGCGTGGCGAAGCGGCAGACAGGTCTCCAGGCTGTTGAGCAGGCCATAGGTCTGTTCGTTATGACCCCAGACCTCCAGCCGATGCGGCTCGAACCGGCGCTCGATCTGCGGGTCCCACCGAAGCGTGCGCAGCGCGGCGATCGTGCCGCACCCGACGATGGTGATGCCGAGGTCATTGCCGAGCAGCTTGATTGTCGCCAGCGCCTCTTCGCGTTGTTTGCGATTGCCCTTCTCGATGTGATGCAATTCGTCGATGACCAGGATCTTGACCCCGCTGGTTCGGAGCAGTCTGAGGACGTCAGGATAAAGGGTGTCGGTGCTCGCGCTCTTGCCGTAGGGCGCGTTGAGTTGCCCAAGGATCCGCACCAGCAGCCCTCGGGCAGAACCGGTCGGCCCCATGCTCACGACCAGCACCGGGACGTTGGCCTTGGACGCCCTCGGATCGTCCGGGAGGTTCTGCAACTTGGCGAAGCGCTTGACGATTTGGCTTTTGCCGATGCCCGACGGCCCCCAGATCAGGATGTGGCTGTCGCCTTCGGTCGGATAATCCTCCAGCGCCTCCTGAAGCCGCTCGGTGATCGCATCGGCGGCGGCGTAGCGGATGAAGACTTTCTGCCGGATCAGGTTGAGCCGCTGGGCGGTGTTGTCCGCCTCAAGCGCCTCGCGGGCGGCCTTGGTGAGGCGGCGGTCCTGCGAGATGAGGATCATTCGTCGATCTCATAAAAGATGTCGCGACGAACCGGAGCCTGCGGCGCTGGCGGTGCGTCTTCGGAGATGGGCGCATGCGGCGTGAGTTCGGCGGTGACTTGTTCGCCGACCCGCCGACGCTCCTGCTTCAAGCGACTCCTATGTCGCTTCTTTGCGTTCTGTGCGTCCTGCTCAAGTAGGCGTTGGCGTTCCATCGACGCCATGATGGTCGCCATGTCAGGCTTGTCGCCGGTTTGGGCGATCAACCGCTTGCGGGTCTCGTTGAACTCCCACACCGACACGTTGGGAAGGGTAATCTGCTCGCAGCGCAGCTCGCAGTAGGTCCCCTCGATTGGGTGGAGGAAGTAGATGCGTGAGGCGTCGTAGGGGTTTCGGCGGACGACAAACTTGCGTTGCTCTCCAGCGTCCAGGAACGGCCGCAACACCTCGTCCCAGTATTCGATATTGTCCCAGCGCATGCCGTAGCGCTCGATCGTCCGGTCTTCGATGTCGGCGAAGTCGAGATAGAGCTTCTGCTTGTCAGCGATGATCGGCGGGAGGCCGGCGCCTGCACGCTTCTCGGTGCCATAGATGCCGCGCTCCCAGGCCAGATCCGGGCGCTGCTTGGTCGTGCTGTGCGGCCTGACGTGATACTGGCCGCAGATGAATTCGAGCATCCAGACCTCGAGCTCATCGAGGGTCATCTCGGCCGCCTCGTTCGGATTGCGGGTCTTGACCTTGTCGAAGCCGCGATCACGGGCGGTTGCTGCGGGGAGCAGCCGCATCTGGTCCATCGCCGTGCCCATGAAGCGTTCAATGATGCCGCCGAAATGCGGCAGGCTCGGCGGCCGGTGCTCAGGTGGCGCAATGCCGTATTCCCTGCACCCGTAGAACAAAGCGCGAGACCAGAACTCCGCTGCGTTGTCGAGATAGACGACGTTTGGCGTGCCGTACATCGGCCAGGGGAGAGGAACACCGACGCGCTCCAGCCATTCATCCTTGGGCGTCATCACCCGCGTCATGCACTGCGCGACCGTCGAGGCGTTTGGATATTCCCAAGTCAGCACGAACGCGAGGATCGCCCGTGTGCACTCGTCCAACGCGATGGTGATCCAGGGGCGGCCGACATGCTCCCGATCGAAGACGCTCGCGCAGACCACGTCGACGAGCGTGTGGTCGATCTGGATGCGCTCTAGTGGAAACGTCGTTTCGGGCGTCTTGCCGCGGAGATGCTCGTACCGCTCACGAGCCACCTTCTTCCCGTACTTCAGGCCGACGCGCTCACGCGCCGGAACGCCGGCGAAGCGGCTTCGCAAAGTGTTGTGAGAAGGCGGTATCAAGCCCCGCCGCACGCAGCGGTTTCGAATCTCGGCGAATGCGTGATGGTTCTTGGCCTCCTTGCGATGACGGCTGAACTCCAGCCGCACCTCGGTGATGACTTCCTCGACGCGGGGGTCCAACCGAACCCGCCCACGCCCCCCGCTACGGCCGCGCGGCAACAGGCAGGTCAGCGCGCCGGTATCTCGGAGGCTTTTGCGGTAGCGATTGAATTGCCGCTTGCTGGCGCCGAACTCGGCGGCCGCGGCCTCCACGGTCGCGCTGTCGAACCGACCTGCGGCTTCCAGGCGCGCGATGATGTCGCGCCGGCGCTCGGCTTCGGCGACCTGCGCCTCATCCATCGTCGAAATGTCGAGCGGCGCCCCTGGCCCGGGTAGTGCGCGCTTCGCCTCATAGTCGCTTCTGCGATCCAACAACGGTAACCCACGTCTGAGGTCCAATCGGCTGACCGCGGTCGAGGGAGAGTTGGCCTCGCGCGACCATACGGTAGAGCGCGGGCAGTAGAGCTTGAGGATTAAGACCTCGTTGTTGCGCCAGCGCGAGAATCTCGCTGATGCGATAGCTGTCACGTTGTTGCAGGAAGGCGACGCAATCCTGCTCGAATTGCACATCGAAAGGCTTGTCGAGGTGGCCTGACAACAACCGGGTGCTGGCCAACCACTCACCGCTCATCATCCGGTCGGTCACCACTCGGAAGATCGTTCCTTCTTGCCCCGCGGCCCACGTTCGCGCGGCGGCATAGGGCGCGCGCATCATCCTGCGGGAGCGCCAAAGATCGCGCTGGGTCTTCACCTCAACGACCGCCCTTCGCCATGAGAGCCCAGCGGCGGCGTCGACCTCCACAACGAAATCAGGTGTGTACCGACGAGCCGCTCCGCGTTTCACATCCTGGAAATCAATCACCAGGCGTTGGGCATAAACGGCGGTGACGCGATGGCTCGTCCTACAGAACATCAGGAAGTCGCGCTCGATCGACGACTCGAAGGATACTAGCGGGCCTCGAGGTGGAACTGAGATTGAGCCGCGGACGGCGCTCAAGGGTCGAGGCGGGAGCGGCTCGTCGGTCCACCTGGACGCCACTTCAGAAACCAGGGACGTCAACTGTCGCCGATTGCGAACTGGGGACGCCTTCTGTGGGTACGGGGTCATCTTCTGTTGCCTATTTCGAGCGCCGACGAGCCCCGGAGGGACATCATCTTTTGCGCGTTCACAGGCGGGCTGAAGGCGCGGCCGGGTGAGGCGTCGCTGGCCCATAATGGCGTGCTGTTTCTGGATGAACTG
>TARA_R110002051_G_scaffold8386_4_pt1 | contig 21588 bp, 19 predicted proteins | sample TARA_R110002051 | Tara Oceans TARA_R110002051 (sample SAMEA4397023) | marine metagenome | biome: Polar Biome; feature: [MES] marine water layer (ENVO:01000295) within the mesopelagic zone...; material: water (ENVO:00002006), including particulate matter (ENVO:01000060) such as......
GTTTTTACCAAACGCGGGCTGCACAAAAGCGGGAATGAGGTGCTTAACACTTCATCCCGCTGCAAGGCATTGTCAGATGCGCGCTGAATAGACAGATTAGCTCGTAATTGTAACGGCTTGACACGCAAATATCTAGACCGAATGACCTGCACAAACACACTGCAGAGCGATAAGCGAGACAACATGCAGGCCGCTATGTTTCATATGCCGAGACATTTGTGATAAAACAATAAATGGGACAATAAGCTGGCGTGATCTGGCGACAGCATCATAAAAAACAAAAGGATTCGGGGACTAGATGATGGTATTGCACCTGAAACGCTTCCTTGTACTGGTACTGCTGTGCCTGGCGCCCATGGCTCATGCCGATCTGCAGCGCCTACAAGCCCTGCATGAACTACGCAGCGAAGGCTACACCGCTGGCACCTATCTGCTGATTGACAACAATCTGTTCGAGCGCGTACGCGAGCCCGGCAACCGGGAAGAGTACAACCGCTCACTGGGCAATATGAGCCGCCTGCTGCAAGAACTGGGCAACCCGTCCGAGCTGAGCACTCCCTTCGCCAGCTTCCAACTATTGATCCGTGAGCTGGAGGCGCTGGGAGAAGAAGAAGCCCACTACAATCTGGCCACCGTCAATCGCATCATGCAGGCGCATGGCGAATTCGACCTGGCCGCCGCCAACGCCTATGAACAAGCCGCCGTGGACATGCCCGCCGACTTGCGCGCCCTACACAAGCAAAGCCTGGAGACCAGCCAGATACTGACGCTCTACCAGAACAACATGTTCAGCTCGGTAGGCGTGTATTTTCTGGAAAACCAGGAAGGCCTGTTCGACATTCTCGATGCCAGTATCCTTGCCCGCTCTGCCGAACTGAAGGGACTTTACCCCGGGCAAGCCGACACTTTCTCACGCCTGGACAAGCAATATGACTTTATCCAGCCGCGGCTGAAGAACCCGCTATCAGACTGGGTACCGACCATTGCCGCGTTTTACCTGCAACGCAACGTGCAAACACTGAACAACCTGGCACGCGAAGCGGTACGCAGCGGCGCCTGAGCGCTACCACTAGCAACCCAATCAGGCGCTGGCAGCCTCCAGGCTGAAGGGCTCAACCAGCCCAGCGCCAATGGCCATGCCCACCAGTGCCGGCAGACTGGCGGCCTGCATTCGCTTCATCACCCGTGAGCGATACAGGTCAACTGTCTTGACACTGACCCCCAGCTGCTCGGCAATTTCACGATTATTGAAGCCCTGGACCAATGGCAGCAAGATGTCGCGTTCGCGTGGTGTCAGGCTGCCAAGCCGAGCCTTGACCTCATTCTGCGCCCGCTGATTGGTCGCCATCACAGGCTGGCGGCTCAGCGCACGCTGCACGCTGTCTAGCAGCAGTTGCTCATTATAGGGCTTCTCAATGAAGTCCAGCGCGCCACCACGAAAGGCACGCACTACGATGGGCACGTCGGCATGACCACTGACAAAGATCACCGGCAGATCAATCCCTTTGGCGCGCATGGCTTCCTGTACCGCCAGACCACCCATGCCCGGCATGCGGATATCCAGCAGAACACAGGCCGGCGCGGCCGGATCGCAGGCGTCCAGAAAGGCTTGCCCACTGGTAAAAGGCTGGGCCTTGAGCCCTACCGACTCGAACAGCCAGACAGTCGAATCAAGCATGCCCTGATCGTCATCGACCACATAGACGAGTTGCTGAGATAGATCGGGCATTCGCGTTCCTCGTTGTATCACCTTGCCCCTAGTCGGAGCTGACCACTGGCAACCAGCAATGCAGGCACAGCCCTCCGCTGTCAGCCGGCAAAGCCTCTAAGCCGCCACCAAAACCCTCTACGATACCCTGACTCATCGACAGTCCCAAGCCCAACCCCTCCGGCTTACTGGTATAGAAAGGCGTGAACAACCGCGCCCGCGCCGCTTCATCTACACCTGGGCCCTGATCCGTGACCCGTATATGCAGTCTGTCATCATGCGTACTCAGGCCCAGCTCGATCCGTGAGGGGCTCTCCGGGTGTTGCTCTCGATTAGCTTCAATGGCGTTACGCAGCAAATTAAGTAACACCTGTTGCAACAGGATCGGGTCGACCATGACCTCTGGCAAGGATCCGTCGACCTGCTCGACAATCTCGACCTGATGCTGCCCCGCCTCCCAGGCGCACAGACCTACCGCCCCACGGGCCAGCGGCAAGGGGTTTACACGCTGCTGCCGGCGCTGCCCTTTACGCAGAAAGCCCCGCAGCCGACGAATGACCTCGGCCGCATGCTGCGCATGCTCCCCGATGCGCGCCAAGCCCTGGGCAACTTTGTCAGATTCCTCGCCGTTACAGCCTTCTCCGGTCTGCGGCAGAGCAGCCAGATAACGCTGACTGGCATTGGCATAGTTGAGAATGGCGGCAAGCGGCTGGTTCAGCTCGTGAGCAATACCCGAGGCAAGCTCACCCAGTGTCGCCAGCCGCGCGGCATGCGCGAGCTCGTCCTGCAGGCGGCGGTTATTTTCCTCACTCTGAATCCGCGCCGTAATGTCGCGCGACACACTGATCACCTCAACAACGCCACCAGTGTAAGTCTCCCGTATAGCGCGGCTGGCCGTTTCAAACCACAGGTAATGCCCAGCCTGATGGCGAATGCGATAGGTCAGCGTCAGGTAACCATCCTGCTCCAGCGCGCGCTGAAAGCGCTCGATCAGTTGCTCCCGCTCCTGCGGGTGAAACAGCTCGACCATCGACTCGCCGCGCAACTGCTCTGGCCAATAGCCCAGCAGAGTCCAGGCGGCAGGCGAGGCATCGAGAAAGCGGCCGTCGGGCGTATGCCGGGAGATCAGATCCGTCGTGTTCTCGATGATCAGTCGGTACAGACGGCTGGCACGCATGGCTTCATGCTGTAAACGCAGGCTCTCACTGGCATCACGCCCGCGCACCAACACGGCTTGCAGTGCTGGCTGGGGAATGTAAGTCCAGAGCAGATAGCGATCGCCGACGCTTACCTCGACATCTTCAATGCAGCGCTGCTGACGCTGACAGGCTGCCACCAAGGGTGCATGGTTGGCAGGCAGCAACGTCGCCAAGGGCGCCACCTGATCAATCCACTGCTGCAGAGCAGGATTGGCTGGCCGCACTTCACCTCGAACAGGGATTAACAACGCCGGAAGCGGCTCACTTTCGAGCATAAGAGTGGCTACAGCACAGCGTAGATCAGGGTTTTCCGTCACTGAAACACCTTATAGTAGTTTTACTATAATACCTTAGACATGTTTCTATATTAATCGACTTTACTCTATAGTTCCTCCGATCAAATGCTGAACGCCTTGACCCACACGGCAAGTATGCACCCAGAGCCAATAAATAATCAGCCACAGGTATTGCCATGTCGATCTTCCAGGAAGGCCTGTCTCCGAACCCGGTCAACCACATAGCCCTCACCCCTCTCAGCTTCATCGAGCGCACCGCCAGCGTCTACCCGCATTATCCCGCCGTCATCCACGGTGGGATTCGTCGTGACTGGCAGCAAACCTATCAGCGCTGCCGCCGTTTGGCCTCAGCGCTGCATGGGCGGGGCGTCAATGCAGGGGACACCGTAGCGGTGATGCTGCCGAACATTCCAGCCATGCTCGAGGCGCACTTCGGCGTCCCCATGATCGGTGCTGTGCTCAATACGCTCAATGTGCGGCTGGACGCGGAGGCCATTGCCTTCATGCTCAATCACGGCGAAGCCCGTGCACTCATCACTGACCGCGAGTTTCATGATGTCGTGCGTGAGGCACTGACCCTGATCAAGCGCCCGATTCTGGTGATCGACGTTGATGACCCCGAGTATGGTGAAGGGGAGGCAGTCAGCGAGCTTGATTATGAGAGCTTTCTGGCTGAAGGCGATCCAGACTTCGACTGGCACTGGCCCAGCGACGAATGGCAGGCCATTTCGCTCAACTACACCTCCGGCACTACCGGCAACCCCAAGGGCGTGGTCTACCATCACCGCGGTGCTTACCTGAATGCCCTGGGTAACCAGGCGACTTGGGGCATGGGCCAGCACCCAGTCTATCTGTGGACGCTACCGATGTTCCACTGCAACGGCTGGTGCTACCCCTGGACCATCACCGCGATGGCCGGCGTGCATGTGTTCCTGCGCCGGGTGGATCCGCAAAAAATCCTCAATCTAATCCATGAGCATCAGGTCACGCACCTGTGCGGCGCACCCATCGTACTCAACGCGCTGGTCAATATGCCCGACTCGGCCAAAGCCGCCATCGACCATCCGGTCAAGGCCATGGTCGCCGGCGCGGCACCGCCAGCCAAAATCATTGGTGCCGTTGAGTCCATGGGCATTGCAGTCACTCACGTTTATGGCCTGACCGAGGTCTACGGGCCGGTAACCGTTTGTGCCTGGCATGACGAATGGAACGCCTTGCCACTAGAAGAACGCGCCAGCCTTAAATCACGCCAAGGCGTGCGCTATCTGACGCTGGAAGGCGTCATGGTGGCGGATTCCGAGACGCTACAGCCAGTAGCGCGTGACGGTGAAACTATCGGTGAGATCTTCATGCGCGGCAACACGGTGATGAAGGGCTATCTGAAAAACCCGGAAGCAACAGCCGAAGCCTTTGAGGGCGGCTGGTTTCACACCGGCGACCTGGCGGTGTGGCATCCCAACGGCTATGTGGAGATCCGCGACCGCCTTAAAGACATCATCATTTCAGGCGGTGAAAACATTTCCACCATTGAGGTTGAAGATACGCTCTACAAACACCCCTCCGTACTGGAAGCGGCCGTTGTGTCCCGGCCTGACGAGAAATGGGGTGAAACCCCCTGTGCTTTTATCACCCTTAAAAGCGGTCACCAGGCCGACGACGCAACCATCATGCAGTACTGCCGCGAGCACCTGGCGGGATTCAAGGTGCCCAAGACCGTGGTGTTCACCGAGCTTCCGAAAACCTCGACTGGCAAGATTCAGAAATACGTGCTTCGCGATTGGGCCAAGGCGCTCTAGCGCGACACCACCAACTTCGCATAACCCTTTTCACAACAACAATAGGCCGGGTTCTACCCGGCTGACGGAGGTTTATCATGCAAGTTTACAAGCGCGCTGACGGCGCGGAGCAACCCTACTGGCCATGCGGACCGTTCAAGATTCGTCTGCCCTTTGTACATTACCGCTGGGAAACCGCGGAAATGCTGCAGGCACTGATCATGTTTGTGGTCAGCCTGGCCATGATTCCACTATTGGAAAGATTCCTTGGCCTGCCCTATGACGTTGCCTTGGCCTATGTCGTGGTCGGGGGAATTGGCTTCATGTTACCCGCGCTGCTGGGGGTGCCCATGGTACCTGGCTGGATTACCCCGGCGATTCCGGTGGTGCTGCTGTTTCTGGGCGACTTCGAACCCGGCCCGGAGGCCATTCAGGCGCTGTTTGCGCTGCAGCTTCTGGTCTTCCTGATCTTTCTGATACTCGGCATTACCCGGCTCGGCAGCGTGATGGTGCGTATCGTACCCAACTCGATGAAAGGCGGCATTATCATCGGTGCCGGCATTGCGGCCCTGATGGGTGAGATATCCAGCGGCGGGCGACTGGCCAATACGCCTATCTCTCTGGTACTGGGCAGTCTGATCTGCCTGTATCTGATGTTCTCGGTATCCTTCAAGGGGCTGACCGAACGCCTGCCGTTCATGCGCAAGATCGTCAACTACGGCATGGTACCGGGCATGTTGATCGCCATTATCGTGGGCATTGTGGTGGGCGAATACGAGATGCCGGACGTGCGCTGGGGCATCACCACACCGGCCTTCGGTGAGCTTTGGAACTACCTGCCACTGGTCATCGGCATCCCGGATGCCAAGGTGTTCATGCTCGCCATTCCCACCGCTGTTATCGCCTACATCATTGCCTTCGGTGACATCATTGTCGGCCAGTCGCTGATGCAGCGTGCCGATGAACTACGCCCGGATGAACTTATCGAGAACAACATCGATCGCGTGCATCTGGTCACCGCCCTGCGCAATGGCCTGCATGCCTTCTTCGCACCCTATCCTGGCCTGGCCGGGCCAATCTGGACCGCCGTTGCCGCCACCATGGCCGAGCGTTACAAGTATGGTCGTAAAGCGATGGACTCGATCTACAGCGGCGGCGGCACGTTCTGGATTACCGGCTTTATTGCCCTGTTCACACTGCCGCTGGTCAGTTTTTTCCAACCGGTACTGCCGATTGCCTTGTCGCTAACGCTGATCCTGACCGGCTACATCTGCCTGATGGTCGGCTTCGAACAGCTCAATAACAACACCGAACGCGGTATCGCCGGCACCATGGGCGTGGTCCTGGCGGTCTATGGTGCCGGCTGGGGACTGGCGGCGGGCGCCGCACTCTACATTCTGATCGAGCGTACCCATATCCTGCGTTTTCGCAGCATCAAGGACAGCGCAGAAACGCCCACTGACCGCATCCCTGAAAGCCGCGATTAACACAATAATAAGCGAGACCATTTCTATGAAAATACTGCACAACACCACCCTGATAGCCCTGAGCACGCTGCTAGCCCTGCCGGCCAGCGCCAGCTTTCTGGAAGACAGCCAGAGCCGTATCGAGCTGCGCAACTTTTATTTCAACCGCGACTTTCGCCAGTCCGGCGCCAGCCAAAGCAAGGCCGAAGAATGGGCTCAGGGCATTCGTGCCTATTGGCAATCGGGCTATACCGACGGCCGTTTTGGCGTCGGCCTGGACGCCCTTGCGCTGGCAGGTATCAAACTGGACTCCAGCCCTGATCGCACCGGCACCGGCCTGCTCAAGCGAGACCGCAGTGACAACCGCGCGATGGATGAATACAGCCAACTAGGCCTAACCGCCAAACTGCGACTGGATCAGCACGTTCTGCGCCTGGGCACCCTACTGCCACAATTACCACTGGCCATGCACAATGATTCCCGGCTGCTGCCTCAGACCTTCCGTGGCGGCTGGCTGCAAGCCAAGGGCAGTGAGGCGCTGAGCTTCGACCTCGGACGCTTTAATGCCATCAACCTGCGCGATTCCTCCGACCACCAGCGCATGACGCCGGTGCAGGGCGGCGCGCGCAATGTGATTGTCAGCGGCAAGCCAGACAGCAATGCCTTTGACTTCGCCGGAGCCAGCTACCGCTTCAGCGACAACACCCGGGCCAGCTACCACTATGGCGAACTCGACAGCATCTATCGTCAGCACTACCTGGTATTCAACTACAGCCGGCCACTGAGCATCGGCAAGCTTGATTCCAACCTGCGCTATGCCGACAGCAGCAATGCCGGGCGCAGCAACATCGACAACCGCATGACCAGTCTGGCGTTAACCTGGCAGCACAATATGCATCGGCTGGGTACCAGCTATCAGCAGATGAACGGGCGTACCGGCTTCGCCTACCTCAGCGGTACTGATCCGTTCCTGACCCATCTGGTCCAGATCAACGACTTTGCCAATCGTGATGAGCGCAGCTGGCAAGTGCGCCACGACTACAGTTTTGCCGATCTTGGCCTGCCCGGACTGAGCCTGATGAACCGTTACACCCACGGTGACAACATCGAGTTGGCCACGGGTCGTGGCAGTGAATGGGAGCGCAATACCGATCTGGCCTACACCCTGCAGAGTGGCCCGCTGAAAAATCTGTCGCTGCATTGGCGCAACGCAACCTACCGCAGCAGTTTTGCCAGCGACATGGATGAGAACCGGATTATTGTTGGGTACAACATCTCGTTTTGATCTGTGCCACACAACCCGCACCCACTAGCGAAAATAGGAGCGCCAATGCGCATATTCACCACTCTGGAAGGCAACAGTCAGCGACTCGATGGCGGTGCCATGTTCGGCAACGCGCCCAAGGCTCTTTGGTCGCGTTGGGTTGAAACCGATGAACAGAACCGCATCAATCTGAGCTGCCGAGCGCTGCTGGTGCAGGAAGAAGGTCGCAACATTCTGGTGGAAACCGGCATTGGCGCCTTCTTCGAGCCGCGTCTGAAAGAGCGTTACGGGATAGTCGAAGACCACCACGTACTGCTCGACAGCCTTAGCGAAGTCGGTCTGACCCATGAGGACATCCACGTAGTTGTACTCACACACCTGCATTTTGATCACGCCGGCGGCCTGCTCAGCGCCTGGGAGCAAGGCCAGCCATCGACGCTGCTGTTTCCCAATGCCACCTTCATTACTGGTCAGCGTCACTGGCACCGCGCCAAACGCCCACATCCGCGCGATCAGGCTTCATTTATCCCGGAGCTGCTACAGCTGCTGGAAACCAGCGGGCGACTGGAACTGATCGAAGATGGCCGACACTCATCGATTCTGGGCAAGAGCTGGCGCTTTCACTTCAGCGATGGCCATACGCCCGGCCTGATGATTCCCGAATTCGACATGCCTGACGGCCCTGTGGTCTTCCCCGGAGACCTGATACCTGGCACCCCATGGGTACACCTGCCCATCACTATGGGCTATGACCGGTTTCCGGAAACCCTGATCGATGAAAAGGAAGGTCTTCTGGATACTCTGGTGGAGCGTGGAGGACGTCTGGTATTTACCCATGACCCTCTGGTCGCGATCGCCCATGTCGAGCGCGATAACGATGGACGCTATCGGGTCAGCGCCCCACAGGGCAACCAGAAAATGGTCACCCGCTAATCAGCAACTCAGCCACAAAAAAGGGCGACACGCTGCACGCGGTCGCCCTTTTTTATATTATGCTCGGCAGCTAATCCTTGAGCGATAGCACATCCTGCATGTCGTACAGGCCAGGCGCACGCGCATCCAGCCAGAGCGCAGAGCGCACTGCGCCTTTGGCAAAGGTCATGCGGCTGGAGGCTTTATGGGTGATTTCCACTCGCTCGCCTTCGGTGGCAAAGAGTACCGTGTGATCACCCACCACATCACCCGCCCGCACCGTAGCAAAACCAATGGTATCGCGCGGGCGCGCACCGGTCTGACCCTCGCGACCATATACTGCCACCTTGGCGAGATCACGACCCAGAGCATCGGCTACTACTTCACCCATACGCAAGGCGGTACCCGATGGCGCATCGACTTTGTGCCGGTGGTGCGCTTCAATAATTTCAATGTCGGCTTCGTCACCCATAACCCTGGCCGCCATATCAAGCAGCTTCAGACACAGGTTAACGCCGACACTGAAGTTGGGCGCAAAGACAATCGGCATATCCTGGCCGGCCTCAAGCAGCAAGCGCTTCTCATCGTCACTGAAGCCGGTAGTACCGATGACCATGGCCTTGCCCGCCGCGCGGCAGAGCGCCAAATTTACTAACGTACTAGTCGGATGGGTAAAATCGATCAGGACGTCGAAGTCTTCAAGCACGTCTTGCAGGCTGCCGGCGATTTTCACACCAGTGCGCCCGATACCCGCCAACTCGCCGGCATCAGCACCCAACAACGAACTCTCGGGCCGTTCGATGGCCGCAGTCAGCTGCGCCCCCTGCGCCTGGTTTACCGCTTCGATCAGCGTTCTGCCCATGCGCCCGGCGGCGCCAATCACCGCTATTCTTCTCATGCTGACTCCGATCAGAATTTCATATCTTCGAAGAAGTTCTTTACTCCATCGAACCAGCTCTTGGCCCGCGGCGACTGATTGGAACCTTCTTCCTGCAGGGTTTCACGCAATTCCTGGATCAGTTCGCGCTGACGCTTGGTCAGGTTGACTGGTGTTTCCACCACCACCTTGCACAGCAAGTCTCCAGCAGAGCCACCACGTACCGGCGTCACCCCCTTACCACGCAAGCGGAACAGCTTGCCGGTCTGCGCACCATCCGGAATCTTCAGCTTCACGCGGCCATCCAGAGTCGGCACTTCTAACTCACCACCGAGCGCGGCATCGGCGAAGTTGATCGGCACCTCACAAAACAGGTTCTTACCGTCGCGCTGGAAGATCTTGTGCTCACGCACAGAGACCACCACATACAGATCACCCGCAGGGCCACCGTGCACACCCGCCTCGCCCTCGCCCGCCAGGCGAATCCGGTCGCCGGTATCGACGCCCGCAGGCACCTTGACCGACAAGGTTTTCTGCTCTTCTACCCGGCCATGGCCGTGGCAGTCGTTACACGGATCGGTAATCATCTTGCCGGTGCCGTGGCAGCGTGGGCAGGTCTGCTGCACAGAGAAAAAGCCCTGTTGCATGCGTACCTGACCATGACCACCACAAGTGGTACAGGTCACCGGAGAGGTTCCTTTCTTGGCGCCAGAACCATCGCAAGTAGCGCATTCGACCAGGGTTGGAACACGAATGGTCACCGTGGTGCCACGCACTGCCTCTTCCAGGTCCAGCTCAAGCGTGTACCGCAGATCACTGCCGCGCTGTACGCTGGAACGACCACCGCGACCACCGCCGCCACCACCAAAAATATCGCCGAAGACGTCGCCGAAAATATCGGAAAAATTACCGCCACCGAAACCGGCGCCGCCAGCGCCAGCGCCCATGCTCGGATCGACCCCGGCATGGCCGTACTGGTCGTAGGCAGCGCGCTTCTGGGCATCGGTCAGCACTTCGTAGGCCTCATTGGCCTCCTTGAACTTCTCAATGGCGCCTTCATCATCCGGATTGCGGTCCGGGTGATACTTCATTGCCAGACGGCGGTAGGCCTTTTTCAGCTCCGCTTCGCTAGCGCCGCGCTCGACACCCAGCACCTCGTAAAAATCACGCTTGGCCATCGTTCAAATTTCCTTTACCGGGACGCTTGCCTGCCCCTGTTACACAAACGGCAACGCGGGAATAGCTCCCGCGTTGCCTGGTAATGGTCAGCTACCGGCGCATCTTTGCGCCAGCACCGCCGATGAGTCAGGAGCCTACTTGTTGTCCTTGACCTCTTCGAACTCGGCATCGACCACGTCGTCGCCCGCTTCCTGCGGCGCATCAGCCTGGGCATCCGCACCGCCCTGGTCTGGCTGCGCCTGCTCGGCGTACATCTTCTGTACCAGCGGGCCGGATGCTTCGGACAAGGCATTGATCTTGGCTTCAATGTCGGCTTTGTCGTCGGTCTTGATTGCCGCTTCCAGATTCGCCAAGGCGGTCTCGATTGCAGCTTTCTCTTCCTCGGTAGCCTTGTCACCCGCTTCAGTCAACGTCTTGCGGGTTGCGTGCACCAGTTGGTCGGCCTGGTTGCGGGTAGTCACCAGCTCTTCGAACTTGCGATCTTCTTCGACGTTGGCCTCGGCATCACGCACCATGTTGTCAATTTCTTCATCGGTCAGGCCCGAAGAGGCCTTGATGATGATCGACTGTTGCTTACCGGTGGCCTTGTCTTTGGCCGACACGTTCAGAATACCGTTGGCGTCGATGTCAAAGCTGACCTCAACCTGCGGCACACCGCGTGGCGCTGGCGGAATGTCGGCCAGATCAAAACGACCCAGCGACTTGTTCTGTCCGGCCTGCTTACGCTCACCCTGCAGCACGTGAATGGTCACGGCAGTCTGGTTATCGTCAGCGGTCGAGAACACCTGCGACTTCTTCGTCGGGATAGTGGTGTTCTTCTCGATCAGCGTGGTCATTACACCGCCCATGGTTTCGATACCCAGTGACAACGGGGACACGTCGAGCAGCAACACGTCTTTCACGTCACCGGCGAGTACCGCGCCCTGGATCGCCGCGCCTACGGCAACCGCTTCATCGGGGTTGACGTCCTTGCGCGGCTCTTTGCCGAAGAAATCAGCTACGGTCTTCTGCACCAGCGGCATACGGGTTTGACCACCGACCATGATCACTTCATTAATCTCGGACACGTCCAGACCGGCATCTTTCATCGCGACACGGCAAGGCTCGATGCTGCGCTTGATCAGCTCTTCCACCAGCGATTCCAGCTTGGCGCGAGTAACCTTGACCTGCAGGTGCTTCGGCCCGGTAGAGTCGGCAGTAATGTAGGGCAGGTTGACGTCAGTCTGGCTGCTGGATGACAGCTCGATCTTGGCCTTCTCTGCCGCTTCCTTCAGACGCTGCAACGCCAGCGGATCTGTGTGCAGGTCGATGCCATTCTCTTTCTTGAACTCGTCGGCCAGATAGTCGATCAGACGCATGTCGAAATCTTCGCCACCCAGGAAGGTGTCACCGTTGGTGGCCAACACTTCGAACTGGTGCTCGCCATCCACTTCGGCAATTTCGATAACGGACACGTCGAAGGTACCGCCACCCAGGTCGTATACGACAATGGTGGAATCGCCACGGGATTTGTCCATACCGTAGGCCAGTGCGGCAGCGGTCGGCTCATTGATGATGCGTTTGACGTCCAGACCAGCAATGCGGCCGGCGTCTTTGGTGGCCTGACGCTGGCTGTCGTTGAAGTAAGCCGGTACGGTGATAACCGCCTCAGTCACGGCTTCGCCCAGGTAATCCTCGGCGGTCTTCTTCATCTTTTTCAGCACTTCAGCAGAAATCTGCGGAGGCGCCATCTTCTCGCCCTTCACTTCAACCCAGGCATCACCATTGTCGGCCTTGATGATCTTGTAAGGGACCAGCTTGATGTCTTTCTGGACCACATCTTCCTCGAAACGACGGCCGATCAGACGCTTGACCGCGTTCAGGGTATTTTGCGGGTTAGTGACCGATTGGCGCTTGGCGGATTGACCGACCAGTGTTTCGCCGTCGCCAGTGTAGGCAACGATCGAAGGAGTGGTGCGAGCGCCTTCAGCGTTCTCGATCACTTTGGCAACGCCGTTTTCCATGATTGCAACGCAGGAGTTGGTAGTCCCCAGGTCGATACCGATAATCTTGCCCATATCTATTCTCCGATTAAACTTGCCGCGGATAACCGGCGGCACGGGTTAGTCTGTTCATGCACCCTTAGTGGGGGCAGTGGAAATTATTTCAAGCCTGCTCATCAATTGATGGCGATGCAGGTTTGCCGGTCGGGGTCTTGCTGACCACCACCATAGCCGGCCGCAGCAGACGACCGCTGATGGTGTAGCCTTTCTGGAATACGCGAATAACCGTATTGGGTTCAACGTTATCGCGCTCTTCCATAGCCATCGCCTGATGCAGTTCCGGATTGAAGGGTTCGCCATGCGGCTCTACCGCAACAATCTGAAAACGGCCCAGGGTGTCGGCAAACATCTTCAGCGTCAGCTCCATGCCATCACGCATTGGCTTGATGGCCGGATCCTCGGCGTCGGACAACTCCATACCGCGCTCCAGGCTGTCGACCACCGGCAACAACTCGTTGGCAAAGCGCTCAAGAGCGAACTTGTGCGCTTTTTCCACTTCCTGCTCGGCACGGCGGCGGGCATTCTGCACGTCGGCAGCAGCCCGCAGAGCCTGATCCTGCGCTGCCGCCAACTGCTCTTCGAGGCGGGCAACCTGTGCCGCCAGATCGTCAGTTGCTGCGGCATCCAGCGCATCTTCAGCCAACTCGTCGGTGGCCGGATCCTGTCTCTGTTCGTCTGCCATCTGTGTCTCCTGTTCTAGCAATCGGGCAGCATGCACCCTGTTGATCATTGTCTACACCTTATATGGGGTCTTTAATGCAGGCTTCAAGGGCCAAAAGACCAGAGAACAGAAAAGCCCGAGGACGTAAAAACCAGAAAAGCCCGCGCCTCTTGTGAACAAAACCCAAACTACTGTATAAATAACCAGACTTGATACGGGAGCGCGGCCATGCTGGTACATCTTGCGGTGAACAATTACGCCATCGTCGACCACCTTGAGCTGGAGCTCAGCAGCGGCATGACGGTGATAACCGGGGAAACCGGCGCCGGCAAGTCGATCATGCTTGATGCTTTGGCACTGACGCTCGGCGACCGCGCCGACAGTGGTGCTGTGCGTCCCGGCACTGACAAAGCCGATATTCTCGCGACCTTTGATATCAGTCAGATCCCCGAGGCCCAGGCCTGGCTGGATGAGCGCGACCTGAACAGCGCCGATCAGCAGGTCATTCTGCGCCGGGTGATTACCGCCGAAGGCCGCTCGCGTGGCTATATCAATGGCAGCCCCTGCCCTCAGCAAGACCTGAAAGCCTTGGGCGAAATGCTCATCGACATTCATAGCCAGCACGAACACCAGTCACTGCTCAAACCTGACACCCACCGCCGCCTGCTGGATGATTACACTGGCAGCACCGACCTGGCCCGCCAAGTGCATTTGGCCGCCCAACGCTGCAAACAGACTGAGCAGGCGCTCAAGCAGGCCAGCGAAAAAGGCAACGAGCAAACCTCGCGCCTGCAATTGCTCACCTACCAGCTCGAAGAGCTGGAGAGCCTGAGCCTGCAGGAAGGTGAGCTGGAAGAACTGGAGAACGACCAGCGGCAGTTAGCCAACGCCGGCGAGATCATGCAGTCCTGCCAGCATGTGATCAACCTGTGCAGCGAGAACGACAGTGGCAGCGTGCTGCATGCATTGACCATCAGCCAACAGCGGCTAGCGGCCTTTCGCAACAGCCATCACAGCCTGGAAGAAGCCGACGGCATGCTGGCCAGCGCGCAGATCCAGATTGAAGAAGCGGTGGGCGAGCTAACGCGGTATCTGGATCATTTTGAAGCCGATCCGGAACGCCAACAACAGGTGGAAGAGCGCCTGGGCGCCATTTACGACTTGGCGCGCAAGCACAAGATCAACCCGGATCAAATCCCCGTGCTGCAACAGCAACTGATCGATGAACTGGAGAGCATGCAGCAGCAGGACGCCGATGCCGAGCGCCTGGCGGAAGAGCTGGAATCTTACCGCGAGCACTACCGGCAGTTGGCGGACGAGCTGAGCGGCAAGCGTCAGACTGGCGCTACCAAGCTCGAAGAGGCAGTAACGCGGGAGATTCAACAACTGGGCATGCCCGGCGGCCAGGTCAAAGTTCAGCTCAATACCCACGAAGCACACAGCTGCCTGCCGCACGGGAGGGAAAGCGTCGAGTTACTGGTCAGCGCCAACCCCGGCCAGCCAGCCAAACCGCTGGCCAAGGTCGCCTCGGGCGGCGAGCTATCGCGTATCAGCCTGGGCATTCAGGTATCTACCGCGCAGACCTCTCGGGTACCCACGCTGGTATTCGATGAAGTAGACGTGGGTATCGGCGGGCCAACGGCAGAAATCGTCGGCAACCTGCTACGCCAGCTCGGCGGTCATGGCCAGGTGCTGACTGTCACCCACCTGCCCCAGGTGGCGGCACAAGGGCATCAGCATTTATTTGTGCGCAAAGAGCAAGGCAAGGAGTCCACCAGCACCCGCATCGACAACCTGGACGAGGATGGCCGGGTGCACGAGGTGGCGCGAATGCTGGGGGGGATTGACCTGACCGACGAGTCGCTCGCGCACGCTCGCAAACTACTGTCGGCGGTCTAAGGACAGCTGCAAGGATCTGGCTTTAAAGCCTTACCTGACAAGCACTTCCGATCAGAATGACCAAGAGAGTTCATTTCCGCTCGGAACACTTGTCGCTTATAGCTTGCCGCTGAAGAAAAAAGGCGCCTAGACGCCCTTCTTCTTCACATACAACACCAGATTGTGATCAACCATCTCAAAACCATGCTCTCTCACTATCTCACGCTGACGACGTTCGATTTCGGCATCGAAAAATTCGATCACCTCACCGGTGTCCACGCAAACCATATGATCATGATGCTCACCGTCGGCCAACTCGAACACGGCATGGCCGCCGTCGAAGTTGTGGCGCACCACCAGACCAGCGGACTCAAACTGCGTCAGGACGCGGTATACCGTAGCCAGACCCACATCATCACCGGCTTCCATCAGCGCTTTATATACGTCCTCTGCACTCATGTGACGCTCAGGCGAATGGTCCAGCATCTGCAGGATCTTGACGCGTGGCAGGGTGACCTTAAGGCCAGCTTTCCGGAGTTCTTGATTTTCAACCATGTCAGTTTCTCGTTCAGCGCTTCGCAGGGCGGGATCTGTCGGGTATGATTCAAGGCCTTTCAGCCATTTCACGATAGTGGATGTTACCACGTGATGCCAAATAGCTTATACCGAATCCTATGTATCCTGTTGTGTCTCTCCGCCCTGGGCCTTTCTGGCTGCAGTTTTCCGGGTGTTTACAAGATTGATGTTCAACAGGGCAATGTGGTCACCCAGGACATGGTGGACCAATTACGCCCAGGCATGACGACCCGCCAAGTCCGCTTTATCATGGGCACTCCGCTGGTAGAAGACACCTTTCATCCGAATCGCTGGGATTATATCTACAGCATGCAGGCGGGCCATCAAGAGCGCACCCAAGAGCGCATCAGCCTGAATTTCGAAAATGATCTGCTGGTCGGCCTGTCCGGCGACTTCGTTCCTGGCGCCAGCCGGGATGAACAGATCATGGGCACGCGCCAGCAGGCCGAGCCTGAAGCATTGGAAACCTACCCGGTTGATCTGGGTGCACCGCTGGGTACCGGCGAGTAACACAAGATGGGCTGTCCAGTGACAGCCCTACTCTCCGTCCTTGGCCGCCTTGGCCTTGGCCGCACGCTGCTTGCGGACTTCTTTGGGGTCTGCGATCAGAGGTCGATAGATTTCCACCCTCTCCCCTGACTGCAACACCCGTTCTGCGGGCTTAGCCAACGCCTTACCAAAAATACCTACCGAGAGAGTATCCAGATCCAACTCCGGGAAATGCTTCTCGATGCCCGACTGCTGCACCGCTTCCCAGGCGGTAGTGCCTTCCGGTACGGTCACGCTGAGTATCTTCTGTTTGTGCGGCAACGCGTAGGCCACCTCCACCACCAATGTCTTATCCATTACCGTACAGCTCTTTGGCGCGCTGACAAAAGGCCTCGACCATATTGTTAGCAGCCTGATTAAACAGCGGCCCCAACGTTGCCTTGATCAACGGCCCGGCATAGTTGAAGTGCAAATCAAGACTGATTTTGCAGGCATGCTCGCCGAGCATCTTGAATTCCCACACGCCATGCAGCTCGCTGAATGGGCCATCTTCCAGACGCAGTTCGATGCGCTGACCGGGGATCAGTGCGTTACGAGTAGTAAACGCCTGGCTCATCCCCGCCTTGGCCACTGTCAGGCGCGCGCGCATTTCGGTATCAGCCTCATGCAGAATATCTGCCTGAGCACACCAGGGCAGAAATTCGGGATACCGTTCCACCCGGTTGACCAGGTCATACAAGCGCTGTGCCGGATAAGGCAGCAACGCTGAACGCTGGATATGAGTCATAGCTTGGTATCAAAGCCTCTTCATTTAAGCAGTTCGGTCACAAATACAATCAGAACCCCTACTGGAGCCACGTAGCGTAACAGCCAATATACCACCGGGAACAGCCGTGGGTGGCGTAGCGCCAGCTCGGCACGAAACACCTCACGCCCCAGAATCCAGCCGGCAAACACCGCAAAAAGCAGCCCACCCAAAGGCAACATGATTCGACTGGTCAGGTAATCGATGCTTTCAAACACCGTTTTGCCACCCTCAGTGCCCCAGCGAAAGAATGTCCAACCGCCTTCGTCAGTCACAAAGAAACGGGCGTCGGACAACACGTTGAAGGACAACACGGTACCCAGACCAACCACCCAACAGATCAGCGCGATCAGTGCGGTAATCTGCGCGCGAGTGCGCCCCGTACGTTCAACCCAATAGGCCACTGCTGGCTCTAGCATCGAGATGGCCGAGCTCCAAGCAGCGACGGCCACCAGCACAAAAAACAGCAGCCCGAATACCTGGCCCATGGCTATATTGCCAAACGCAATTGGCAGCGTAACAAACATCAACCCAGGCCCACCGCCGGGTTCCAGGCCCGCAGCAAAGACGATTGGAAACAACGCCATACCTGCGGTTAGCGCCACTACGGTATCCAATAGCGCCACTGTCATGACTGTTCCGCCGATAGAGGATTTTTTCGGCATATAGGAGCCAAACACCATGATCGAGCCCACCCCGATACTCAAGGTGAAGAAGGCGTGCCCCATGGCGGCGAGAATGCCGTCAGGCACTTCACTCAGATCAAAGTGAAACAGAAATGTCAGGCCCTGCATGAAATGGCCGGTGGTCATGCTGTAGCCGAGCAGAATAATCAGCAGCAAGAACAGCAGCGGCATCATGATCCGCAAACTCTTCTCAAGCCCGGCGACCACGCCACGAGCAATGATTATTGCCGTGACCAGCATAAACAGAGTGTGCCAGAGCGTCAGCCGCAAGGGGTCAGCGGTCAGGCCGCCAAATCGCGCGCCCGCGCTCGCACCGTCGATCCCGACAAACTCCCCACGCCCCATGCCGATGATGTAATCCAGCGACCAGCCCGCCACCACGCTGTAAAACGAGAGGATCAACAGCGCTGCCACCATGCCCATCATTGCTACCCAGGACCAGTGCGGGGACGCTCCAGCCTGCAGCGCCAAGCTGCGCAATGTATTGACCGGGCTCTGGCGTCCGCGGCGGCCCAGCACTGTTTCTGCGAGCATGATCGGCAGACCAATCAGCGCAATACAGACCAAATAGACCAGTACAAATGCACCGCCGCCATACACCCCAGCCATGTAGGGAAACTTCCAGATATTCCCCAGGCCCACGGCTGAACCCGTTGCCGCCAGAATGAAAACCCAGCGGCTGGTCCATACGCCGTGTATTGAAATGCGCTCGTTGGCCATGAATACACACCAGTTTCGTTTAGAAAAAAGAGGGGCATTGTCCAGATTTTGATCAGCGCTCACAAGGCCCGTGTAGCCGAACTGGGCATCAGGCCCTATAATGCGCCGCCTATGAGCAATCAAAAGAAACCCCAGGCCAACAGCGGCAACATCGCGCTGAACAAAAAGGCCAAACACGAATATTTTGTCGAGGATCGCTTCGAGGCCGGTATCGCACTGACCGGCTGGGAAGTGAAGAGCTTGCGTGCCGGCAAGGTTCAGCTGGTGGATAGCTATATCCTTCTCAAGAACAACGAAGCATTTTTGCTCGGCGCCCACATCACCCCGCTGCAAACCGCCAGCGCCCACGTGATCGCCGACCCAACCCGCACGCGCAAACTACTACTGAACGCACGGGAACTGGATAAGTTGATCACTGGCGTACAGCAAAAGGGTTTCAGCTGCGTACCGTTGGCCCTTTACTGGAAGAACCATCTGGTCAAATGCGAGATAGCGCTGGTACGCGGCAAGAAAGACTTCGACAAGCGTCAGGTCGAGAAAGAGCGCGACTGGGCCAGAGAAAAACAGCGGGTTGTGCGCGATAACAGTCGTTAAAGGCAGCATATTCGCCAGGCTGATAGTTTTTTTTGTGGCGCACGTGAACTTTCTGCCAGCGCCTCAGTCAATGTATGCATACCGGACTGGTCAGTTCCACCAATCCGGCGTGAGGCCAAGCAAGCAAGAACTTCTGCCCCGCTCTGCGGGGCATTTTTTTGTCCACCTCTTCCCTCGCCGTCTCTCAGGCTGAGCAGCACTCTATGAAGCAGGGAACCTTTCGCGTACAATTAAGTCTGTATGAAAGACCATGATGGTTTTGGGGCCGATTTGGATTCGACGACGGTTACAAAACTGGAGGGGCATGCCGAGTTGGTAACAGAACTCGTAAATAAACTGTTGCAAACCTATATAATTGCCAATGATGACAATTACGGTGCCCAACTAGCTGCGTAAGCAGCCTAGTCGCACTTCTGGTAGCTTCGGCTCCAGCAATCATTAGAGGATGTCTGTAAACTCGAAATGATTGTCATATAGAACAGAATCGTCGCCTAGTATGTTACGGACGAAGCGGCTAAACATTACGTAACTCGCTCCAAACACCCTGCCACTCGGGCGGTGAGGAGTTAACTCAGTTGAGATGGCTAAGCATGTAGAACCGATAGCGGCGGACTGGCGGACGGGGGTTCAAATCCCCCCGGCTCCACCAAATATACATCTAAAGACGTCCCCGGACGTCTTTTTTTGTGCATGATGCATATGCAAATCAATAACTTACGCTCCATTAGCGTCCATAGACGTCCACCAGCAGCCAGCACTTCTGGTATTCCAAATGGTATTCCAAGCATTCACATGGTATTTTTGGAATACCAAAGACGCCGCTGGAATACCAAAATGTCAGGCAAAGCCATACGTCTCACCGAAGCCAAGGTGAAGAATGCCGTCCCCGCAAAGACGGATTACGTCTTAGGTGATGGCGACGGCCTTCAAATGCGAGTGAGAAGCAATGGCTCTAAGCTCTGGAATTTCAACTACTACCACCCGGTGACCAAAAAGCGTCTCAACATGGGACTTGGAACCTATCCCGAAATCACACTCTCACAGGCTCGCAAGCTCACCATCGATGCAAGACAGCTGATTTCTCAGGGAACCGATCCTAAGGAACAGCGAGATAACACCCGCCAGCAGCAAAAAGCTGCCAGCGAGCACACCTTGAGAAAAGTTGCCGAAGCCTGGTTTGATCTGAAGAAAACAGACGTCACACCAGCCTATGCCGAAGACATTTGGCGGTCACTGACGCTGCATGTCTTCCCGGATCTTGGAGATACCCAGGTATCTAGCATTACAGCGCCGAAAGTCATCGAGCTTCTTCGCCCCATTGAAGCTAAAGGCAGTTTGGAAACAGTGAAGCGCCTTTCTCAGCGGCTGAACGAAATCATGACCTATGCAGTCAATTCAGGCCTTGTACTCGCCAATCCACTCAGCGGCATAAGAGCCGTCTTCAAAAAGCCTAAGAAACAGAACATGGCATCCTTAAGTCCTGACGAGCTTCCTGAGCTTATGATCGCCATCTCCAATGCCAGCATCAAACGTACTACCCGCGCCTTGATCGAATGGCAACTACACACAATGACCAGACCCGTTGAAGCAGCCACAACGCGATGGGCCGATATCGACTTCGAAAAGCAAATCTGGACCATCCCTGCTGAACGAATGAAAAAGCGCCGCCCACATATAGTGCCATTGACTGATCATGGATTGGCAATCCTTGAAGCTGTTAAGCCTTATAGTGGACACAGGGAGTTCGTTTTCCCTGCGGATCGAAATCCGCGTACCCATTGCAACAGCCAGACCGCTAACATGGCCCTTAAGCGCATGGGCTTTGCTGGCCGACTGGTCAGTCACGGCATGCGCTCTATTGCTAGCACCGTTCTCAATGAGCATGGATTTGACCCTGAACTGATTGAAGTAGCCCTGGCGCACGTAGACAAAAACGAAGTCAGAAGCGCCTACAACCGTGCTGACTACATTGAACGTCGCCGGCCAATGATGGAGTGGTGGAGCAAGCATATTGATCAGGCCGCCACTGGAAGCCTTTCTGTCGCATCTGTTAACCCAGAAAATGCGAGAAAGGTTGTACCCATTCGATAAAGAAATGGCTGCTTTCGGCCAGAAGCGGCCATTAATCATGATCTTCTCCGCTGAACTATTCCACTCGACCCCATTCTCGAACTGCTTATCGAGTAAATGCAAAGCTGGAACACTGCAGTGAGGTATGCAGGAAGGATCTGCGTTCGTGCGGATAGACTTGTTGGCGCCACGTCTCTGCGCTGGGATTCAAGTGGAGCCGGCGATCGCTGTCAGCAACCTGAGTATTGCCGGACGCAGAACCGTGGACTCGAAATCCTTTCGTTGTAGCGCTAATTGACCGATAACATGGCCATTGATTGTATTGGTGAGTAGGGCCGCGTCGGCATTGGGGTCGGAGGATCCGAGATTGGCCAGGATGCGGTGAATAATC
>TARA_R110002051_G_scaffold73558_1_pt1 | contig 21569 bp, 19 predicted proteins | sample TARA_R110002051 | Tara Oceans TARA_R110002051 (sample SAMEA4397023) | marine metagenome | biome: Polar Biome; feature: [MES] marine water layer (ENVO:01000295) within the mesopelagic zone...; material: water (ENVO:00002006), including particulate matter (ENVO:01000060) such as......
GCGCCATGCCTCCATGACGGCTTCGGCCTTGGCCTGCGCCTCGGCAAAGCGTTGCCTGTGATTGGGTCCGGGACCAATAAATCCCGGCGCGTCCTTGTAGAGCGAAGGCCAGAACCCGTCCTGGCGCTGATCGGGCGCATCTCCGCAATCGCCGCGCATAATCCGCGCGATGATCTCGAAGCCCGAGACCTCGCAGGTGATGGTGTCGCCATCGCATACGAAGGTCTGGAAGCGCTGTGCGAAGGTCATGTCAGCGGCTCCAGAAAATGTGGACTTCATCGAAGCCCGTCTGGAACACCATGAGCTCGCCATTCAGCGCCATGTCGCGGGCCAGCGCCTGCCAGTCGATGTAATAGCGAAGCGATTCCGGTATCTCGGTGCCGGTGTCCCCGTGCAGCTGCTCGGCGAAGTCCGCCGCGCTGCGATATTCACCCGCATAGTCCTCGAAGGCGGCGCGCGCCTGCTCAAGATCGTCGCCGAAATGCCGGTAAAGCCTGCTGCCAAGTTCGCCATGCTCCTCGATAAAGTCGGCCAGTTCGCACACCGTCTCGAAGCTCGAATACTCAGAAAGGCTTGCGCCCTCGAAGCCTTCATAGTCATGGATTGCGTGTTCTTCCGCATCCGGCTCCGGCGACGCGACCAGCATGGCGCGCACTTCGGTCCAAATTTCGTCGGGCGTGGTCGCCTCGATCCATCGCCCGTGCAGGCAGCCCGAATTGTAGGCTGCAAGGCAGGCCACATAGATTCGCGGTCTCTCGCCCCGCGCGGGTGCGGTGGTTGCTGCAAGAGGTGCAGTGGTAGCGAGTTGGTCAGTCATGTCAGTCTCCTTCCCCGCCCGCGTTCTTTTCCCGACAGTCGGGTGGGCGGCGAGGAGGTGCTCAGCCGGAGCGCATCAGGGCGGCGCGCAAGGGGAAGCTGTAGGTAGGACGCCTAAAGACGACCACAGATGACAAAGCCCCGCCCCCTTGCGCGGCGACCGCGCTCTGGCAGACGCACCGTCCGCCCACCTGACTGATGGGAACAAATATTAAGGCGGAGGTAGACTTCGGTGACGTACGAACTGACAAACGGCACCCAACGAAGCTGTGCTTTCATTGAACTCAACGCTGACCAGGAAAACTCTGCTATGCGAGCAAAACCAGTGATAACGATTTCTTGCGCACAGTCTGTGTTCGGAGCGCTAAATACGTGTGGTAAAGGGAACGCCAAACGTGGGAATAGAATTCGAGATAGCATCTATAGATTACCCAGGTAAAGTCGCTGCTTTGTTCGAAGCGACGTTCTCCGCTTCAGAAAATGTAGATGAAAGTACAGGCGCAACTACCTTATCATCAATCTTATCGGCACTGCGGCGATCCTTGAAGAGTCGATGATCCGCCTTTAATCTGGCGTATCAAAATACGCACTTAAGGATCCACACATCATTGTGGCTGGAGACTGACTTTGGGTGTTACATCGAATCCGCGGTGTTTTGTTCGGAGACGGCATCAATTTCAGACAATCGCAGGAGATGTCCGCCGAGCGCGCGAAACGCACGTTGGCGGCAGGAGAACACGATGATTTGCAAATCGCTCGCCTGGTGATGCAAGGCATCAAACATGCGTTCAATTCTATCATCGTCTGTGAACACAAGCGCATCGTCTAAGATAATCGGCGCATGCTGACCGCGCGTTGCGAGCAGCTTTGCGAATGCCAACCGAACAAAGAGCGCGATTTGCTCCTGGGTGCCGCCGGAAAGGACATCTGTCGATTCTTCTTCGCCGCCGCGCAGGAGCGTGGTGGGCAACAGTTTATCATCATCCCACTTGAGCTCCGCCTCAGGCCACAAGATTTGTAAGAGCGGCTTGAGTTCTGCAGCGACCGGTTCGAAATAGCGTTCACGCGCCTCATTGCGGACCGCTTGCAGAACGATTTGAAGTTTCTGCAGCACCGCGACTTCATGTACGATCCGTTTCAGAGCCTGTTCGGCGGCGCTCAGTTTTTGTTTGCCTTCCGCGAGACGCTCTTCCACGGCGTCTCCCGCATGACGCGCAATTCGCTCATTCAAAGTTGCAAGATCGGGCTTTAGCGAAGCAATCGCCGCCTCAGCCGCGTCCTGTACAGATACGGCCCGGGTCAAACGGGCTTTGGCGGCGCCGAGATCCGGCGCGGCGCGGTCTTGCTCTGCGTGCAGCGCTTCAGCGGCGCGCAATGTCGTCGTCGCCCGCTCCAGATCTGACGCAAGCTGATCAGCGTCGAGATCTTCCAACCCCTTCAGAGCTGTTTCAGCGCGCGTTTGCCGATCCAAGGCGGCGCTATGGACCGCTTCAGCACGTGCCGCGTCCGCTCGGGCGTCAGATTTGCGTTCAGCGGCGATATTGAATTCGGCCTGCGCGTCAATCAAAGCTGCCTTTGCTTCGACGAGATCCGCTTCAGTATCCGCCTGATCGATCTTGTCTGTCTCATCGGTCTCTTCGAAATCTGGAATGCGTGCGAGCGCCGCGCGTAAGGCCTCTAATCCGTCAGGTGCCAGGGATTGATACCCGGTCTGCGCCTCGCCGAATCGGCGCTCGGCGGCGGCCCGCGCCGCAGCTTCGGTCCGCGCCGCGTCAATGGTTTTACATTCTATCTCGGCGAGCAAGGCTTTATAAGCGGTCTCTGCGCGTTCAAAGGATCCGTCATCTTGCCCGCCCGCGCCGGGATGAATGATCAGAGTGCCAATGTCTTGCAATGTTAGTTCGGCGCCGCTTGGAATCGCAACGGCCTCTCCATCTGGGATCGCCGCTTTTCCTTGTAGGACATAGCCGTCACGCCCGGGCTCATAATTGACGACAAACTGGGCCGCCGCGCTGTCGCGAAGCGCCTTTGCGGTGCGAAGCTCGCCATATAGGGCTTCGAGGCGTTTTAGCGTTTCGGCGTTCGGCCCTCTACTAGCCTCAGCGCGCGCGTTTTCCATTTTGTCCCAAAACACTTGCGCTTTTTCGATCTGCTCCGTCAAAGCGTTGCGCCGCGCTATGCCGTCTTTTGCAGCTTGACGTTTTCGGGCCGTTTCATGTCGCTCCGTCGCGGCGACCAAATTCGATTGCGCGCGCTCCAATCCCTGTCGGGCGGCGTTCGTTTCATCGTCCGCTTTCCCGTGAGCGTCCTGCGCGGCGTCGAGAGCGGTCTTGGCGGTCTCAACCTCGCCGACCGATCGTTTCAGCTCATCTTGCGCGGCGCGCAGCGTTTCTAGGTTTTTATGGAGCGTCGTGACCTCGAGACGCGCCGCAGCGACTTTGCGCGCTTCGGCGTCTAATGCTTCGGCAAATTGCTGGGCGGCTTTATAGGCTGTCTCCGCCTCGTGCAATTGTGTTTTGCGCGCCTCTACCGCGTCAGGATGCTCTAGATCTGCCAGCTCGCGTCGTTTTGCGCGTCGTGCTCTCAGGGTCTCACGCAATTGCGCGCAGGCGGCCTCCAGAGCTTCGCAGTCCTCCGACAAAGCCTCGACGTCATCTTGCGCCGCTTTCCATGGTCCACCCGTTTTGGCGCGTCCGGAACTCGTGACAAAAGCCGCCAACTCATCCCGGCAGCGGTCTAGCGCGGCATCCATGCGACGCCCGCCGGTCATGGCTTCAACTTCTCCGGTGACTGAGGAGAGCAGATCGCGGCGCGCGCTGAGCGCGGCCTCATCTTCTTTTTTTGACCCGCTGGTCAGACCAGTAATGCCCTGGCGCACCCATAACAGGCCAGAAGGTCCGCCATCGGCGCTGCCAGCCAGGCGCCGTATCCAGGCTTCAGCTTCATCGGCCTGCGCGATGACCCGTCCATCTTGTTCGACCGTCGCAATTGGTTTTGATAAAAAACGTTTTTTCAGCGTGAAGCGTCCGTCCTCGGTTTCAATATCAACCGAGATTTCCGGAGCGCCGCCAATATGCGGTTTGAGCGATCTGATCTGCTTGTCGCTTGAGGTATGCGATTTGAACACCAGGGCTTGCAAGGCATCAAACAGCGTGGACTTGCCAAATTCATTAGGTTCGCATAGGACATTTACGCCATTGCTGATGCCCTCCAAACAGACGGGGCGCGTGAAGCGGCGAACATTCTGAAGGCGGATTGAACGCAGTTTCATAGGTCCGCCTCCTTCACATAAGCATAGAGGCGGGCGAGCGCGTCCGCGGCAATCTCCTGGTCACCGGCATCGGCGTTTTCAGCTTCAGACGCGGCTTTGAGCTGTTCAGCCGCCAGGCGCAGGGCGCCGGCTTGATCGATCTGGTCAAGATCAGCGGCCTCATAAAGGGTTCCGAGCTGCGCCGTGTCCAAATCGAAATAGGCAAATTCCGGTCCGAGCTGGTCGGCAGCTTGGCGGAGGCCGGATTGGCTGGCGAGGCTCGCCCAACCGGAGGCGCGCACTTTGATCAATGTGTTGCGGCGATCCTGAGCAGGGAGACCGGCTTTGAACGCAGCTGAAATATCGTCGCCCTGATGTGCAGCAACGTCATGGGTCAGCCAATGAAACAGTCCGGTTTCAATCTCTTCAATCTCTGGGACGGCGCCAGGACCTTCAATCGAAATGCTGAGACAAACGCCGCGACGGTCATGTTTGAACCGGTCTTGTTCGGGGCTCCCGCTATAATGGGCGCGCTCGCTCACCCGGACCCGGCCATGCCAGTCGCCAAGCGCCAGATAATCAAGCTTGGCCGTTCGATCACGGTCCGGCGGAATATGCGCATGCAAGCCGGCGAAATCAGTGATGCCATCATGAGCAAGGCCGATCCGCAGTGCGCCGTCCGCGGTTGGCATGTTCGGCAAGGTCTCAGTCAAGTCGCGGCCTGGCGAACGATAGGTGACTGGGCAGGGCAGCAGCGTCGCACCCGCAGACATGTCGATCGGCGCGGCATCCAAGACAGCGTGAACATTGGCGGGCGCATCGGACGCCATCTTGTCCCATAAGGGTTCGGCGTCTCTTAGATTGTCATGATTGCCGGGCAGGACCCACCATTGCAGTTGATCATCCTCGCCCATGGCGGCGAGCGCTTGGGTGAGCACCGTCACTGAAGGCGTCGCGGTGTCGAATGTGTCGCCTGCGAGCAGAATATGTTTGGCGCCGGCCGCGCGCGCGGCATCTGCGAGGCGTTCAATCGCACCAAATCGCGCTTCCATTAAACGACCGCGGACATTGCCGTCCGGGGCTTGCGGGATATTGGCGAAGCGCCGGCCGAGATGAAGGTCAGAACTATGGATAAATTTAAACGTCATGGGCCCCTCACGCAGGCTGGGTATCATCATTAAAGAGTGGAAGCGACACAATCCGTACTTCCGCCTATAGTTTTCGCCGCGGTCAGCGTCGGCTCAGTTTTGAGCCTGACTCTGATTAGTCTTTACACCAATGAACGCGGCCGTCCCGGATCCAGAAATGCGCGCCGCAGCCAGATTGTCGCCAGACAGACGGGTGAAGACTTGGCGGCGCGCCGTCCGGCGATATCACCGTCCAGCGCGGCTTGGCTTCTGGCACGAGTAAGAGTTCGAGCCGGTCGCCGCAGCCGCATGGGCAATTTAGCGCTATCGCCCAGTCTTCTTCATCTTCTCTAGCGAGATACAGGTTGCGGGTGGGCAAAAGGTCAGGTGGGGTATCGCTCTCGACGACAATCAACATGCGGCGCGGCGCGATCTTTGACCAAAGCCTCAAAACCCATTTTGGCGGTGTCATGCGGCGGCCCTTTCACTGTTTTCGGCAAGCCCTGGCAGGCCCAATAATGGCGGCGCCAGCCCTTGCGCAAAATAGGCATGCTTCGCATACGGAAATTCGGTTTCGCTAGCATATTCTTCTTCCCCGCTGGCGAGCAAGAATAGCGTGCGCGCGAAGGGGCCGTTGCCGTCAACACGAAACCCATAAAGCCGCGCCAACCACTCATTCACCGCGGTTGCGGCGGCGCGCATATTGACGCTCATGACGGCGGGGGCTTCATCTGGCGCGCCTTTCAGATAGCCCGCCTCTATCTCCACTTTCGCCGATTGCGGCGCATGGTCGATGAGATAGTCCCGGCGCAGGCCTTCGGGCGTGACAACCCTGCGGTCGGTAAGGCTCGGTCCATCTGGACGCACATAATCAATGCGTCCGGCAATCTCCGCCACATGCACCGCGCCCGCCGCGTCTTTGCGCGTTGGAATGGTCACACCGACATCAATCAGCGGGATGAGGCACGCTCCGCACAATCGTTCGGCGATGAGGCGCGCATCCATGCGATCGACGCAAGAAAACAGGATGTCTGCTGACGCGGCGATCTGAATGGCCTCGACCGTTTCAATCGGCTTTCCGACAGACACGATTTCGATGTCAGAATTATAGGTTTCGATTGCAGCCGCCATCATGTCTGGCTTCAGAGATTTGTTGCGCGCGTCCTCGGCGGTGCTGTTGACAATGCGGTTCAAATTCTCCGGTCCCATCGCATCAAAATCGATCAGGATCAGACGCCCGACGCCCATGCGCGCGAGCTGCTCTGCCACCAATGACCCGGTGCCCGAAACGCCGATGACACAGGCAGTCATTAGAGCCAGCGCCTGACGCATCTCATCGCCAAACGGCAGACCATAAGACAGACTTGGACCTACCAGGGGCGTCAGATCCTGGCCGATCCGGGTGATGCGCGCCATCCGCGATCGCGCGCCCGCTCGATCGTAAAGACGCGCCTTCATGGCGCCTGACGGCGTCATGATCGCTGAGCCATGCAAAGCCCCGTCACTGTCGAAGGCGTGAAAGACGCTCGGCAATACGTTTTGGTCGCTCGCATCATCTGTTGCGGAGAAGGCCAATTGTCCGCCAGGATGGCTATGAGTGAGAATAATGCTGTCGCCGCCGGCTTCGGCGATATCGATGGCCGCTTCAATAAAAGCGCCCGGCCAGGTGATGGCGACGGGCGTTCTTTGTGTGCACGCTGCGTGTGGCACGGCCAAGACGCGCCGCACGATAAAACGCTCATTGTCCGCTCCAACGCGGCGGCAAATTAAGATGGCGGCCGCCTCACACCCATCACCTGGGAAAAGGTGGCGTTTAAGGGCCGCGTGATCGACGTCCGGCAGGGTCAGCGAATAATCTCTCATGGCTCACCCACTTCCTTCAGCAGCGCCGCTTCGATCAGGGCGATATGCGTCATCACACTGTCCGAGGCCGGGTTCCACCGCGTGCGACCTCGCAGGTGGCGCGACCATTGCTGGAAGGTCTCGCCCTGAATTTGGGTCGAGCCGGTTGTGTAGGGAATTTGACCGCCGCCCGCCCGCGTCAGATGCGGGCGGCAATGAAACATATCGATTTCGGCGCTCGGATAGGTCGCCGGAATATCAATCGCAATGTCCGCAGCGCCATGGTTGAACCCCTTTGGAAGCGTGAATTGACGCAGAAATAGCCATCGCCGCCCGCCATCGATAAAGGTTTCCCATACAAACGCGCGGGCGTCTAAATAGCGTCTATCCTTTTCCAGCAGGGCAAAGTCTTGGCGGAGCGCGGCCGGCGCTTCGCCATTATTGATCTCCGCTGGCGTCAGCCGCAATTTCTCAATGCCCGGCAAGCGCAGATCAATCGTGTCGCAAAGCTCAACCTGCTGTTTCGGAGCCCCTTTGCGTTTGAGGATTGCAATCCAGCCCTGATTTGGGTCAAAGCCGGCCTGCGCGAGCGCGTCTTTGACGGCAATGAACGGGCTGGCAAGCGTTAAGAGCACGCCCTGAACATTGAGCTTCCATTCGGCTTTGCGCGATGACAGCGTCTCAACCCCGGATCCGGTCAGCGTAACGACGCTGTCATCCCCCAGCGTCTCATCCGGCGTTTCAGCCTTTTCGAGAAACAGCGTATGGTCGTCCGGGATACGGGCCAGGCGCCGGATCAAAGAGGCGGTAATGGTGGGCGCCCCCCAGGGATAGCGGCGGCCATTGACGGTGAAGGTGAATAAGCGATCAGCGCGAAAGGCAAAGAAGCGTTCAGGGCCTTTGTCTCGCAAACTGATGGTTTGGTGCAGATCGACCCGCTCAAGGTCGCCGCGGCGGGTGAGCATGAGCAATTCAAACTCGGATGTGGGCCGTCGGTCATACCGTTCAAGGACTTGCTGGCCAGTGACATCGTCATCATTGAAAGCCCGCTTTTCGTCAAACCCATCGCCGTCCCAAAGGCGCGTCTGATAGGTTTTCGCGCGCGGGATTGGCGTAGTGGTCTGGTCACGCCCCCAGTGTTCCAGATCAATCACGTCTTCCATGATTTATCTCCTTTATGAGAAGCGGCGCAGACCCATCGCCAACGCCTGAATCATGAATTAGTAGCTAAAATATAGCTAGTCAATAGCCAATTATTGCACTATTTTCCTTGACAAAGAGTCATAGAATCGGCATATGGCCCCTAAGAGGAGACCTGACCGAATGTCGAAGAAGACCATGACTCTGAACCTGACAGAGACTGAGATGGCTGTGCTTGAAGCGCTCTGTGAGAAGAAAGACCTGAGCAAAACGGTGCTTTTGCGCCAGGCTTTACGGCTCTATCAGCGGGTCGAGGAGCGTTTGGAACAGGGTGACAAGCTTTTTTTCGAAGATGAGACGGCCCAGAAAAAGGCGGAGCTGATGATGCTATGACGGCGTCGACGCCTTCAGACGTCCGGGCGATCGAGCTTTATAGCCATGGCGCTGAGACCTTTGTCGCGGCAGAATGCTGGCATGGCATTGTCGATAAAAATCTCGCCGATTGGGAGGCTGAATGGCTGCCCGACCTCCAAAATCGTCTGAAGCTCTTGAACCAAAGAGGGGTAGAGCGACGCTTCTGGCCTCAAAGTCGGCACTGGGATTGGCGGGTTAAGCTGCGCGATATAGAAAAGCGCTTGGCCAATCGATCCTTTGCTTTGGTCTGTGAGGGCATGACTCAGGCGATGATGACCGTCGACTTGACCAAACGGGCGCGGCTTGCCGGCCAGCAGACCCAGCATCTGGTCTATATCGACTATATCGAAGCGGCGCCGTGGAATCGCAATGATTTGCTCGGCGCGCCGCCCAGATACCGCGGTTGCGGAACCGAGCTAATCCTCGCCGCGATCGAGCTGAGTATTGCAGAAGGTTATAAGGGCCGGGTGGGCTTACACTCGCTGCCTCAGGCCAATCGTTTCTACGCCAATCATTGCGGCATGGAAGATCTCGGCCAGGATGCAGCTTATGAAGACTTGCGCTATTTCGAGTTAAGCTCCGAACAGGCGCAAAAATTTATCGGGAAAGGACAGGGAGAATGACACTTGAAATCAATGAAGACTGGCGGCGCAAACTCATCCTGGAAGAGGACGGTTATGACATTAGCGCAGGTTTGACGGCGGCAGATCCCGTCTTTGCAGAAGACCTCATTGTAGATGATGCCGGCGATGACGGCCTTCTGGCGCTCGGCCGGTTCATCAACCTTATGCGCCGACAAAAGAATTGGTCGATTAATCGGCTCGCTGAAGAAGCCGATATTGATATTGGTGAGCTTCTCGCCATCGAAAAAGAAACCGCGCATACGCCCGAGCCCAGAACAATTTATCAATTGTCGCAAGTGTTCGGCGTCTCGGATCGCAAACTCCTCGGGCTGTCTGGTCTCGTGCGACCAAAAGATTTTTCTTACGTCGAAGACGCCGTGCGATTCGCGGCCAAATCCGAATCGATTGAGAAACTGAGCGCTCTCGAAATCGAAGCTTTAAACGGCTTCATCGCCGTTTTGAGCGATAATGCCAAAAAGTGAGCTGTGACAACGCGTGGCCAAAAATGTCATTTTGAAACCACGCGTCCAGGCCGACATCGATGAACGGATTGCCCGCGTTCATAAGGGGCTTGGCAATCCCGAGCCACCACTGAAACTCGAGACCGTGCGAGAGCTACTGAAGCTCGACTTTTCTTACTACACGGCCGACGATCCCGGCATGATGCGGGAGACGATCTCCCGTATCAAAGTCGGCGCGCAGCGTCTTTTGAATGAACCGACTTTATTTCTTGAGGCGGTGCGCAAACTAGACTTGCGCGCGCTCTACATTCCCGATGGGCGCCAGATCCTGCTCGACAAGGATCAGCCGCCCCTGAAACATCGATGGACCGAGGCCCATGAAATCGGACACAGTGTGATACCATGGCATGAAGCCTCGATGATGGGCGATATTGATTATACGCTTGCTCCGGCTTGTCATGATAAGCTGGAAGCCGAAGCAAATTACGCCGCCGGGCGGCTTCTTTTTCTGGGCGATCGTTTCATCGAAGAGTGTGCGTCCGTCGCGCCTGGCTTTGATACGTTGAAACAGTTGAAGGACCGGTTTGGCAATACATTTTCCACAACGCTATGGCGCTCAATCATGGTTTGGGGACGCGAAACCCCCGTTGTGGGATTGATCACCGGGCACCCGCATCCGGACCGCTGGGCGGATGATTTCGATCGCGCCGCGCCGTGCAAACATTTAATACAGTCGCCAGCCTTTGCGAGACGGTTTTCCAGGATCAAAGAAACAACCATATTTGATGATATCGTCGCTTATTGCAGCGCCAAAAAGGGCGGGCCACTTGGCGGCGATGCCGTCGTGCTAAGCGATGACAATGGGGACTCACACGTTTTCGCGTTCGAGAGCTTCTCGTTCCATCACCAAACCCTGACTTTGGGAGTTTATGAATCTGTGACATCCTCGCCTGTCAGGAGTTAGACGACAGCGAATCTTTGCGGTCTGATAAAGATGGAGAGTTGATACGGCCCGTTGCAGCAACGGCACAATGGAGTCGATGATTTGTGCCACCCCGCTTCGGCGATGGCGGTGAGGTTATCGAACCGAACTTAGCGAAGAGTGACATGCGTCTCTACTGCCTTATGACTGCAAATACTGTGTCAAATGGCAGATCTCTTAGATGGCGATCGTGCTTCATATGGGCCGGTCTCGCAGAGATGCAGACTGCAAAACAGGCGGCGCGGTTTACCGCGCCGCCAGGCATATTTTGATTAGGTCGTGACGAGCGCAATGGTCGGTGGGACCCAGCACCACGATTTTCAGACGAGCCACCGAATCCTCATTGAGCCTCGCCGGGCTGGTCGGCGCAATCCGGTTCCTGCGGTTACGGCAGGCGCGCCGGTCGAAGACCGGCGATCTGAACGGACCGCTCCGATACCTTAAATCGTTCCGTCCAGCCGGGCGAACAGCCCCGCGCCACCGGCGCGGGCAGGCCGCAAATGGTTAAGGGCTTACAAGCGATTGAAATCATGCCGCGAGCACATTCGGTCCGAGTTGCGAGCCGAGCAGTTCAACGAGATAGCCGCCGTCGCGCAGGGCTTTGGCCTTGTTCACCAGGTAGCGTGTAGTGCTCTTCATGGATGTGACGCTCCATTCGGCGTCCACAGCTGCTTTGCCGTAGAGGACAACGGCAATTTCCCGATGGGTCATGCCCACGGCCAGACAGTCGAGGGCGATCAGGCCATCTCTCAGGATTTGGGTTCTCTTTCGCCATACGGGCGTTTCAGCCTCCGGATCATTGCCGAAGATACGCATACCTTCCTTTTGGGCCTTCAGCTTCTGCTCATAGGTCTCCATGTCAGAAATCTGAAGTTTCATGCGAATGGGTTCGAGGCTTAGCAGTGTCTGGCCCGTGCAACGCACTTGAGCGACACAGCCATTGCCGCGCAGGAGAAGAAACTCTCGCTGAGCCCTGTCAGTCACGTGCGTGATTTTGGTGTGCGGAACGGTACGGTCCCAGATATCGCAGGTCTGGCCTTCTGCACGCGGCGTGCAGTTCACTTCGACCTGGTCGGGAAATGCTGTTTTTAGCCAAACCGCATCGGCATCAATCCCGTTCAAAGACGGATCAGGCATGAAGACCAGGCCCCAACGGGCGGCCAGTTTTTGCGGCACGCGTGAGCGCAGGAGACGGATATTGGCATTGCGACATGGCGCAGTCATCTCCGAAATATCATCAGAAGAATGAAGCGCCGCATCTTTGCGGAAATCCTTGTTGCGTCTTAGGTATTCCCAGGCCCAACGGTCCCGCGACATGCGCCAGAGATAGTTGTATTTCTTCAGCGTCTCATCTGTTTTCAGCTCATACGTCTTCATTCTGCGCCTCCCGTAACTGGGGAATTTCAGGCAAGAACGAGGCCAAATCCGTAAATGTTAACAGAATCCGCCGGAATATTAATACAATCAAAATCAGCGCACTACGTCATTAACTATGGAAATCAAACAAACACCCTCTTCGCCTGAGGCGCGAAATACGGTGGATCAAACCATTGCCGGGTTTTGCCGGGACAGGCCAGCTTATGCGGCGTTTTGCTTCCATTGGTCGCCATTCACACTCCCGCAATTACCGTCTGCCTGCGAGGCTTCAGTCACACCAACCCCAAGTGACAGGAGCACAAAACGATGGGTCAGCCCGCGCACCACTCAGAAACAGACGCCCGCCGTAGCACGATGCTGCGCACGGCCTTCTGCCCGGTGGTACGCGGCGCGCTGGAAGCACCTGACACGATTGAGATCATGGCCAATCCCGACGGGTCGGTCTGGATCGAAAAAGCTGGCTTGGGCGTCATGGTCTCTGACCATAGTCTTGAAGCCTCCGACCGCGAGCGCGTCATCCGCCTGGTCGCCTCCGGGGTGGGAGAGGCCGCAAACCGCAATTCCCCCATCGTTTCTGCTGAACTCCCCGGCAGCGGCGAGCGGTTTGAAGGGCTTCTCCCACCTGTCTCCACGGCCCCCTGCTTTTCGATCCGGAAACCGGCAACCACGCCATTCGAACTTGGTGACTATGTCGATCAGGGCGCGCTGGCCCCGGCACTCGCAGCAGCCTTGCAGGACGCGATTGCAAACCGCGCGAACATCCTGATCGCGGGCGGCACCTCATCGGGCAAGACGACCTTTACAAATGCCTTGCTGGCTGAGGCCGCGCTGAATGACGATCGCATTGTCATTCTCGAAGACACGCGCGAGCTCAAATGCGCTGCGTCCAATACCGTCCAGCTCAGAACCCATCGCGGTACGACCAGTCTGCAGGACCTTGTCCGCTCAACGCTGCGGCTCCGTCCTGACCGGATCATTGTCGGCGAAGTGCGCGGGCCTGAAGCGCTTGACCTCCTCAAAGCCTGGAACACCGGCCATCCGGGTGGGATCACGACGCTGCATGCCAATTCCGCCCATGGCGCGCTCAGGCGGCTTGAACAGCTGACGCTGGAAGCAACGCCCCGCGCGCCCTTCGATTTGATCGCGGAAGCCATTGATGTCGTCGTCTTCATGAGCCGCACCGGCGGCCAGCGCCGTGTCGACGAAGCGCTGCGCGTCGCCGGCTTCAATGGCGAGGGTTATGACACCGCGCCGCTCATTTCCCGATCCCTTTCACTCGTCACAGAAGGACCCCTGACATGATCTTCTATCAACAAACCCGCGCTGTTCATCGAACGGTGCAGATCGCTGCTGCCATTGGCATCGGCTTGGCTGTAGCTGGGCCCGCGCACGCAGCAGGTTCCGGCATGCCCTGGGAAGGCCCGCTCGATCAGATCCTGCAATCCATCGAAGGCCCGGTCGCCCGGATTGTCTCCGTGATCATCATTACGCTGACCGGTCTGACGCTGGCCTTTGGTGAGACAAGCGGCGGCATGCGCAAGCTGATCCAGATCGTGTTAGGCCTGTCCATCGCGTTCGCAGCGACAAGCTTCTTCCTGACCTTCTTCAGCTTTGGTGGTGGAGCGCTGATCTGATGGCCGAGGGCTATGAAATCCCCCTGCATCGCTCGCTGACCGAGCCGATCCTGATGGCAGGCGCGCCGCGAAGCGCCGCCATCGCCATCGGGACACTCGCGGCAGCTTTGGCGCTTGGTCTGCGGCTCTGGATACCCGGTCTCATGCTTTGGGTGCTCGGCCATTCAGCCGCCGTGTTCATGGCGCGCAGCGATCCGGATTTCATGGCGGTGGCCAGTCGCTCGGTGCGTAACAAGGAGCATCTGTCATGTTGAACCTGCGTGAATACTCTGAGACCCAGACCTTGCTGGCTGACTATCTGCCCTGGGCCTGCCTCGTCGCGCCGGGCGTCGTCCTGAACAAGGATGGCAGCTTCCAGACCACGTTCCGCTATCGCGGCCCGGACCTGGAAAGCTCGACCGAAGAAGAGCTCGTCTCGATCAATGCCCGTGTGAACAATGTGCTTCGCCGGTTCGGATCTGGCTGGGCGCTGTTCTTCGAAGCGCAACGCAGTGAAATCCATGATTATCCCAATTGCGCCTTTCCCGATGCGGCGGCCTGGCTTGTTGATCAGGAACGCGCGCTTCAAGCAGATGAAGCCGGCGCGAGGTTCGAGAGTTCCTATTTCCTGACACTGCTCTGGCTGCCGCCTGCCGATGCTTCGGGCCGCGCCGAGAAAGCCCTCATCACTCGCGCTGAAACAGAAGACGCCGCGACCTGGCGGCATCGTCTGGAGACGTTCCAGCAACAGTCTGACCGCGTATGGGACCTTCTCGATACATGTCTCGATGACGTCTGGCCACTGACCGACGACGAGACGCTGACTTATCTGCACTCGACCATCTCGACAAAGCGCCATCCGGTCGTCACGCCTGAGCTGCCGGTCTTCCTCGACGCCATACTTGCCGATGAGCCCTTCGCAGGCGGGCTGGAGCCGATGATCGGCAAGGCGCATTTGCGCACACTGACCATTCTCGGTTTCCCCGCCTCGACGCTGCCCGGCGTTCTGGATGAGTTGAACCGGCAGGGCTTCGCCTATCGTTGGGCGACGCGGTTCATCGCGATGGACAAGGCCGAGGCCGAAAAGGTCCTCGGCAAAAAGCGCCGTCACTGGTTTGCCAAACGCAAATCGATCGGCGCGGTGCTCCGCGAGACGATGTTCAACGAGCAGGCCGCACTCGTAGACAGCGACGCCGACAACAAGGCGGGCGACGCCGATGCCGCCCTTCAGGAACTCGGCAGCGATCTCGTTTCCTATGGCTATGTCACAACGACCATCACCGTCGCCGACCCTGACCGGCGCACCGTTGACGAACATATCCGTATCGCCGAGCGTGTCGTGAATGGCCGCGGCTTCACCGCCATCCGAGAAACGCTGAACGCCGTCGATGCCTGGCTCGGGAGCTTGCCCGGCCATCCTTATGCCAATGTACGCCAGCCCATCCTGCACACGCTGAACCTTGCCCATATGGTGCCGCTCTCGGCGGTCTGGGCGGGTGAAGAGACAAACCGCCATCTCAACGCCCCTGCGCTTATCCAGGCGCAGACCGATGGCACGACCCCGTTCCGGCTGAACCTGCATATTGGCGATGTCGGCCATACGCTCGTTGTTGGCCCGACCGGCGCGGGCAAATCCGTGCTCCTCTCTCTGCTTGCCTTGCAATGGAAGCGTTACGAGGGTGCACAGGTCTTCATCTTCGACAAGGGACGGTCTGCCCGCGCCGCAACGCTCGCCATGGGCGGAGCCCATGTTGATCTTGGCAGCAGCAATGCCCCAAGCCTCCAGCCGCTCAAAGACATAGACGGAGAGTCAGGCGCGAGCTTTGCCGCCGACTGGCTGGCCGGGCTCTGCACGAATGAAGGCGTTGCGATGACGCCAGACCTCAAAGCCAGACTATGGGAGGCCATCCAGTCTCTCAGGTCAGCGCCTGAAACCGAGCGCACGCTGACAGGCCTCAGCCTGATGCTGCAGGACGACACGCTCAAATCCGCGCTGCATCCCTTCACGCTGGAAGGCCCGCATGGGCGGCTTCTGGATGCCGATCATGAAAGCCTCAGCCTCGCGGACACGGTCTGCTTCGAGATGGAAGAGTTGATGCACGCGAAAGGCGCGGTGGCGCCGGTCATCACCTATCTCTTCCACCGGCTCGAAGCGCGGTTCACCGGCAAACCAACACTGCTTATCCTCGATGAAGCCTGGCTCTTCCTTGACGATCCCGTGTTTGCCGCGCGCATCCGCGAATGGTTGAAGACATTGCGCAAGAAGAACGTGTCCGTCGTATTCGCAACGCAAAGCCTCGCCGACATTGCCAACTCGTCGATTGCGCCTGCACTCGTTGAATCCTGCCCGACACGGATCTTCCTGCCGAACGAACGCGCACAGGAGCCGCAGTCAAAAGAGACCTATGAGCGGTTCGGCCTCAATGCCCGCCAGATCGAGCTGATCAGCCGGGCCACACCGAAGCGCGACTACTATTATCAGTCGCCACTAGGCGCGCGTGTCTTCGATCTTGGCCTCGGGCCAATTGCTCTGAGCATTTGCGGCGCAAGCTCACCTGAAGACCAGGCCATACTCGACCGCATCTGGGCCGAGACGGAAGGCGACGGCTTTGCCACCTGCTGGCTGATCGAGAAAGGCCTGCCCTGGGCGGCAGAGCTCCTCACCCGTTGGCCCGGCCAAACGCCGCATTCCTATGCGCCTGAACCTGTCACGCCTACCGAACTCATCGCCGCTGAATAGGAGCCAAACACATGAAACGTCTTCTTCTGTCCGCCGCGCTTTGTGCGCTTCCAATGACGGTGCTCACAGCGCCACCCGCCGCCGCGCAATTGTTTGGCGGCGGGATCGTCTACGATCCGGCGAACCATACTCAGAACATTCTGACGGCAGTTCGGTCCCTCCAGCAGATCAATCAGCAGATCCAGCAACTCACCCATGAGATTGAGATGCTGGAGAACATGGCGCGCGATCTGGAAACACTCCCCGACAGCATCGCCGATGACATTCTGCGCCGTATGCGGCGCATCGATGACCTCATGCGCGAAGCAGAAGGCATCGGCTATGGCGTTGAAGAGATCGACCGCGAGTATGAAGTGATCTACCCGGAAGAATACGGTGAAACGCCACCCGAGCACCGGGTACTTGTCGAAGAGGCCCGCACACGCTGGCGTCAATCCCGCAACGCCTATCGCGAAAGCCTTCTGGTCACCGCCGAAGTGGTCTCATCCGCCCGCGCGGATAGCGAAAGCCTCGACCAACTGATCGCGGGCAGCCAGTCGGCTGTCGGCAATCTCCAGGTCCTGCAAGCCGGCAATCAGATTGAAGCGCTGCAGACCGAGCAGCTCATGCAGATGGAAGCCATGATGGCCTCACACTACCGCGCTGAAGCGCTGGAGCGCGCCCGCCAGCTTGCTGAAGCCGAACGTGGCCGCGCCCGTACGCGAAGCTTTCTCGGAAGTGGCAGCGACTAATGGACGTGATCGACACCTTCCTGGCGACCTTCATAGCCTATATCGATAGCGGGTTCGGCCTGCTGGCGGGCGATGTCGCATATCTGACGACCACGCTGATTGCGATCGATATTACGCTCGCCGGGCTCTTCTGGGCACTTTCTCAGAATACGGATGTGATCGCAGGCCTGATCAAGAAGGTCCTCTATGTGGGCTTCTTCGCCTTCGTCATCGGCAACTTCTCGCTGCTTGCCAATATTGTCTTTGACAGTTTTGCGCAGCTGGGTGTGACGGCAGGTGGCGGAACGATGACGGCGGCGGATTTGCTCCGTCCAGGATTTATCGCCGGTGTCGGCTTTGATGCGGCGCAACCGCTGCTCTCAGAGATCAGCGACATGCTGGGGCCGATCTCTTTCTTCCATAATTTCATAATGATCGCGGTCATGTTCATCGCCTGGGCGATCATCATGGTGGCCTTCTTTGTGCTCGCCGTGCAGCTCTTCATCACCATTCTGGAATTCAAGCTGACGACGCTTGCCGGTTTTGTGCTTGTGCCTTTCGCGCTCTGGAACAAGTCGGCTTTCCTCGCTGAACGCGTACTGGGTAATGTCATCACGTCGGGTATCAAGCTCATGGTACTCGCCGTCATTATCGGCATCGGCTCGACGCTCTTTTCCTCCGTGACCGATGCGTTCCGCACCGGCGATGATGTGACCCTCGCTCAAGTCATGGGCACTGCGCTCGCGGCCATCGTTTTCTTCTGGATGGGCATCTTTGCGCCCGGCGTGGCGTCAGGCCTCATCACAGGCGCGCCGCAACTTGGCGCAGGTTCAGCGGCGGGTGCTGCTGCAGGTGTTGCGGCAGGTACATATGTCGCCGGTGCTGGCGGGCGCGCGGCGATTGGTGCAGGTGCGGGCGGCGCTTCAAGCGCCGTCAAAGCTGGCGCGTCAATGGCTGGGGCCGCGCGCACGTCTTACACGATTGGATCGGTCGCCTCAGGCAAAACCGGCGCTGCCAGTGTGGCCGCTGGCATGGCCGGCATTGCTCGCGCTGGCGGCGATGCCATTCGCCAGACCGCTAGCAAACCCATGCAATCGCTCAAATCCGCCTACAGCCAAGGTAGCCAGAGCGCCTGGAAAGCCACGGGCGGCTCGAGCACTAGCGATACGCCGAACGCCACGTCCAATCCCGATCAAAGCCCTAGCTGGGCGCGCCGAATGCAGGCTCGCCAGAATGCGAGCCAGGCTGGACAGATGGCCGCTCACAGTCTTCGCGAGGGTGATCGCGGTTCCTCCGGCGCGGCTCCGCAACTCAATGACAAGGACGACTAAGCCATGATCTTCAAACGATCTTCCACCAGCTACGGGCCGAGCCCATTCCCTGAAACGCCCTATCAGAAAGCGGGGCAAGTCTGGGACGAACGCATAGGTTCCGCCCGCGTGCAGGCCAGGAACTGGCGGCTCATGGCCCTCGGATGCCTGGCGCTCTGCTTCTTTACTTCAGCCGCCCTGATCTGGCGCTCCACAATCTCGACCGTCACGCCTTATGTGGTCGAAGTCGATGAGACTGGCGCTGCCCGCGCCGTGGCACCGGCCACGGAGCGCTACACGGCAACCGACGCACAGATCGCGCATCACCTTGCGAACTTCATCCAGCGTGTGCGCGGGCTTTCCATCGATCCGGTTGTGGTCCGTGAAAACTGGCTCAACGCCTATGACTATGTCACCTCGGAAGCCTCAACGACCTTGAACGAATACGCTCAGGCGAATGATCCCTTCGCCGATGTGGGCAGGAAATCGCGCACGGTCGATGTCGTCAGCGTTGTGCGCGTCTCCGATGACAGCTTCCAGGCCCGCTGGATCGAGAAGACTTATGAAAGCGGCGCGCTGATCGAAGCGACACGCTTCACCGGCCTCTTCAACATCATCACCCAACCGCCGACGGACGCAGAGACCCTGCGCGCCAATCCTCTCGGCCTTTATGTCCACAGCCTCAATTGGGGCCAGGACCTCGTTACAGGAGAATGAGTCCCATGCTTCGCTTGCTTCTTGCCACTTCGGCCCTCGCCCTCACCACGGCTTGTGCCACCACTGAACTGGACCCGATTGATCCGGCCGCCTTTGTCGCGGCAATGCCTCTCGAGGACAGGAACGACTATCCGGTCGAGATTGTCGAAACCGCCGTCGCCTTGCCGCTGCCCGGCCAGATGATGCCGGTCGGCGGATCTATAACAACAAATCCGGATGGCAGTGTGACACGGCGCTATACGCGCACAGTTGAACGCGATGCCGTGTCGCCAAATGAGGCTATCCGCCAAGGTCGCCAAAGTGCCCTGATTGAACCCTCAGTCGATGGCTATGTGAATGCGATTCAGGTCTATCCCTACACCGAAGGCGCGCTCTACCGGCTCTATGCCAGCCCCGGACAAGTCAGTGACATCGCGCTGCAACCCGGTGAGGAGCTGGTGTCGGTGTCGGCCGGCGATACGGTGCGATGGGTCGTCGGGGATACGATCTCAGGCGCAGGCGCCACGTCCCGCGCCCATGTCCTGGTCAAGCCGATCAGCGCGGGTATCCGCACAAATCTGATGATCGCCACCAATCGGCGCACCTATCATCTGGAACTGGAGAGCGTCGAAGGCGGCTATATGGCCGCCCTGTCCTGGCGCTATCCAGCAGATGAGCTGGCAGGCCTGACCGCCCGAAACGACCGCGCCATTGCGCGCGAAGCTGGCTCCATCGAGCGCGGCCTGACACTGGAAGGCCTGAACTTCGATTATCGCGTGGGCGGCGATAATCCCGCCTGGAAACCCGTGCGCGTCTTTGATGATGGGCGGCAGGTCTTCATCCAGATGCCTGACGACATTGCCACGACCGATATGCCGCCGCTCTTCGTCCTCGGCGAGGATGGCGACGCAGAACTGGTAAACTACCGCGTCCGCAGCAATTATTATGTCGTGGACCGACTATTCCGCGCGGCTGAGCTTCGGCTTGGGACAAGCAACCAGACCGTGGTGCGCATCGCCCGCCAGGAGCGCCGCTCACCGCTGGCTGCGATCTTCGGGGGCTGAGGCGATGACCGAGCCTATTCCTTTTGACGAGCATGCCGAGCGGCTAAAAATCCGCTCCAGCCCGAAAGCCGTGACCCGGATCAATCGCAAGGTCCTGATCGTGGGCGCAGGCCTTGGTGCACTGGGCCTGTTCGCCGCCGCCAGTATCGCCCTGAAACCGCCGACCGCGGCGGACCCCAGCCAGCGCCGCGAGCTTTACAATGTCACCAACAAGCGCACGCCGGATGGTCTGTCCGCATTGCCCACGGGCTATGGTGATGTCCGGCCCGAACCGGTCACACGGCTTGGACCACCGCTTGCGGGAGACCTCGGCGCAACGATGCTCGCGGCAGAGCGCGATCTTGGTATCGAGCCGGAATATGTGACCCGGTTCGAAGACGATTTCCGCCCGAACCCGGTTGATGAAGCCGAACGCGCCCAGCGCCTGCGAGAAGCCGCCATGGCTGAAGAGGCCGCCCGCGCGCCGGTCTTTTTTCAGCTGCAATCGGAAACAGTCAGCGCGAGCGTCGCCGATGCACGAACACCGTACCGCGACCCGGCGCTTGATCTCGGCTCGGAGCTTTTGGCGCTCGCGGCGCTGCCGCAAGGCGCGCCAACCGACTTTGCCCAACCCGCTGATAGCAATCTGCAAAGCCGCAAGCTGGCCTTTGCGAGCGAAGGCGCGGACAGCGACATCTACAATCCCCACCGCGTCGAAGACCCAGCCTCGCCATTCCAAGTGATGGCAGGCACACTGATCCCAGCCAGCCTTGTGACCGGCATCAACTCCGATCTCCCCGGCACAATCGTCGCCCAGGTCACACAGCCAGTCTATGACACGGTCACCGGACAATACGTGCTGATCCCGCAAGGCTCTCGCCTCATCGGGCGATACCAGTCCGAAGTCTCGTTGGGTCAGGACCGCGCGCTGGTCACCTGGGACCGGATCGTCTTCCCCGATGGCGCGTCCATCGTTATCTCGGCACCGGGCGCTGATGCGCAAGGCTTTGCCGGTCTCTCAGACAGAACCGACCATCATTGGGATCGCGTCTTTATCGCGGCAGGCCTGGCAACCATTCTCGGGATCGGCGCACGGCTTGGCGCGGACGGCGATGGCGACCTCGAGCGCGCCATCCGACGCGGCACAACCGATACCGTGAATCAGGCCGGACAACGCGTCGTTGACCGCAATCTCGGTATTCAACCAACGATCCGGGTGCGCCCTGGCTGGCCGGTGCGCGTCGTCGTCACCCGTGATCTCATTCTCAGACCTCACTAAGCAGGAGCACCCCCATGTCCCTTCGCCTCGACAAACTCCCAAACCGCACGCCGGTGCGGATGAGCATATCTATCGACCCAGAACTGGCCGCGGCCCTCAGCGACTATGCCGATTATCAGGACATGAGACATGTCTCATGGGGCGAT
>TARA_R110002051_G_scaffold85976_5_pt1 | contig 21507 bp, 17 predicted proteins | sample TARA_R110002051 | Tara Oceans TARA_R110002051 (sample SAMEA4397023) | marine metagenome | biome: Polar Biome; feature: [MES] marine water layer (ENVO:01000295) within the mesopelagic zone...; material: water (ENVO:00002006), including particulate matter (ENVO:01000060) such as......
TGTATTAATTGTAGGTCTAAATTCAGATGAGTGGTTGAGTCGTAAAAAAGGTAAATCATTTCTACCTTACTACGAAAGAGAGCAAGTACTACTTAATTTAAAAGCTGTAGACAATGTTATTAACTTTGATGATAATGATGATTCTGCAATAGCTGCTATCTTAAAAGTTAGACACTTTTATCCTAATGCTTTTATTGTCTTTGCTAATGGCGGTGATCGCACTGATCAGAACATACCTGAACTAGATCGCTTTGCTACTGACGCAGGTATTAAATTTGAGTTTAATGTAGGTGGTTCTAAACAAAACTCTTCCTCCACTATTCTACAGAAATGGGATGAAGATATAACTGAAAAATCGTGGGGTCATTACAGAGTACTAGATAAAGGTAATGGGTATAAAGTTAAAACTCTTCACCTTCTTCCTGAGAAGGGTATCAGTTTACAAGCTCATAAACATAGAAGCGAATACTGGATTGTTGTAGAAGGTAAAGCAGATTTACTCTTTCCTGCTGCTCGTATATTAAATCTGCATGATAGTGTCGTTATTAATAAGAACGAATTACATCAAGTAAAAAATAATTATAAAGAACCCTGTACCTTAGTTGAGGTTCAATATGGGGAGAAGGTAGAAGAAGAAGACATCACTCGTTATGCCATAGATTACGGAGATTAATTATGGACACTTTGTTTAATACAGTCTCAGATGAGATGGATCACATGAACGCTTTACTAAAAGAAATTAAAATTCTTGAGGCGAAAGCGGCAGAACATGATCACGATATGGGACACATATATACTACAATTAACACCTTAAAAGCACGAGTAGGAGAAATACAAGCCGATATGGTAGATCAAATGAGAGGCCGCCGTTAAAGGGGGTAGAAGCCCCGTACAGAAGAATCAGTACCTTTGGGCTAGGGTAGGTAGGGAAACACCGTAGATGGCTACCAGTGGCTCTCTAATAGCCCTGTTTTTTCTATAACTCCCCCTACAGTCGACCTGATTATGTCTTGAGCATCCAATTGGCTCCAATAAAACTCTAAAGCGAAGGTTGTAGGGGTTATTCCTTTAAACTGGTGAACTTCCCCAGCAGGCACGACACAAATCTGACCTTGTAGTAAATGAGTTTCATCTACCAGATCATAATCATTCTTCCATCTACGAATAAGAAGTTTTCCTGATTCGACATAGAAAGCATTTATCTTTGATTGATGTTGGTGCTTAGAACAATACGCATCTTGCTCTACTGTAATCCTGTGTACTTCTATAATTGGATTAACAATAAGGGGGCGGGTTGTTCCCCATACTTTACCTTCAATTTCCATTATATATATATTGTTATCGCTTCCCACCATTATAGATTTTATTGTTAAGTTTATTAACTTGTATCTCCAATGAACCAATCTTCAGGTCTTGCCTAACGTCGCTTGGCAGGGAGCCTGACCCCCACTTACCTGCTGGCCAGAGTTCGACAAAAGTTGAGTTCTTACTTACATCTTTGGCTATCATCTGTATCTGAAAATCGTTATGCCTTACCGATGCTTGAAGCCCTGCTAACCACCAGACCACACCGGCAGCTTGTATAAACAAACCAACACCTAAACTTATTATAAATTTACTATCCATTTAATGATGCCTCATATTATTTCTATGTGTATTATTCTTTTTCTCAAATGTACGCATACCACCAAGTCCTAAGAGTGCCAATGTCAGAGACATCAATCCCTCAGTCTCAATAGCAGGGAGCACTACTGGTTGTCCTGTTATAGTCATATACCATACCGCACAAGGCAAGAATACAAACTGCCATCCTAAACCAAAGGCACATATCCACATGATGCTGGGCCTTGCTCCTGCAACGAACAAACTAGGATGCTTCGCACTCTCCTTATTTATTTCTATTTGCCCAAGGTTAGCATCATTATACGCCTTACGTAGTTCAAAATCTAACTTAGTCTTCAGGTCTTTGTCCTCTATAAACTTATCAAGAACCTTACCTGCTACTCCGATAATAGAATCTGCTATTCCTAACATCATCTTTCTCCTGTTGGATCTTTATCTTCTAACGTAGCTAATAAATCAGCTTTTATCCTATCTAACATAATATATATTTCAGATACAACCAACTCCCCAGCAAACCATTCCCTGCATATAGGTATTGTTTTATCAGTACCTTCTTCAAAAGCAAGAATAACAACTCCCTTAAGATTATCTACACTGTTTATATGCTCAGTAACTGTAAATAAAGCTTCGTTAACAAATTCTTTATTAACCTCGTGTCCTCCTTTACTCTTACGAACTTGATCAGAGTTTCTCACAATTTTACTATTAGGAAAACCAACAATGTTTTCATCATCACTCATCTAATATTTCCTTGTATGAAAGTCTTTTAAATTTATCTTTACCATCTTCCCAAATGGATTGAACAAGACCGCCCCCAAATAGTTCTATATTCATATCTATATCAGGACGGTTAATCATTTGCTCAAAATCTTGAGCCATTGCAAGAAGCTCACCTGTAGTCCAGTGAAGACCCCCAGCTTTCTCATCCCCAATACCTACTTGAAATAATTGTTTGCTATCTTTCTGATCTTCAGGCTTACCTTCTATAGAACAGTCAAAGCCAAATAGCTTGAAGGATCTAAAGCCTAGCGTGTACATTAAACCCAATGTACGCATAGCTGCACAAGTACCACCAGTAATTAACATCTTATTCTTAAGCGGCTCATAATCATCGATAGCATTAGAGTAGGCATGCCATCCATAAACATTATCAGTTTTAGAAAGAAGTAAATCTACAATAGTAGTATCAGACATAGAGGCTACAAGAAAGTTTGTGTTCTTAGGAATCTTTTTAAACAAGTCTTTACGTACTACACCATGCGTACTAACCCCATCCACAGGGCGTGGGTCAAGAACAATACAACCCCACGGTAATATCTTATGTTTAAGAAGAATAGGAAGTGCATGCTTAACACATAAGATTTTGGCTTGAGGATTCTTTCTTTTTTCAGCCTTAAGTTTTGATATGTTTTTCTCAAGAGAAGGGCCAGCCGACACAACAAAAATAGTTTCGTTATTTACACGGCCTTTTTTATCTAACCATTTAGTAAACTTAGGGGTGTTAAGTTCAATATTATTTTGGATGTACTCATTCGGCATACAGTCTTTAGGTAAAACTTTTATAGGTGTCTTAGACTGTACTGAAGAGAAAGTAGGGAGATCAATTTTAGGATCATGTATTATTACCCCAAACCCTACAAATCCACCAGTAGCTACCTGATCATCAGAGCTTATTAAAAACTTCTTAGAATCTTTTACGTCCAGTTCTTCAAACAGAACATTACAACCTACCTTTTTTATATCAGGGATCTTACCTTGATCATCCGACCTGTAGTAGTCATCAAACACTACGATAGGTATGTTCCCTAGTTTACTATAATCGTGCTCAATAGTTTTAAGGCTATGTCCCCCATCAATAAAAGCAAAATCAGGTTTAATATTTTTACTGTTACACACATCAGTATTAGAAACGATCTCTAAAGTCTGTCGAGTGTTTCCTTTGATAAGACAGAAAGTAAATTGTTTGTCATCATCTTCTTCGTTAACGCTGTTAGCAAAAGCTGTTAACTTATCATTGACATCATTTTCAGAGAAATGTTTTTTAACATTAAACTCTTCTTGGTCAGTCGCATCAGTTGCTTCTTCAAATAAATCAAAACCTGTATAGTGTACTTTATCGGACTCTCCTAAAGCTCCTATAGCCATTTGAATAGCACGATCACCATTCCATGTACCAACCTCTAAGATATTTTTAATTTTATACTCTTTTATTAATCCCTCCAGAGCTGAATATCTTCCTAACGCTTTCGGTATTCTAACGGTGTCTATATTCTTATCATCTTTACGGTTACCTTTTTTATGATAAAGATAATCAATTAAAGGAGAAGCTTCAAACGCATCTAAGTCTTCACACCCAAAGCTTAGATTGTTAAGAATTAACCCATGTAGGCTGTGTAAGTTAATGAGGCGAGTAAAGACAAACGCATCAGTCCACTCACGGTACCCAAAAATTTCATTAGAAAGATAACATGCTTCAAAGTCTATGATTAGATCCCATGTCTTCACACTCTGTAAGTTAAGACCAATAAAACCTGTCTCGCTATAGTCAATAGCAGTCCTGCCTAAGTGCGCTACATCACAGTTGCCTAGTATTTTTAGTAGTTCTTCTTTAGGAAACTCTTTCTTAGTAACGGTATCCGCATCAATCCAGACGATCCACTCATACTTCTTTTTAAAATCTTTTTCGAGGTAAGCATCCATTATTGCAAATGCTTTATTAGAAAACTTTAAAGCATCCATACGATAATTGTAAGCACCATTATCTTCTTTACCATCGCGATCCTTATTATTCTTCTTAAAGAACTGTAAGTTTTCATTCTCATCTAAATTAAATACATAATCTAGACGATCTTTATAAGCAGTGAGCATATCAGTAGATGGGCCGTCATAATAAATAGCGACATCAACACCCTTCCAGTTTTCCAGTAACGACTCAAGGAACTCTTTGGAGTAACGATCCCATGAGGATGTATTGAAAGAAGAAACTACTAAAACTTTTTTATCTTTATCAGTCATATTTATCTATCGTTTGTTTAAAATACTTTCGCCACTTATCAGCGTACTCTGTGTCCTTGTAATCTTTAAACCACGGCCCACCTTCTGAAAAATGGATAGCTGATGGTATTATGTAAGGACTAGTTACAGTAGGTATATAGTTCCATATAGGATTTATACTACCTATCTCTTCATCTTTTAACCACTGAAACCTATGAAGGTTACCACCCTTCTCAGTGTTAACCATATCTAAAGTGAGCTTATCATTTGATGGATGAGATACATTCCACATAACAAAAGAAGACCAGAGCTTTCGATAGTAAGGAGATTGTACCATTCCATCCATCTTTGTCTGACCTTCTTTAGGATTTTGTTCTTCAAATTGAACGCATTTAATAGCAGCTTTGTTATCATTATTAACCTCATCCCATAGAGAGCTTACACTTTTTAGAAACAAAAAGTCACAATCACAGAACAACACCCAACCTTCTATGCCCATCTGTTTTGCAATGATAGGTGTAAGAAAACGAGAGTGAGAAAACTCTGTAGAAAAGGGGAGGTTATCTTCCAGATCAATATACTGGCCTTCCTCATTAACAAGCCAGCGTCTTTTAAAAAGACCTTGTTTACGTAGTTCTAAATGATTAAGAGGATGAACAAAAACATTGGCTGAATTGTTCAGTTTGATTGACTTAAGACACACATCGTAAGCATCGCTTTCCCGTGAGTCATATCCTACAAATATGTGCATGGTATTGGACATCAATACCTACTACATTAAAAAAATAATATTGTCAACGAAATTCTTCTGCTTGCTCTCCTCTTAAAGCTGTTCGTGTTCTTCTAAGCATACCTGCTCTTGGATCAAGATTTGCTCTTACTCTATCTCGTATTGTGTCCATGTTAATTAGATACATGGCTGATGGATCACCACGATTTATAGCTGCTAAGTCATGTTCCTGAACCTGCATCATTAGCTCATTAAACTGTTGTCGGAATCTGGCTCCTTCTACAGCATTTTTAGCCCTAACTGCTCTTGTCATTAAAGACGCTAAAGCTGTGGTCATTGTTTCTTTGCCACCTCTATTACGAAAATTAAGGTAATTATGTATTCCTCTTTCTCTCCATTCGTTTGCAAGATTGCGTGGAGTAAACCCTATAATATTAGTTAACATATCTGTCATGTCTATTTCATTTGGTCCTAAGACACCCCTTTGACCTTTCTTACTAATAAAGCCTTGTGATGGAACTTTTACCAAACCGTTATATAATCGTTGTAAAGAGACAGGTATAGCAAGACTAAGCGGTGCTGCTATCTTCATAGGCAAGGATACAAGAGGATCATTAATCGTAAGGAGTGTATCTTCTACATGGTCAATGATGCGTGTCCCTGCTGGGCCTGTCATTATCTGAGGGGCGGTCGTACCCGACATCAATCTAAGAAATGGAATAAGACTTCCCATACCTGCCCTGCGTGACAGGTCCATATTAAGAGAACGAGAGATAGGACCGTACATTATAAGCTCTGCTGCTTCATCGCTAGTAAGATCTTTTACAAGATCGTAAGCATACTTCCCAACATCAAACTCTACTTCATCTCCAAAGTTACGAGAGATAAGTTTTATTACTTCCTTACTATCATCTGCAAAGGGAAGACCCATAGCTCCAGCAAATGCAAAGAACCCTAATGACATCAGTGCTAACTGTACTGCTGCCATCTTCCTTGTTTCAATATCAACATCTCTTCCTAAAGAACGTCGTAAAGCTTGTGCGTAGAGGTTCATCATTTGCATAGGATAACTCATAAACTGAGTAGCTACTCCTCCCATGCCTGATCCCATACCAAACAAGTTACGCATAACACCTGCACGATTTTCTTTACCCATCATAAACTGGGTTTTCTCTACAAACATTTCAGATGCTAACTTTTCAAAATCTTTTTGATTTTCTATAGTCCCATCATCTTTAACAAGCTCATTCATCCTTTCGCTAAATCTTGTTTGAGAAGCAAAGAGTTTTACTTTCTTAGCAATCTTCTTATTGGTTGTAGCTTTACGAGCAAGACGAGAGGCAGCTAAAGCTGTGGTAACCCTGTTAACATTTTCTGTGTAACCAAAGGCGTATGAAGAAGCGAACATTAATTGATTAGGAACGCCAAGTCTGTTTATTAAACCACTATCCTGATTATATTCACCTTGTAAATCTATGTTTTGAATAGGTTGAATGATGCCTCGTTTGTTAAGGTCAACTAAAATATCCCAATCAGCTTGCGCTATTCCTTTAGGTTTCTCTCCAGTAAAATCAAAACCGTATCTTCCTAGACTGCCTTTCAGCTTACCCATTTTTATTGCATCTTTTAAAGCAATACCCAGTTCTCTACTGGTTGCTCCAATCCCATAGGTAGAAGACATTTGAGGCCATGCTGACTGTGGAATTTGTAATAGGTTAAGAACAGAAGATGAAATATTAAAACCAAGAAAAGCATGAAAAGCAAAAGCTCTTAAAGCTTCTTGCCCTGCTTTAAAGGTGTTGAAATATTCCCAACTATCTTTAGCGTATCTGTACAAATCCTTGCTATCAGGTTTATCCAGATTGTTAAGTGCTGTATGCAAATCATTTTGGTAGTAAATGCTTGAGGCTTGGTTAGCACCACTGTTTATATAACGATCAAGGGCCGAACTAAGATAAGTACCATTGTTATTTCTTGTAGTATAATACCCTTGAACAGTAGGGCGTTTCCGAACAGTAGTGAACCTTTCAAAGTCCCTCATACCCAGTGCAGTTTTTAAATCTTTCATAACCTTTTCAGCAAAAGCTTTATCTTTTCCTGTTACTTTTTTAAAGGCTTCCGCACTATCTTTATCTCGTTCCATACCACTATACGGAGCTTCGGTTGTTCCCAAGGCTATCATTACTCTTTCAATCATGGGAAGGGCTGCACGTAAAGAATGGTTACCTTCTTTTAAAACCTCGTTACGGGTTAACCTAAAGCTACTAATTTCATATTTATCAGAATCAGGATACATTTCTTTTGCTTCTGATTCAATTTGACTCGCTAGTTTATCTTCTGCTACTGCACTCTTAGCTCTAAAACCAAACTTACTAAACGCACTATTGGGAACAGAGATAAGTTCTTCAACTACATCAGGTAGTTTTTTTCCTTTTGTACTTTTCCTATTTATACGTTTAACTTGTACAACATACTCACCATTTCTAATGCGGGGTAGATAACTAAATACTTGAGCATCACGTAACGATACCATTACATCGTAGATAGTTCCTAATTCTTCGTAAAGTTTCTGTACGTTTTTAGCTTTATCGCCTTCTTTAAACAAACCTTCCGCTTCAGCTATTTCTTTTGTTAGTGCTTTCTTTGTTCGTTTATCAAAAGGTATTACCTTACCTTCTTTATTTAATTCAAGATAGGGTTTTAAAAAGTTTATAATCTTTTTTGATCTTTCTAACGGATCTGTTTCTTCTTTAAAGTCAGCTTTATTTAAGAAAGTGTGTCCAAGATCCGCTAAGTATTTTTCCATAGCTTCCCGAACCTGATTATAAATATAAGCAAATGTACCTGAAGATGCACGATAAGATTCTCTATATGCCTCATCAAGTGTAAGGTATTCTTGGGTGTCGGGAACATCTAATGCTTCCCATGTTGATCCTCCTCGTTCCCTTAATGATTTAAGAGGAACAGTAAAAGGAGGAAGCACTTCTTCTACTGCTCCTTTCCTGTCCTCTTTAAACTTACCACCATTAAAGATTACACTTTTACGTACTTGAAGATGATCAGCAGCAATTGCAAACTGTTCTATATCTTTTGCCGCTTTCTTTGCTGCTTCAGCTTTCTTTGTAAAGGGTATACCTGCGCTAACCATTTCAAGATAAGGTCTAAGAATAGTTAAAGCTTCGTTTTTAATAGCATTACGTTTTTGGGTTTGATCCATCAACGCATTGTAAAATGGTTTAAACTTTGGAAACTTTTCAGCCAAGCCGGAAAGATGCGTCATCCAGTTATTCCACGTAGACAACACTTCCCCTGTCTCATTCTTTAGTCGAGATTTTTTAATGTCAGCTAAAGATTTTTTAGCAGCATCTACAACTCGTTTATTAGAAAGAGATTTGAAGATACCCCTGTTTGCCATAACTCCTGACAGATCAACAGAAGGTTGTCCTCCTATCTCTCTAGCTAGTTGACCATCCTGCAATCTTCGTAAAGCCCTGCGCTGTATCTCAACTGCAGTCGGTTCTTTGTTTGTAATAAAGTTAGCAACCTGTCTTAGAAAATCTTTAAAGCGTTGTAAGAGACTACGAGTACGGGTAGGTAATCCTTTAACAGATGCACCTGACAACCATAGACCAGCTAACTTAGCACGAGCCTCCATTTCATGTAGGGCTTCGGGGTAAGCATCTATCATTGGGCCAAGACCATTCTCTCTTGCCATCTCTACTGTGAGAGTATCTTGCAATGCTTTACGTTCAGCTTCAGTAAAGAGATTTAATCCTTCAGCCATATGGTAGACTTCTTCACCTACCATAGACTGTACATCTGTAAGAGAAGAGGGATTAGTAGCTACATAGACAATACGTTTAATAGGGTCAGTAAAAGCAAGTACGTCACTAGGATTTGTACCCCCTGCTTTTTCATACTCTGCAGCAATACTTGCTTGCTCCATAAAGATAGTATCAACACTAGCTCCAAGCTTCTCACTTATAAATTCTCTAACCTTTTCCTGCTCTGCCTCAGACAATTCAACAAGATCATCCTTGTCCATCTCTGCCATTGTCTGACGATAAGTAGATGTTTTACCTCTGGTTTGATCTGCTATAACTTCCGCATCATCTGATGTAGTATCTGTTTGTCCTTCTCCTTTTTCTGCTTCCCTAAAATCTGCTTCTAATGAAGGATCTATATCCTTTCTAATGAAGGATCTATATTCATTACTGCTAATCATAGGTGGATGGTTTTCTAGAGTTTTTATAGCTTTTTCTCTTGTATCACCAATACCAGTAGAACTATCTTCTCCAACCCGATGCCATCTAGGAGAACCAAATTGTTCTGTATCTCTATAAATACGATGCATGTCTCCATTAGAAAGAGTTACTATCCACTCTTTTGTTTCTTTAAAATTTGGTGCTTTTTTTACTGATTTTTTAGGTTCTGTTTTAGGAGGATCTTTAATATTTCCATCGTCATCTCTTACTGTTAGACCTAACTTTTCAGCACGATCTGCTTGTTTTTCGGTAAGTTTTCCTTCAAGAAAAGCTTTTCTTATTTCTCTCGTTTCTTCTCTAATCTTTGAAGCTTCTTCAGCTTTTTGATTAGCTCTTTTAGCAGCTTCTTCTTCTACCTCTTTTCCTTTTTGACTCTCTACAATTATTTCATTTAGTTCTTGGTTGTTATCTATCCTTGCTTTGTCGGTATCTACAACATCATCATCACTAAATACTTTCTCATCAGTAGTAGTAGTTTGATCAATTACTTCTTCACTAGCACCCCTACTTAAAGCTGCTGCTTGTTTATCTGCTTTGTCCTTTGTTGCTTGTTTCCTTCCTTTTTCATTTAACTTTTCTATTTCTGCAGCAGAAAGGGCAGTCATTCTTGATCCTGTTGCTGTTCCTGTTAGTGGTCCTATTTTTGGTTGCCCTTCTTTAGGTAAACCTTTTTCATTTAGTTCTAATGTAGTTGCTAGTTTACCTTTACTTTCTTCAGCTTTACCTTTAGCTTCAGCTTCAGCTTTACCTTTAGCTTCAGCTTCAGCTTTACCTTTAGCTTTACCTTTAGCTTTACCTTTAAGTTTAGGTTCAGGGAGATCAAGCAATGAACCCTTATCTTTTTCTTGTTTCCATTCTAGATATTTAGCATCGGCAAGCGTCGGAGAAGTCTCGTCTACTTCTACATCGGTTTCAACTTCTCCTATAGGACTTGTTGCTGCTGTAGCTGATTCTTCCAGAGTAGGAGCTACTTGTACAGGTGCAGGAGCTACCCCACCCTCTTCAAGAGAATCAATAAGAAAGCTTCCTTCATCAATAGCACGATCTATTTCATTTTGTTGTTCTTCTAGTGAAGTCTGTTGACTATACCTTCTAACTCCTCGACCACCGCCACCGAAAGCACCAAAGACAAAGCCAGCAACACCACCCCCAACAGCCGACTCAAGATATTCTTTAAAGGCTTCAGCGTTAGAGGGATCAACTTCAAGGCCAGCTTGTAACCTCTCAATAGATTGCTGCATTACTTCAGTCGGGGCTTCAACAATAACACCCTTTGCCATACCCTTTGGTATCTCTGTAGCAAGCATGTTTCCTAATGTTCTTCTGGCAGCTTCTAATTCTTTTGGTGGAGCAAGCCTAACAGACTTTGGTACAGCCCTGCCTCCCACACCTAATGCTAGAAAAATAGCTGTACCTAAAGCTGCCTGAACAGGAGCACCTGCTAAAGCTCTGCCTAGTTGTAGTTCTTCAGGAAGAGGGGTAATACCCTTATTCTCTCTAGCCTTTTCTTCTATCTGCCTTTCAGTATTCATACCAAAGAACATTGGTATACTGGCTATCGTACCACCAATTAATGCACCTAAGAAAGGAATAGGTATTGCCACTTGACCTACCGCAGCACCTACGGCTCGTGCTGCTAATCCTGCAGCTACTCTTTTCCCAATTTGTGATCCAACGACAGCGCCAATTCCAGAAGGAGCACTATAGGGTAAAGACGCACCAACAGTTTCGCCTGTGAATGTTAATAATTTATCAAGAGCTTTTACAGGATCTTCTTTGTAAGCTTCACGAACATCATCAAAACTTGTCGTCATTAACGACTTGTCTTGATTCTCTTTCATTATTCGATGACGAGCTTTTACAGATTCATGGTCAACAGTATCTATAGAAGTAGCTTCTTCAACTAAGCCGGGTACTCCTAACTTAAACGCAGTACCAAGTGCAGACGATAAAGAATCTAGACCAGAAGAAAGACCACGGCCAAAAGAAGTTGTTCCGGCTGTAGGATCAACAGGTGTAGGTTTATACTCAGGAACAGTAAGAAGTGATCTTAGTTCTTCATCCGCTGAACTAGAAGGAGTTAATGAACTTAATCCCTCAAAACTGAGTGAGTCTGTAAGTTCCTCAAAGGTAGCCATTTAGTTTACCTTATTTCTTTGCCCCACTATAAACAGAAGCTTTAGGATTATAAACACTCGCTACTTCTCTTGTTGCCTCATCCATAAATTGTGCGCTCAGTTCAGGAGTCATAGGTACTAGATTAGTTTTTAATTTAGCTCTGTAGTGTTGAAGTATTAAGCCTCTAACTTTTTCAAGTTTATCTCTTTTTGCTTTACCTTTTTTAGATTTTGTAAGACCTATCGTTGCTACATCTAGTGCTGCTTTTCTTTGTGCAGGACTACCAAACTGTTCAAAGTCTTTAGCATCCATAATATCTTTTTGCCTACTAATCTTTTGAATAGCTACAGCATCTTTCTTTTTACTAAGAGGTAACTGACTTATAGATTCCATCATACCATGCCAAGCAGCATATTTATTATCACGATCTATTTTAGATTTATAAGCTTTATACTTTTCAGCTTGTGCTTTTTGAGCAGCATCTTTTCTAGCTTGTAATAGGGCTTTTGCTTGAGCTTCTGCTTTCTTTGCGGTGGCTTCCTTATTTGTCTTTTCGGTTTTTGTCTTTTCAATTTTTTGTTGGGCAGCTATTATTGGATTTGTTTCTCCTGCTGCTAGTCTCCTTCTAACTTGATTTTGTTTTAATTCAATTTGTGCATCAGCAGCTTCTGTATATCTTTGTATACGCTCATCAGATTCTCCAGCCCGTCTCATTGCTTCTATCTTAGCTGCTTTTTGACGATTTAATTGTTCTAACTCTTTTCTGTTTGCTTCTAACACATAGAATGAATTTTCTTTAGCACGGTTTTGTTTTTGTATTTCTTCTCTACTACGAGCAGCGGGTACAGTAGGTCCATAAACTACAGGATCTCCTTGATTAAACCTTACCGTAGGACCAGCAAGCGCAGTAAGACCACCGGGCTGTCCTACCTCTTCATCAAAGCCTTCTCGTACAGGACCACCACCATAGAAGCCTAGAAACTTACCCATACCACCAAGAAAATTACCAATGCCACTAGCATAGCCAGAAAATTTCTCCATCCCAGAGTATTTAGGGCTTGCAGTTGATTTTGATCCCCATGCACCTGCAGGTTTAGGTGTAGATCCTCCTATACGCCTAATGTAATCGTCAAGAGTTGATCCTTTAAAACCTTTTTGAGCTTCGAACTCTCTTATCTGATCATTTAATTGTTCTTGTTCTAATCCTCTCATACGACCAGCTGCTTGTTCAGAAGCTTCCATTGCTTTACCAATACCTTCTACTCTGGTTTTACCAATATTAGAAAGTTGGCTTCCTCCTGTTAACTGTCTTTTCCGTTCCTGTTCCATCTGCTGCAAAGCAGTATTAAAACCTGCAGCAGAACCTTTAGCTTGTAGATCTCCTACATTTTGTGCTAGATCAGCACTCCTCATTCCTTCTAGTAAAAACCTACGATTACCGCCAAAAGCTCCAGCATTTGTTGCAGCAGCATTACCTTTCATCTGTTGTCGTTGAGACTCTTCTCTTGCTTTACGAATAGCAACATCAGTTACACCCTGCTGATAAGGGTTCATGTAAGAGTCCATCATCGTCTGATCAAAACCACCAGTACCCGCTTGCGTCATAGCAGCAGCTTGTTGTTGAAGTTGGTTAGTTAATCCAGCTAAACCACCCTGCACTCCTCCAAGATCAGTATTAGGATTAAACCCACCAATTTGGGATTGTATAGCACCACTAAGATCATCGCTAATACCAGCTACTTGAGGTTGTCCAAAACCTTGATATCCTGCGGATACTTCAGCATCATATAAATCTTGACTTCCTGTTAAAGCAGCAGAGACATATGGTTGTAATTGATCTGCAAATTCGGCTTTATTAATTGTAGTTGTTTCAGCCATCTTTTTATTCCTTATCCTATACCTAGTAGATCTATTGGTTTAGCTGGCATATCTTGTGGTTGCTCAGTATTACCTGTCTTAATTTTTCGTACTTGCTCCATCATATTGTACAACTGGTCATTACCTGCTTTCGTAGATCCATTACCAATATTTGCTACGACATCAGCAGGAATAACAAATTCCCCATCACTTAGCCTTGCAGCTTGACGACCTTGTTCAGAAACTTGAGGTAAATAGTTATCTAGTTTACCAGAAGAACCAGCAAGAGCCGATAGACCACCACCTCCAGCCATCATTACTTCTGTATCTTCTTCTATAAAAGCCTCTATATCATCAGAGGTTCCATCCCCTTCTCCTGATATAGCACCTCCACCATAACTGTTTACATCTTCCATTATAAGAGAACGTAAAGCTTCTTCGTCATTACCACCCGTTGCTACTTCCCTATCCAATACTTGTGGTAACACAGGAGGAGGTGCAGTAGTATTACTTGTACCCATCATCCCTGTAGTTCCTGTACGGGCAAACTGATTTAAAAGACTAATTGAATCAGTAATAGTTTTTTGGTTATTATTATTTTCCATTGGTTCCGTTTCCCTTAAGGAGCTTACTCCTCCTCCTTCACTATATTCTACTATATCAAACTCATCATTATCTTCATAATCTTTGTCAGTTAAATCAGATATATCTTTTCCTAACTTATCAGCTAACGCTTTCTTTCTACCGTAGGTCCAAGTTTTCTTTACGCTTTTCTTTTTTGGCTCATCTTCGGGATCTTCTATATAGACAGGAGGATCAGGATCATATTGAAAAAGATTAGTACCTTCACCAAATAAATCAGAAAAATTAAAACCTTTTCCTTGCCCACTTAATCCATCATCTATTATTGAAAAAAGATTTGAAGGTATGTTAAGTACACTACCTAATGAGGAACCTAGTGATGATGTCCTTTCCCTAAATCGCTCAGGAATCCCACTAAATTTTTCTCCAATATCGCTAAATCTTTCTCCTACTCTATCAGAGATATCCCCCCAGAGAGTAGGAAGTTCATAGTTAGATCCTGTAACTTCATTTACGTTTTGTAGTCCTTCTCTGCTTCGACCTCTTCTACTGGATGCTTCATCAATCCTATGCCAAAGATTAAATAGATTGACAGGGAGCATGAATGCGCCAGCACCGGGGAAGAGAGATGCTATGCTGCTAAATTCTTCTAATCCTTCTCTAAATTCTTTTATTTTCATAGGATCACGAACAAACTTACCTTGATCATCTGTTGCTGAAAATACATCAAAATCGGAAGGTGCACGGTCATAATCATACCCTCCTTGTAACTGATCTTTATCAAAAAAATCGCTTAATCCTTTAGAAAGATATCCTGAATATGCTTGTCTATATGGCTCATAGTCCTCACTTCTTCCTAAAGCTCTAGCTCCTCCTTCTACTCCTGCTTGCGCTTCTTTTATTTGATCTAGAGTAAACCCATCAGCTAAAGCTTGTGCATAAGATTTTGCTCCTCCTAATCTTTCTGCAACTTCATATTCTAACTCTTTATGGTCTGTTACTGGTGTTTCTACTAAACCAGCAAGTTGGCCCATTTGGTTTTGATCTAATCCAAAAGATTGGGCTTGTCTTCCTATTTCACTTAACTGTCTACCTGCTATATCTCTTGAAAACATACCCTGTAGCTGAGTATCAGCCCATGTTCCTGTATCAGGGTTAAACCCATAAGCTTCTTTCATGCTTTGTGTAGGAAACATCCTGTCTGCGTAGTTAGGATTATAATCAGGAAAGGCTTGATCTCTCCAATCTATATTAAATCTTCCTTGAGGGTCTGCCCCTAGTAGTGTTGCTAGTATACCGCCCGGCTCAACCGTTCCTATACCTACTTCAGGATCTAAAGCTTGTATTTGAAGTGGGTCTAAACCAAGTGCTTGAAGATCCTTTACCTTTTCTTCTATTTGTTCTTTTGTTAACCCTGCAAATTCTTTTGATAATCCTTGTACAAAGGGATGTTCATAATCTCCTCGTGTATATCCGTCGAAACCTTGATTATAAGTACTATATGGTGTACCACCATCAGGTGTAAGTCCTGTTAATGTTGATGGAGGGTCTTCATGCCAAGGTTCCCAGTCACCTCCAGTAATTGTTCCTTGTCGAGAATCAGATTTAGTCGGATCATTAGTGTTATCACCAGATGGTCCTTCACCTTTATCACCTTTAGTAGAAGGTTCACTCCAACTTACGGTATCAGAATCCTCATCAAAAATATCATAATCATCAGACATTAATGAAAATCCCTCCATGCAGTTCCATCGTAACCTTGGAATTTATTAGTGGTTGAATTAAATCTCATATCTCCGGCTTGTGCTGTTACCGTACTATTAACATCTGATATGTTTACTCTACCCGCAACTGTTATGCTTCCTGTTTCTTTAATAGCTACCTTTCTAATATTAACAGCAGCATCTCGTGATTCTAAATCAAGAACAATATTATTACTCCACTGTCCTATAATATCTATTATTTCTTCTATATCAGTTTTATTATTGAAGGCAGGTAAATAACTATAAGCCATGATTACCGCTTCCCATCCGCCGCCACATCCATACGAATAGTTCCAAACTTCCATTGTACGGCGTTAGATGCTCCAGCAATTCTTATAACCGATTGCCTCCCACGAGAACGAGTGTATACATACTCTGTGGTACTTGTTATATTGAATGGTCCTTTGACCGAAGAAGAAGGAAATGAACCTGCTGGGTACTCTTTGCTTTTTATAGTAAATTCAATAGATCCACTATCTACTACAAAGTCTGGAATTACTCGATCAACAAAAAGTATTTCATCTCCGTCTCCTAAATCAAATTCTCCTGATTCAATAAAAGATTCTATCGTTGAGCCGTCGCCTGAGTAAACTCCATCAGGTTCATTATTCCAAAGATAAGAAGTTGTGCTACTAACCCCCGGCGTTAGCATAGAACTGAATAATCCCTTATCTTCCCATGCTGTCCACTTAGAGTCGCCAAAGACCCAGTAATTACTAACAGGATTATAGGTAACATACTTATCACATTCAGTTGCCCCATTAGAACAATAGAGCCATGTAATTTCACTAAACTCTGAATTAACACCTGCATATACTTTATCTTGCTGATCCACATTAAAGTTATCAAATACATATCTTAATACAGTACAATCTACAACATTAAGCGATCCATTAAATGAGTAGAACTGACCATTACCCATCCAATAACTAACACCATTAAAATCTACAGCAGCATGCCTAGAGATACTTCCACAGTTTTCAGCTATCTGTCTTGTTGTAAAAATATAAGGCTGGCCTACATATTCTAAACCATGTAAAGCTGTGTCTGAATGAACCAGAATAAGGTTTCTATATCTGGTAGCACTTTGTATGCGAGAGCCGCCTGACAGTCTTACGGAACCTGCTGTGCTGCTTACACTAGGAGTCCAGTTAGAAATATCTTCTTGATTAGCCCACCGTACAAGCATAGGATCAAAATTGCCTGATAGATCATTGCAACCAAAACAAAGAGCATGTCTATCAACAGGAGAAACTAAAGCCATATCTGTAACTGTAGGTGCTCCACTTACTTCTATTGCACGTTGCGCTAACCCATTATTAGCTACCCATTTATAAAGAACACCGCGTGGAGAGTAATCTATAAGAAGATCTTCACCAAAATTATCTAATGTATATTGGCGCATATTAATACCAACACCACCACCTGTTGATGATACAGCAGAGTTCCATGTTCCTCTACTATAGGTTCCTGCACCATAGCCGTAACCAAAAGAAGTAGAAGAAGTACCTGTCTGTAAAAGAAAATCTATACCAAAAGCTCCTGCACTAGACGAATTAGCAGCGGCAGTTACTCCGTACTCAAATGTAAATGAATTTACATCAATAACACTTACAAAATAAGAGTTTCCTGATAACGATACATTAGTTCCTATTGCTGCTGTTTGGCTCGTAAATTCCACCCATGTTTTACGTCCTGTAACCAATCCATGTGTAGTGGCTGTAACAACAATACGAGTAGATCCAGATGTTGTATTTCCTTTGGCTGCTGTGGCAGATGCTTGAATAGGAGTTACATCGTAAAATGCACCACCATAAAAAATTAATATCTTTTGTTCAGTAGCAATACCAATATAGTTTTTAGAAGATAGATCAGTCCATGTATGAATTTCTCTCGCTGTTCCATCAAAAGCTGAAGAACTACGCTTAGACCATCCCCCAATATTTTCAGGCTTTTTATCTCTAAACCTTACTCGATTGCAGTCATACCAACCATTCTCAGCAGCGTATTGAGTTGATTCTCTATTGACCCCTTGTTTAAATGTATACTTAATTGTTTTAGTTTGAGTAGACATTTTATCCTAACAGTAATGTTCGTATTGCAAATACAAAATGACTAAAAATTATTACACCAATTGTCCATAAAACTTTATTAATAGAAGCTACAGATTTTTCTATATGTACTAAATGATTATTCTCTATAACATCTATTCTATTATGGATTAACTTAACCTCGCCTTTAATTTCTGTAATTGCTAATTCATTAGATCGTGCAATATCGTCAGCTGTCGCCATTATGAACCCACCCCAAAGTTAAGAGCAGCTACCACATAGATCTTACTATCTCCTCCTACATAATAAGACCATATATCTACGGCTGCAGTAGCCGATGTGGGAACTACAGTCGTTTTAGAGGGGAAAAAATAAGAACCGTTAAAACTACATCCTAAAATAGTTGTAGCTGGTTGTATTACTCTTATAAGGCCAGCTTGCCCTGCGACTAAATTAGTTGGCGTTCCAAAAGTTGTATCACCTGTAGCAGTTCCGCTAACCAAAGTTATTTCAAAAAAGTTACCAACAGAAAAATCAGGAAGAAGTGTACCTGATGATGGAACTGTTAAACTGTTTATAGAACCCACAGCGCGTTGTTTAAAGGTAGATGTGGCACTTACATATAAAGATGTAGCATCTATAGTTGAACTTGTTATTGATCCAGCTTTAAATGTCGATCCTGAAATACTTGTAGAAGTAATAATCCCCGCATTAAAAGTAGCATTGCTAACACTTGCGCTTGTTAAGACACAATCGTTTAATGTTTTACCAGCTATAATAGTAGGTAGTTCTGAATTAGCAATTGTTCCTGCAGATACAACTCCCGGTGTTGCTTTAAAAACTGTAGAACCATTACAGACATAAAGTGAGGTACAGCTTGAAGGTACGGTAACACCTGCAACATCTTTTGTTTTTAATTCAATAGTAAAGGCTGATGCTGCTCTACTTGTACTATCTCTAATAACATACCCTTTAGAAACAGAAGGTATTACTACACTTACATTTGCTGAGAGTGTCCCATTTAATTGTATAAAAGCATTTCTTGCTGAAGCCGATACCCCATTACCGGCTGTTACCGTTACAGTACCACTTGCAACAGTTATGTTTCCATATCCTGCTATCGCCTGATCTGTAAGAGAAATCATCTGTTCATTTAGAACAGTACCCCAAGTATTATCATTATCTCCAGAACCTTGTTTAGTTAGTCCTAAACTTTTTGAATAAGTAGCAGTCATTACCTACTTCCCTCTATTAAATTATCTTCCCCTCCACCGGGGTTCGCCGCAATTTGTACATCATCTCTCCGTTGTCTACGGGCTTCATTAATAAGATCTTCCCGTTCCCTATTATATAAACCTGCCCAATAAGAAGCAGCATCAGGATTTTTCATAAAGTAACAAGCTTCTTCCATTGCAGCATAGAATAAAGCATTAGAACATCTTTCAGTATAATAATTAGTTGTATTAGGAGTACTCGCTCCTGCAGATGTAAGTGCATCGGGATTACCTACATAAGAAAGTTCTACTGGATAAGCAGAAACAGGAGCAGGAGCCACTAAGACAGTAGTTCTACCAAAATTAGAATAGTATCTTGGAATACCTGTAGATGTTCTTACCGGCCAATAATCATTAAGGTACTCATTAGTTTGTTGTACAAGATTAATACGAGAACCGTTACTGGTAAATGACATAGATTTTATTACTTGAGCATCGGGAGGTTTCGCTAGAAAAGCATTTCCTGCCGCAAGATTAGAAGTAGCGTACTTTGTTAAACCAATAGTATCTATTTCTCGTGTAAGTCTACGTTCAGCACGATCAATAAAGTATTTAATATTAGTAGCAAACTCACTACTTCTATTTTCAGAAGTCTCTATAATCTGAGTCTCTAGTGTAGCGTATGTCATTTCAGTCATAATTCATATTACCATATAGAGTTAGTAACAAAAAGTAGCCTAAGTACACGTTGTAGGGACGGGAGAAGGTTTATAACTTAATGTTGTCCATACATCTGTTGTGCCACCAATTGTCGTCCATGTAGTAGAAGGAGCCGATACTCCTGCCCATATTTTAGTATTAGTTTCTTCTAAGCACCAAACATTGTAAGGAAATGGAAAATCAATATCTCCTGTATGGGCTGTAAATTTTTGTCCTTCTATACTAATACTACTATTACCTACTACCGTAAAAGTACCTGTTAAGTATTTAGCACTATCACTTGGAAGTGCTACACTTGAATCCCCTCTTATTGTTAATGATCCTGCATGATATACAGCATCCACTCCACTTAACCCAACACTAGAATGACCTACTATTTCAAGAGTACCTGTATTAAATAGAGCTTCTTCACCAGTTAACCCAATACTGGAATGACCTGTTATTGTAAAAGTACCTGTTACATACTTAGCACTATTACCTGATAATGCGGCACTAGAGTTAGCAGCTACTGTAAAAGCACCTGTATTAAATACGGCATTTTCACCTTGTAAAGCTGTAATATTTTGACCGACTACACTAAGACTGCCAGTTAAATATTTCGCAGCTACTCCTGTAAAAGATACACTTGAATGGCCCCCAAGTATTAAAGTTCCTGTAACAAAACGAGCCGATTGACCATCAAGAGTAAGAGTCTCACTTTCAGTAAACTGAGTTGCAAAAGGAACTTCTGCAAAAGGCCCAGCACCAAAAGTCATGTTAACCTACCGTTCCTGTAACCACACCTGAGTTATTAACCGTAACCGTATTCCCATCTTTCTTTACTGCGTACCCTGCTGCACCTCCGCTACCCGGTGTACAGTAAGAAGTATAAGATGGAGCGATATTCCCATTTTGGCCAGTAGAGCCAAAAGCACCCCCATTTCCTCCTGCACCCCCAGTAGAATTTTCATCTCCATATAATGCTGGTCCTCCTGATACAGCAGCACTTATTGTTGTAAACCCTTGTCCTCTTCCTCCATAGTTACCATCTTGGCAAGCATCATCCTCATCATCACTAGCTAAATAGTAACCTGTTCCTCCTTTTCCTCCTCCTCCACCACCACTTTTAACAATACCTGTCGCAAGAACATTAACAGTTCCATTACGAGCAAAGGAAAGAGCATCTCCACCAGTTCCTCCATTAACAGGCGCAGGACAACTACCAGTACCGACACATACATCTCCAGCAGGAGCACCTTCACCGCCCATCCCGTAGACAACACCACTAATATTAAGGGTAAGGGTATGGATACTAGATATGGTGCCCGTCTGCCACGCAGGAGCAGTCGCAGTTGTATTTGATCCTACTGTTACTCCTGCATCAAGATTATAAATGATGGTAGATTCTACATCATTATTAAAATTGGCAGCATCAAGCTTAGTGCGTAAATTTATATTATTTTCTGCAGAAGTAGTGTTGATAACAAAAAGCCCACCTCCTGCAGTACCCATCATAAAGGCAGACGTAAACATTACCATAAGAGTTAGCTCGCTATATAAGCTAATCCAGCAGTGATAGCATCAGTATATGAAGACTTATCACGACTATCT
>TARA_R110002051_G_scaffold316827_1_pt1 | contig 21450 bp, 20 predicted proteins | sample TARA_R110002051 | Tara Oceans TARA_R110002051 (sample SAMEA4397023) | marine metagenome | biome: Polar Biome; feature: [MES] marine water layer (ENVO:01000295) within the mesopelagic zone...; material: water (ENVO:00002006), including particulate matter (ENVO:01000060) such...
AAAAGGATATTTCTTTAGATCAGATCATTTTAATTTTGCTAAAATAGGAATACCTGCTTTGTATGCAAGTGGTACTTATGAAGGATTTGATCATAGTATTGAAGAAATAAAAAAGTACAAAGATAATTATCGTATGAATAAATATCATCAACCTTCTGACGAATACAATCCTGAAACAACAGAATTAAGTGGTGTTCAATTAGATTTACAATTATTTTTTAATGTAGGTTTTAAATTATCTAATGAAGAATATTTCCCAAAATGGTACGATGGAAGTGAATTTAAAACTGCTAGAAAATAAAACTATTGCGTTAAGGGTTGCAGTGGAAAGCCCACAGTGAGGTATGAACGAAGACTTGCAACCCACGCTAGCGCTCGACTGTGTCGAGTGCCGATTTTGAATAAGCCATAAAGGCAATAAATTTCAATAAGAAAAATTGATTTAGCACTCGTTACAAACGAGCACTAGCAAGACCTAGCAAGGCGTTTTAATTATCTCGTACCCCAAAATATTATAAAACAAAAAAGCTCATCTATTGGCGAGCTTTTAGTTTATCTCATACTAACTAATAAAATTAAGAAGAGATAACGTTTTTAATTTATAAAATTAATTGATAATGGGTATTTAGGTGTTTCGCCATGGCTTGCTTTAATGGCATTTACTATGGGGAAAATAATAGATAAAATACCTAATACTATAAAGCCCAATATACCTAAACCGAACAGTAATATAAGTGGAATACAGATGATAAAGTAAAGGATTAAACTTAATTGAAAGTTTATAATATTTTTACCGTGCGCATCCATTTGATATACTTTTTCTTTTTGGGTAAGCCATAATACTAGCGGTAGTATTAAACTACCAAAACCAGTTACTAAAGTAATTAACTGACTTAAATGTGTGATGACTATAAGTTGATTGTCTTGTTTCATATGTCTTTTATATTTTAATAAATGAGTCATATGCAATGCTTATAAAATAAAAAAAATTGTAGTAAACTTTTCTACATAGCATTTCATGATGATTGTGTTTTTGATTGATACTTATATGACGCACACAACTGTAAAATGTTACAAAAATTGGAATTTTTTTTTGTGAGATAGGGTGTTAATTATTATTATTAAACATATTACCCCGCATTTTATTATAATGCGCTTCAAACCATACGGGTTGTTCAATGTCATAATCATAAATATACTCAGCTATTTTTTCAATGGTTTCTTCTGGATATGGTATTTTTTGCATCACCCCAAAGCGTCTTACGGCACCAAACATTTTTGCATCCTTTTCATTTGGGTTTTTTACCCAGTTTTGCATATCTGCAATAAATGCTTCTTTTGAAGTGTCTTTAAGGATATAACGTCTTTTAATGGCTATCATTGGCGGTGCTATCCTGTTTTCTTCAGTTGTTGTTGCGTTATGGCACGCATAACAATTGGTTTCCATTAAGCGTTTTCCGGGGTAAATAGAATCTTGAATAGTGTTAGGATTCAATTTTGCGTAAGACATTTTGTTAGAATTGTTACAGCCAACAAATAACAAAACAATTACTGCTACAATTGGTATTGATTTCATTTTATATACGATTTTAATTAGTTTAAATATGCTATTAAAAACTACTTGCTTTTTTTCATTACTAAAAATGGAATATCGATTTTAGAAGCAAAGGTTTCAACGGAGTGTTTGGTAAATAATCGTTCTAAAAAAGTATGGTTTTTGCTTAGCATAGCAATCATTTTTATATTATTACTAATGGCATAATCATGAATATTATTATAAACATTTTTATCATCTGAAACGATTCTACTATATTCAACTTTAGTGAAGTTAGTATGGAAAAAATTCATGTTTTGACTTAAATTTTCTGCAAAATCATTTTCCTCAACAACATGCAACACGTTTAATTTAGAACTATTAAGTTTCAATATTTCTTTTAGGGGCTGTAAATCTTCAATAAAATAAGATGAAGAAAAACTACTTGTAAATGCGATAGCATCAATGTTCTTATACTTACAACCATCTGGAATTGCTAAAACCGGCACATTACACCGTTGTATAACATGTATTGTATTACTACCAAAAATCACTTTTTCTAAACCTGAAGCGCCTTTTGTTCCCATAACTATAAAATCTATATGATGTTTTTCACAAATTTGATTTATTGAATCTACAAAATTATCATAGTCTACGATGGAGTAAAATGAATGATTTTCGTTTTTTGATTTATTTTCAATATGTGAGATAATATTAGCAATGGATTTTTTAGCAGCGTCAATTAAAGTATTATATACACTAGCTGATGTTGAAACTGACATCATATCATCCGAAATAAATGAAGACGCCTTTTGCACATTTAGGATATAAAAATTACAAGCCGTATGCTCAAATAGTTTTATAGCAAAATTGATAGCGTTAATAGAGTTTTTAGAAAAATCAGTAGGTAATAATATGTTTTTCATATCGATAAGAGAATAGATTTCCGAGTAAATATAGTTTGACTAATTACCTAAAACAATGACAATTATCAGCTATTGAAAAGATTAGGCCTTATTTAATAAAAGTTATTATATTGAGAGTCTGTTTAAGATTTTGATTTAGAACAGTAAGTAATTTCTACATGATTTTGTATATTTGCTGAATTGCTATATAAACGCATACAAAAATTGTTAATCCCTAAGGCTAATTATTGTAAGGTTTAACCAAATAACCTGTCATAAACTACATGAAAATCTTTAGTACGCTTACACTTTTCGCACTATTAGGGACTTGTGCCACGAAAAAATACACGGAAAAAATTCAAATTCTTAAAGATAATATTGCACTAGCTGATAGTACTTTAGTTATTAAATATGCTAATACCATTACATCAAAAGAATTAAAAAAGCATTTATACAAGTATGCCTCTGATGAATTTGAAGGACGTAAAGTTGGTGAAGAGGGGCAAAAAAAGGCAGCTCAATTTCTTAAAGATTACTATATAAGCGAAAACATAGAATCGGCTTTTGGGGGCGATAATTATTATCAAAGCATTCCTAGTGATTTCTTTTCAAAAAACATTAAAGCATCTGAAAATGTTTTAGCTTTTATTCAAGGTTCTGAAAAACCTGATGAAATCTTAATAATATCGGCACATTTAGATCATCTTGGAGTTTTAGACGATTGTAGGATAAGTTACGGTGCCGATGATGATGGCTCTGGAACGGTAGCACTTATGGAGATGGCACAAGCCTTTGCCTTAGCAAAAAAAGAAGGTCATAGTCCTAAACGAAGTGTTTTATTTCTACATCTAACAGCCGAAGAAATTGGCAAAAAAGGATCAGAGTATTATACTGAAAACCCCGTATTCCCATTAGAAAATACCATTGCTAATTTAAATATAGATATGATAGGTCGTATTGATGATATTCATGAAAATAATAAGAATTATTTATACATAATTGGATCGGATAGATTGAGCAAAGAGTTACATTATATTTCTGAAAAGGTCAACAAGTCTTATTTCAATATTGATTTAGATTACCGATATAGTATGGAAGGCGAAAGAAATAATTATTACAAGCGATCAGACCATTATAACTTCGCTAAAAATGGTATTCCCGTCATTTTTTATTTTAATGGCGAACATGACGATTATCATCTACCTACGGATACTCCAGATAAAATAGAATACAATCTTTTAGAAAAACGCACCAAACTTATTTTTGCAACTGCATGGCAATTAGCGAATCAAGAGCATAAATTAGTACTTGATGAAAATAACGAACTGTTAAAATAACATCAAATAATCCTATTGTTTCTATTCCTTTTTGTATTATAGTATCACTAAAATTTAAATAAATGAAAAAAATATTATCGCTTTTTTGTATTACTATTTTAATGACTGGATGTAGCTCTTCACAGAACAAAAATGGTTCAAAAAATAATGAAACAGTTGTAGATTATGCAAAAACGATTACTGCTAGTGAATTAAAAAAAATGCTTTACACCTACGCCTCTGATGAATTTGAAGGTAGAAAAACGGGTGAACCTGGACAAAAAAAAGCGGTTAATTATTTGAAAGATCATTATGTTGCTTTAGGCATTGAATCTCCCATTGCAGAAGGTGATTATTTTCAAGAAATACCTGCTTCTTATTTGAAAAAAGGTTATAACGACTCTGAAAATGTTTTAGCTTATATAAAAGGAGCTGAAAAACCTGATGAACTCATTGTTGTTTCTGCACATTTGGACCACATTGGTATTTCAGGAAATGGTGATATTAATAATGGTGCTGATGATGATGGTTCTGGAACCGTAGCTATTTTAGAAATTGCTGAAGCTTTTAAAACAGCCGTAAAAGATGGTAACGGCCCAAAACGCTCCATTCTTTTCTTGCATGTTACGGGTGAAGAAATTGGTCTTTATGGGTCGCGCTACTACGCAGATGAAGACGCTGTTTTTCCTTTAGAAAATACCGTTGCTAATTTAAATATTGATATGATTGGTCGTGTAGACCCGAAACATGAAGGAAAAGATAATTATTTATATTTAATAGGCTCAGATAAATTAAGTAAAGAGCTTCATAAAGTATCTGAAAAGGTTAACAAGGACTTTTTTAATTTGGAATTTGATTATACATATAATGAAGAAAATGATCCTAATCGTTTTTACTACCGCTCAGACCATTACAACTTTGCAAAAAACAATGTGCCTGTTATTTTTTATTTTAATGGCAGTCATGCCGATTATCACAAACCGAGTGACACCCCTGATAAAATTAATTATGAGTTTTTAGAAACCCGAACTCGTTTAATTTTTCATACGGCTTGGGAATTGGCTAACAGGGATGAACGCGTAAAGTTGGATTAAAAAAACATAATCTTTTTTCTCTAGAAATTACAGATTATTCAATTATCGATTTAGATAAGTTAGCAATAGTTATGAAAAAGGAAATTCTTATTCTACTTTTTATTTCGGTTATACTTTTAAGCCCATGTTATTCTTACAGGATTCAACCAAAAGAGTTTCGCAAATTGGAGAACCACAATGTCCAAAAAAAAGCATATGTAATTAACCCAATATTAGAAAAAGAATTTGAAATTTTAAAATCATCTGAATTGTTTCTAATTGTTGAAGACAGCTCAAATGTCGATTTAAGTATCAAGCTATACCCAATAAGAAAATACAGGCGTGGGGGTAATGGAACTATTTGTTCTATGACCATGTTTACACTGATGCAAATACCTTGCTTTAATGCTTCATCCTATAAATTCAAATTTGTAGAAATTTATAAAAATAGTATTAAAGAAAATGATATTGAATTGCATATAAATAAAAGAATTTGGTTCTGGGATTTTCTTTCTTTTAACAAAAGATTTGAAGAAAAAGCTGGAAAAGCACTATTGGGAATGTATAATAAAGATGAATAAAATCAAACTAAACAAAAAAAGCCTTTCAATTTCTCGAAAGGCTTTTGCTTTTTGGGTGGAAGACCGGGTTCGAACCGGCGACCCTTGGTACCACAAACCAATGCTCTAACCAACTGAGCTACAACCACCATGTTTTTTATTTTAAAACTTTAATAAAGTTTTGCAAAAGGAACGCTCTAACCAACTCGTTTAAAGCCACCATGTAACTTGCATTTTACAATGCGAGTGCAAATGTAAATTATTTCAATGGTTTCTACAAAGACTTTTTTAATATTTTAAGTACAAATCAAAAATAAAATCTATAATAGTCTTAGGGCTTGTTTAGAAATAAAGTGTACAGAATTGACGCCGCTATTTTGTGCATTAACTAGGCAAAAAACACAGTTATAGTCTTAGCTACAACGAGGCTTTTTAACGAAGTTAATGTACAAAAGAGCAAGTCAAAATGTATAGGTTATTTCTTAACAAGCCCTTAACTACTTTAAATCGAACAAACTATCAACCGCAACATAACGCTCCACATTAAAACCTTCTGCATACTCTACCCCAACCAAACGCCCTAAATCCCTAGCTCTATATTTAATACTATCGGTAAAATTTTTACTGGATATAGGCGTTTCTGGCTCTTTACTTGTAGCATCATAAAACTGCGTTCTATAAGCCAATACAGCTTCCATTTTGGTATCTATAAATCCTGTAACATCAACTACAAAATCGGGTTCTAAGTTTTTCCATTGCATATAATGATATACTAGTTTTGGTCGCCATTGGTTTTGCAACTGTCCGTTATCATCTTCTGTTTCAACTTTAATCAATCCGCTTAAAAAACAAGCATCACTAACAAGTTTACTTCCTTTTGCATGGTCTATATGCCTATCATCAATGGTATTACAAAGCACAATATCAGGTTGATATTTACGTATCATTTTTATAATTGCCATTTGATGTTCTTTATCATTTACAAAAAAGCCATCAGCAAAATCCATATTAATACGCAAACCCACACCTAATATACCTGCAGCGTTTTTAGATTCTTCGTTTCTGGTCTCAGCTGTACCTCGTGTTCCCAACTCACCTCTAGTTAAATCAATAATTCCAACTTTTTTACCTTTTGAAATTTCTTTGGCTAATGTTGCTCCACACCCTAATTCTACATCATCTGGGTGTGCACCAATGGCAAGTATATCTATTTTCATATTGATAATTTAATATTTGTTTGAAGATAAAAAATATCTTAATTTGTTCATTTTGATGTTTAAAAATATTAATTTATTGGTGTTTTTTTGATTCTGATTAGAATTTTAAATTTCAAAAAAAACACAAAATATATAATATATTGGAAAACCCATTATTACGAAAACGTATTCGTTAATACTATTCTTATTTTTATTGGTCAAAAATCTAGAATTTCCTAAAAATGATTGACTAAAAAAAAGCATGACATTCGTCATAATTATTAGTGGATATCCAATGTAATTTTACATTGTAATAAAGAAGCAAAATACATCTAAAAAATAAAATAAGATGTATAAAGCTAAAATTAATAATCAATTACAGGATATGATCTATTTAATGCTCCTCATTTTAGTTATCACAATAGGGCTCTTTGTTTGGGGAAAATTCCCCCCAGATATCGTAGCGCTCATATCGATGATTAGCTTGTTCTTAACTGGAATTTTGGACGCTACTGAAACGTTAAGTGGATTTAGTAACCCAACAGTAATTATGATTGCTGCACTCTTTATTATTGGCGAAGGTATTGCACAAACGGGTTGGACTGCTATGGCAGGTAAAAAATTTGTTGAATGGGCAGGAAAAAGCGTACCAAAACTATTAGTTATTATAACACTTGGCGCAGGTGTACTATCTGGTTTTGTGAGTAATACTGGCACTGTAGCTACGTTAATGCCATTAACTATATCATCTGCCTGGAGCATTGGTACACTACCGTCAAAAATGCTTATGCCAGTAGCTTTTGGATCTAATACAGGTGGGTTATTAACTTTAACAGGAACACCGCCAAATATTATTGCTAGTAACGCTTTAATGGAGGCTGGGTTTGAAGGATTTTCATTCTTTGAGTTTAGTCTTATAGGAATACCGTTATTAATTATAGCGCTACTATATTTTAGATATATAGGCTATAAATTATTACCTAAAAACAAAACCAATAACAAGCCAGTAAATATTGAATCTACGCTTCACAATTGGATTAAAGCTTACAAAATAGATAACGGGTATTACCGATTGCGTGTAAGATCTATATCGCCACTACTAAATACTAAATTAGAAGAATGGGAATTTGAAAAAAATTATAATGTCTCTATTCTTCGAATAAGAAGAAGACATCCAAATATATTAAAAGGAATACCAACTTTTATTGAATTTCCAGACCCAGGTACAGAATTTCTTTATCACGATATTATTACTGTAAAGGGAGATACTGAGGCCATTAATAAAATAATGATTACGTTCAGGTTAGGGCTGCTACCTCTTGAGCATATTTCAGACGAACTTAAGCATAACTTAATAAACCAAGAGGTTGGTATGACCGAAGTGATTGTAAACCCAAACTCAATGTTAGTGGGCAGAAAGTACAAATTAGGTGATTATTTTAAACGATTTGGAATACAATTATTAGCTGCATCAAGAAATGCAAAACCACTATTGGATAAAGAAATAACTGTTAAAGCAGGTGATACCTTTTTAATTCGTGGAACTTGGGAACATATCGATGATCTTAAAAAACAACATGAAAATTTAGTAATCATTGGTAGCCCTGAAGGAATGGCTAAAAACGTTGAAGCACTTAATGGTAAATCTTACATAGCACTAGCCGCTTTAGTATTAATGATTGTATTTTTGGTATTTGATATTGTACCAGGTTCAATCGCCGCTTTAATCTCAGCTGGTATTGTCTTATTAACTGGTTGTGTACCAATTTCTAAAGCTTATAAAGGTATTAGCTGGACTAGTGTAGTAATGATTGCAGCTATGATACCTATGGGCATAGCATTACAAAAAACGGGAACTGCACAAGTAATTGCGAATGGCTTAGTTAAATATTTAGGAGCTATACACCCCATACTCTTATTAGGTGGTATATTTCTACTAACAACAACTTTCAGTCAAGTTATAAACAATTCAGCTACAGCAGTATTAATGGCACCAATTGCCATTTTGGCAGCTAGCACTTTAAATCTATCTCCAGAACCATTTATGATTGTAGTTGCTATAAGTGCTTCAACCGCATTTTTAACACCAATAGGAACAACAACAAATGCTATGGTGATGACAGCAGGAGGCTATAAGTTTATGAACTATCTGAAAGTGGGTGCACCATTACTACTTATATTCTTCATTGTAACACTCATACTCGTGCCAATAATATGGCCATTTTAAAATAAATAAATTATTAATAGGAACCTTTAAATTGAATAAAAATGGAAACAACAGGAACAGTTCAAAATGACAAAACCTTAGAAAGGTATGGACTAAAAAACGTAACAGTAAACTGGAATTTATCACCTGAAGAACTTCAGAAAATTACAGTTGAAAAAGGAATGGGAAAAGAAACAGCAAACGGAACTCTTGCTATTAACACTGGTAAATTTACTGGTCGTTCTCCTCAAGACCGTTTTCTAGTAAAAGACGATTATACCGCTGATAAAGTGTGGTGGGGAAAAACAAACAAAGCGGTATCCCCTGAGAATTTCGACAAATTAAAAAATGAAATTGTTAAATATTTATCTGGAAAAGAAATTTATGCAAGAGACGGATATGTTTGTGCTGATCCAGAATACAGAACAAATATTAGAACAGTAACTGAATTACCCTGGTCAAATATGTTTGTTTACAACATGTTTTTAAGACCTAGCGAAAAAGAATTGGAAAACTTTAAAGAAGATTGGTTGATTCTTTGTGCTCCCGGATATGAATGTCCAGATCCTAAAGCACACGGTATCCGTCAAGGCAATTTCTCTATACTAAACTTTACTCAAAAAATAGCTTTAGTTGGAGGATCAGCCTATACAGGTGAAATGAAAAAAGGTATTTTTTCTGCATTAAATTTAATATTACCAACAGAAAGAAATGTATTACCAATGCACTGTTCAGCTAACGTTGGTAAAAAGGGAGATACGGCTATTTTCTTCGGGTTATCCGGTACAGGTAAAACAACCTTATCTGCCGACCCTGATAGAAAACTAATTGGTGATGATGAACATGGCTGGACTGATGATAACACCATCTTTAACTTTGAAGGTGGATGTTATGCAAAGGTAATTGACCTAACTGAAGAAAAAGAACCAGACATTTTTAGAGCGGTAAAACCCGGTGCCATACTTGAAAATATTGTATTGAAAGACAATGGAGAACCTGATTATATGAATAGTAGCATTACACAAAACACACGTGTGAGCTACCCAATTCATCATATTGATAATATTCAGGAAACGCTTTATGCCGACAATCCTAAAAATATCTTTTTTTTAACTTGTGACGCATTTGGTGTTTTACCTCCAGTATCCAAATTAACGCCTGGGCAAGCTGCATATCACTTCATTTCAGGATATACTGCTAAAGTTGCTGGAACAGAAGCTGGAATTACAGAACCAGTACCATCATTCTCTGCTTGTTTTGGTGAACCATTTATGCCATTGCACCCAACGGTTTATGGTGAGATGTTAAGTAAAAAAATGACAGAAGCCGGTGTAAACGTTTGGTTGATTAATACAGGATGGAGTGCAGGACCTTACGGTGTTGGATCTCGTATAAAACTAAAATATACTAGAGCCATGATTACGGCTATCTTAAACGGAGAATTGGATAATGTAGATTATGAACAAAACTTTATTTTCGGATTGTTTATGCCTAAATATTGTCCTGGTGTACCTACAGAGATTTTAGACCCCATGAACACTTGGTTACAAAAAGGAGCTTATGTTGGTAAAGCTATTCAATTAGCACATTCATTCCACTTAAACTTTGAGAAATTTGCTTCTCAAGCTTCTGAACAAATTATTGAAGGTGGACCACTAATTGATGAGCATCATCACTTACACGAACACTTTTAATTGATAATTGATTCCTCGATACTTTTATCGAGGTTTCTTTTGAATTTGTCATTCTCGCGAAAGCGGGAATCTAAATAACATTTTATGTTATTAGGTTCTTATTCAACCGTAAAAGGAGCTCAAATAGAGCTCCTTTTATATTTACAAATAATACCTTAATCATTTAAAAGTCCACGCTACAATACGCGATATTTTATTTCCCTGTTCCATATTTATTGTTCTTACACTTGTGGCGCCCAACTTTTTCAAAGACGTATGCATGCCTTTAACTAAATCCTTTTTTGAAACTAATGTGGTAAACCAAATACACTGGTTTTTAAATATAGAACTCTCATAAAGGTAATTGTGAATAAACGCTTTTTCGCCGCCTTTATACCATAATTCATTTTGCGTACCAGCAAAATTTCTAATAGCTGTAACTTCTGGCCTATTTAAACCTTTTAACTTTCTTGTGGTGGCATCCAAGGCTTCTTCTTCTGATTTGTAAAACGGTGGATTGCATATTGAAACCGAAAACCGATCGTCATCATTTAAAATACCTTTAAAAATTTGAGAAGTTTCTTTTTGAAGTCTTAACTCAACAACATCATTTAACCCATTTTTATCAATTATTTTTTGAGCACATTGTAATGATGCTTCATCAATATCTGTGGCAACAAAATTCCAGTTATATTCAGCTTGTCCTAAAATGGGATAAATACAACTGGCTCCAGTACCAATGTCTAAAACTTTAATATTACTTTTAATTTTAGATGATTTTAATAAATCTGAAATATGATGAATATAATCTACACGCCCAGGAATTGGCGGACATAAATTAGTGTCTGGAAACTCCCAAAAATTAATCCCATAATACTTTCTCAATAAAGCTGTATTTAAAGCTTTTACCGCTTTTGGATTTGCAAAATCTATAGTTTTGATTTCATATTTATTTATGAATACAAAAGGTTTTAAATCTGAATACGTTTCGCATAAAGCCTCCAAATCATATCCAGATTCATGTTTGTTTTTTGTATGAAATTTAGGGTTTGTCATGTTTTTTTAAACTTGTGTCATTTTCCAATACCCTTTTTTAAACCAGATAATAGCAAGAATTGTCATTACTAACTCGCCTGCTGCTATTGCCCAAAATACCCCGATAGGACCATAATTTAAAGTAATTGCTGCGACATAAGCAAACGGCAATTGCAACAACCAATAGCTAATAAAATTAATATATGTGGGTGTTTTGGTATCGCCAGCACCATTAAACGCATTCAGAATAATCATGCCAAAACCATAAAAAACAAAGGGCGCAGTCATAATGCGTAAGCACAAACTACCGTATTTTACAACATCGGGGGTTTCATTAAATAGCCCGATAATTTGTGGTGCAAAAGCGATATACCATATAGAAACCACCCCCATAAAAATAGCGCTGTACTTTGAAGTTATCCAAACCGACTGTTCTGCGCGTTCTGGTTTTTTAGCTCCTAAATTTTGCCCAACTAAAGATGCAGCAGCACTACTCATACCCCACGCAGGCATCAATGTAAATAACATAACACGAATAGCAATGGTATAACCTGCTAACACTTCGCTTCCAAATTCACTTATTATTCGCATTAAAAAAACCCAACTGGTAGTACCAATCAAAAACTGACCAATACCACCCAGTGACACTCGAATTAAATTAAGCATGACACCTACACGGATTATTATATCCTTAATGCCTATTTTTATTTTACTGTAACCATAAAATAAAATGGCTAATTGAAATAATACTGCTGTACCACGTCCGATGGTCGTTGCAATAGCAGCACCTTCAACACCATATTCGGGAATAGGTCCGAAACCAAAAATAAACATGGGATCCAGAATTATATTTAATCCGTTTGACAAAATTAAAGTCCACATCGAAATTGAGGCTTCTCCAGTTCCTCTAAAAATAGCATTTATTAAAAACAATAACATGATAGTCATGTTGCCTCCTAAAAGGATTTTAGTATAACCATAACCCTCTTCTATTAAATCGGGTTCTGCTCCCATCAAGCTTAAAAGTTCTTTGGGATATATAATACCAATTGCACTAACTATTGCCGCCACAAATACACCTAAAAATATAACTTGAACTGCTGCATGTGATGCGCCTTTTAAATCCTTTTCTCCCACTCGCCTAGCAACAATTGCCGTTGCAGCAATACTTAAACCAATAGCTACCGCATAAATTAAAGTAATAACAGACTCGGTTAAACCTATGGTTGCAACAGCATTTACACTTACTTGTGACACATACATGATATCGACGAGCGCAAAAATAGATTCCATGAGCATTTCAAGAACCATAGGAACCGCTAACATAAATACTGCGCGCCGAATGCTTCCAGAGGTAAACTCTTGTTGTTTACCTGTTACAGCTATTTTAAAATATTGAATGAATTGTTTTAAGGAAATTTTATTGGATTGCATTTTGAAATTGAAGTGATTTAAACTTTTAACGTTTAAGCGAAAATTAGTGATTTTTTGACCAGTTGAAGGCTTTTTGATTTGCATAGCATCGTTACGGAAATAAAAAAAGGCAAAAAATGGACGAAAAAGCGCAATTTTTTAGCAAATGGTAAAAGTTTAAATCACTTCATTATTAAAAGTAGTAGTCAACCAAATGCACAAAACATTTAGTTTTTGTTTTGTTCGAGAGGATCTCGATACTTATCGGAAGTCAAATTATACAATCATAAGGCGCAAAGATGTGTATTTAATTTTAATTTACAAAATGATTTCTTAGGCTATTCAGGACAAACGCATTAAAAATATTAAGCCACGTCCCGATAGCTATCGGGATCCCTAATACTCACTAATTTTTTAAAAATCTTTAGATTTTTATATTCGTGAGATCATTTCTGGATAATCATTTCACGAATTTAAAATGAGCTAAGCTCATTTATTTGTGCTAATCAGTGTAATTCGTGGCTAAAAATAGGAATGTTGGGTTTAATGCGTTTGCCCTGTTAGGCTATTAATTAGCATTCTAATATCTTCGTGAAAATTTTTAGAGCATGCTTAAAGCGGTTATTTTTGATATGGACGGGGTAATTATTGATAGTGAACCTTTACACTATTATGCCTATTATAAAATGTTTGACGATGTAAATATTGAAGTTTCTGATGCGTTTTATGAATCACTTACGGGAAAATCTACATTAAATGTTTGCAAACAAGTTAAAGACACATTCAACTTAATCGAATCTCCTGAATATCTCGTATCACTTAAGCGTAAACATTATGAGTATATTTTTGAAAATGATAAAACTTTCGGTTTAATTGACGGTGTTTTAGATTTGATAAAAGATTATCATTCTAATGGGTTAACTTTAGTTTTAGGCTCTTCAGCCTCTATGCCAAATATTGAGCGTGTTTTCAAGCGTTTCGATTTAAACCAATATTTTCAAGCGAAATTAAGTGGCGCTGATTTAAAAGCTTCAAAACCACACCCTGAAATTTTCATTAAAGCTGCGGAAGCCTCAGGTTTTAAAGCTGGAGAATGTATGGTTATTGAAGACTCTACAAACGGTATTGAAGCCGCAAACGGCGCTGGTATTTTTAGTATAGGGTTTGATAGTGTACACTCAAAAAACCAAGATTACTCCAATGCTAACTTGGTTATAAAAGATTTTAAAGAGATTGCTTTTGGCAAGATTGAGAAGTTGCTTTAGTAAAAGGTATTAAACCAAAGATCCCGCTAGATACTGAAACAAATTCAGCAAACAGCGGGATTAGTTCAACTAACTATTTTGAACTCGCCCTTCGGACTTTTCAAAATAGAGTTTCACTAATAAAATTAATCAGTATCCTTTTGGTTATTCGCTTTTTGAATAATCGCTTTTAAACGCTCTTTTCGTAAAACGTCCTCGGTTTTCTTTTTATTCTTTTTTTGAGCCATTAATTTAGAGTCTGTTTAAGAATTTGTGATTGGAATTTTTATAGATCATTTTTGATGAAATACAAGGCAAAATTTTTAAGCATAGCCTTAGCTACGATTCAAAATTTTAACGAAATATTGCGCAAAAAGGGGCATAAAAAAATAATTGACAAAATCTTAAACAGACTCTTAGAATGCTTCGCTTTATTTTTAGTGTTTTTATCACGTCCTGTTTTAGCCATAATTCCTCCCTAAATCCCTCCAAAGGAAGAACTTTTTTTTAAAGTTATATTAATTTATTTACTCTTTAATAAGCTATTTTGCTCCTCCATAAGGTCCGTAAGCTTAGAAAGTAATTCTATATCCTTTGGTGTTGCAACTGTTTTATCTTTGGAGTCCTGAGATCTATTTTTCAACCTATTCATAAACTTAACTACAATAAATACGGTAAACCCAATGATTAAAAAATCCAGTAAAGCTTCACCTAAAGCACCGTAACCAATAGCAACCTCATCAGTTATAATTGCTCCTGTTGCATCTGTTACAGCATCTCTTAACATAATACGCTTATGTGCAAAATTAACACCATCTGTAAGTAACGATAATGGTGGCAAAAACACTTTTTTCACAATAACATCAATCACCTTATTAAATGATGCTCCAATAATGATACCTATTGCCATATCCATCATATTACCTTTTACAGCAAATTCTTTAAATTCCTTAAATAGTTTCATACTCATTTATTTTTTCGAATTGCAAAGATATTAAGTTTATCTTTTTTAAGTTTTTAAATCAACTTTGTTTTTAGGAAGTTATTTTTGATGATTACCTCACTTAGCGATATTTTTAATTATTAGTTTAATTAATGATATTTATAATTATTAGCTTTAAAACTAATATTTATAATTATTAGCTTAAAAACTAATAATTTTGGTAATTCAAATAAAATTTCATAGTTTTGAATATCGATTTTTAATAAATTATGACTAGCGTAATAACAGGTGATATTATAAATTCTCAAAAAAGTTATCCAGAAAGGTGGTTAGAAGGGTTAAAGTCAATTTTAAACCATTATGGTACTACACCTTCACAATGGGAAATATATAGAGGTGACAGTTTCCAATTGGAAGTCCAACCAAAGCTTGCACTTGAGGCCTGCATTTTAATTAAAGCTACTATAAAACAATTTGAAGATATAGATGTTAGACTCGCTATTGGTTTGGGTGATAAAAATTATGATTCAGATAAAATCACGGAATCAAACGGAAGTGCGTTTGTAAATTCAGGCGAGTGTTTTGAAAATCTAAAAAAAACAACGCTGGCTATAAAATCATCTTTTGAAGCTTTTGACACACCTTTAAACATTATGCTAGATCTTGCACAATTAACTATAAATAATTGGTCTAGCACTTCTGCAAATCTTATAAAAATAGTATTGGAAAATCCTGATTTAAATCAAAATCAGATAGCAGAAATTCTGGAAAAAACTCAAGGCAACATCAGTCAAGGTCTTAAACGTGCCGGTTTTGATGAAATTCAAAAATTACTAAACTATTACAAAGCCCAAGTTAAAACCTTATGATTACACTTTTTATAAAACTAGCTTTAGCCCACTTTATTGGTGATTTTTTGTTGCAACCCCAAAAATGGGTACTGCATAAAGAAACCCATAAACACAAATCGAGGTTTTTATACTGGCATATTTTAGTACATTTATGTGCCTTGATATTGGTGCTGCAATTCAACTTTAAATACTGGTTAGGGATTTTGATGATTGTAGTTTCCCACTACATTATTGATGTTATAAAACTGTACTTAAAACCTAGAGTAAACAATAGATGGTTGTTTGGTTTTGATCAATTGGCACATTTTATAATCATCGCATGGGTTGTAAAAATTTATTATCCTTATGAGTTTAATGTGGATACTTTTTTTGAAGTTAAAACACTATTATTTGTAACAGGAATTTTAGGTGTCACCAAAGTGTCATCAATCATCATGAAAACAATTATATCTAAATGGGATTTAAAGGAATACACCGAAGAAGCCTCATTAGAAAACGCAGGTGCCTATATTGGGATGTTGGAACGCCTTTTTGTATTTGCTTTCATCATTACTAACCATTGGGAAGGTGTTGGCTTTTTAATTGCAGCAAAATCGGTGTTTCGGTTTGGAGATTTATCAAAGGCTAAAGACCGAAAACTTACCGAATATATTTTAATCGGAACGCTTTTAAGCTTCGGTTTGGGTATTATTTTCGGATTGGGTTATGAATATATTTTGGCGTTAATTGAAAAATAAAATAATTTTAGCGTTACCCTAAAAAGGGTCGGGCTATCCACTATATCTTTTGTTTTTGTCATTCCTGCGAAGGCAGGAATCCATTTATAAATAATTTGCTTCTCTAAAAAGTTTCTTCCTCATTAACTAAAAAAACAAAAGGATGCCGTTTCTATCCCTAACGCGGGCTTGCCGTAAGGTTGTTTTCTCTAAACAAAGTGTGGGTACATGGCAAAAGTTAAAAATATAAATATTTCAGACCCTTCAGGTTTTTAAAACCTGAAGGGTCTTGATTTCATTACACTTAATTAAAAATTAATTATTAAGAACGGTAATAATTGACTCATAAAACCTAGGCGTTTTACCCCAAGAATAAAACCCTCTTTCTTTCCATGAAATAGAATCTTGAATATTTTTTGGGATAATTTTTAAAGCACTATCATGCAGATATAATTTTATATTGGCATCTTCAATAAAAGCAATATATAAGTCTTTATCTATGTATTTCTTATCTATGGTAAACCTTCCCTTTAATTGAACTTTAATCATTTCACCATTAGAAATATGAACAGAAATAAAATCGGCTCCTTGCCAATCATCATTTAAACGCATTGAATTAAATCCATAATTTGCCAAAGCTGATGCTACTTTATGAAAATTATAATTCTCTTTCTGTCTTGAATTTAATTTAGAATATTCAATTTTAGAGAACTGTTTAGTAAATATCATATAGACAGGTATTACTTCTTATAAAACTTAGCATAACCACGATAACCAAAAAATCCTATAATAGCTACAATAGCAAAAGCAATACCTATAAATTTAACACTCACAATTTGGTCGCCACTTGCGTAACTATGCAATCCTGCTAAGTAGAAATTCACGCCAAAATAGGTCATCATTATACTTGCAAAAGCTACAATAGACAGCAAGTTAAACAGCCATCGGCCTCTTAATCCTGGAATTAATCGTGTGTGCAACACAAAAGCATAAACCATAATACTTATTAATGCCCAGGTTTCTTTTGGGTCCCAACCCCAATAGCGCCCCCAACTTTCATTGGCCCACATACCGCCTAAAAAGTTTCCGATGGTAAGCATAACCAAACCAACGGTAAGTGCCATTTCTGTTATTATAGTAAGCTCTTTTATATTTAAATCCATTTTTAACTTATTCTTTTTAGTTGTAAAAGCCATTAAAAATAAAGATACTACCCCTAAAATCATTCCCAAGGTAAATGGCCCATAACTTGCTACAATTACCGCCACGTGAATCATGAGCCAATAACTATTCAATACAGGTTGTAGGTTTGCAATGGCAGGATCCATCCAATTCCAATGCGCAATCATTAAAATCATAGCTGTTACAAAAGCGGTTGAAGCAATGGTTAAATCACTTTTTCTTCCAAAAGCTAATCCAAAAAACATAGTTGCCCATGCTACATAAATCATGGACTCGTAAGCATCACTCCAGGGCGCATGTCCAGAAATATACCAACGCACAATCAAGCCAGCGGTATGTAGCACAAACAACCCAACTATAATCCATTTAAATACAGTAACAGATATATTTAAGGCCTTACTTTTATCATTAAAAATTTGAAAAATTAATAAAACAAATAACAACGTACCTGCATATAAATACCAACTAAAAAGCTTTTTAAAGATGTCGTATTTATTGTAAAGCACTTCGGTATGTACTTTATCATCACTTAACATAACATCGCTACCGTATTTGTGCTGTGTTTTTTTAAATGCATTTAAAAGCTTAGAGGCTTGAGAAAAATCGCCAGTTTGTTTCGCTTGGTTTAATGTGTACAAATACACTCCAAAACCGTTTTTTATAAAATTGGCATAAAGTGAATCTTGAATTTGAATTTTATTCTTTCTATAATCAAAAGTTGAAATCCATTTATTATTATCATCATTTGGTATAGGAAATATTTTTAACGACATGCCTTCAACTGCATTAAACAATAAATTAACACGTTGGTCGGCTTCTTTAAACTCTTTCTGAAAACCATTTGGCACTTGGGCTTTATAAGCTTCTTCCAAATATGGTGCTAATTTGTATTCGCCCCTATTATTAAAAAAATCTGCAAGCGTAGCGTATTTATCTTCTTTATGAACTCCGATAAGGCTCCGTATGGAGTCCGCTTTTTTCTTGGCCAGATAAATAATGGGGACATTGTACCAAAGTTGCTGGCTTTCTTGAATGGATAAAAACACCTGATTGGCATCAAACCCTTCATAAGTATCACTTTTACTTAATTTACGAAGCATTTCTGAAGCATAGGTATTTACTGGCATCATCCGCCCACCAAGGTCCTGAATTACCAAATGTCCAAATTCATCAGCATGTGCCTTGGGCGTAATATTGGCTTTTAATACAGAATCAATTTGTGATTTATTAGGTTTTAAATGGTCATGACCATCGTTTGCTGAATGTTGCTCTTGAGAAAACGTATTCAAACCAAAACAAAGTAATAAGACTGCAAATAATTTCGCTTTTTTCGCTTTAATCTTTTCAAGCTGACGTTTTAAATCGCCGAAACGAGACCCTTTTACAAAAAGAATAAGCATTAAACCTAAATACAATAAAATATAACCGATGTAAGTAATTAAGGTGCCCCAATAATCATGGTTTACAGATAGAATGGAGCCTTTTTCATCGGGATCAAAACTCGATTGGAAAAAGCGATAACCGCGATGATCTAAAATATTATTCATAAATATTTTATAATCATAGTTGCCTTCTTGCTCATCTATAACAGTAACTTCACTTGAATAAGCTGAATATCCTTTTTCTGTTCCCGGATAACGTTCTGCTTCAAAATCATTTAACTTAATGGAGAATGGCAATTCTAAAACTTTTGAGCCGTATTTAAAAGCAAAATCCAATCCGCCTACTTCAACTTCTTTAAATGCATTATTTATGCCCTTGCCACCTAATAATCCAACGGTTTTGGTTTCTCCGCCTGTAGTTATTTTTAATTTTAGTCCATCGGAATCATTCTTTAGTATTCTGGATTTTTGAACAATATCAAAAACACCTTTAACAACTGGCTTTGGAAATACCACTTGTATATTCCCTTCAATGTTGTAAAGTGAACGCAACGCTAAAGGTTGAATACTATCCTTTTCCAACTTGCCTCTAGCTTGGGTAGCCATAGTCGTATACTCACCTTCAAAAGGAGATTTAATACTAAGCGAATCGCCTTGGAATGTAATATTTATGGCACCAGGTGTTGGTTTATTAAGCGCAAATAATACATTATGTATGCTTTGTACTTCGCCAACTTTTAAAAAGTGATTATGTGCACCACTTCCTCCGCCTTCAACCATTTTTAGGTATTCCTCACCATTTTCGTCAGGTATAATATCTTCTTCCGCGCCAGCAATAAAGTTTTCTAGTTCAATGGTTATAGGTTTATTATTATAATCGGTTTCAATTTTAAAATCGTTGTCCAATCGTGCTGAAAAATCAACTTCACTTTCTAAAATTCGTCTTTGTGCTACACCATTAACAACATAATCACCATCAATAAAAGTAGTTACATAGGTTTTTTGAGAATAAAAAGTGTTTTCAGTTTCACCTTCACGAATAGCCATCATACCTTCAAAGCTTACATATCTTGTAATAAATGCTCCTAATAGAATAAAAATAAATGCCAAATGAAAGGTTAAGGTAGCCCACTTTTCCTTTTTATAAAGTCGGAACCTGAAAATATTTCCTGTAAAATTGATTACAAAAAACACCATGATAGCTTCAAACCACCACGCATTATAAATTAGAGTTCTGGTGTAAGGTGTTGGCGATGTTTCTTGTCCTGCATCTAAAAATGTACCCGTTGCCATAGCAGCAGCAAAGGCGATAAACAAAAAAGCAGTAAGGCGTGTGGAAAAGAGAATTTTAGCGAGTTTTTCTTGCATAATAATTGCCCGTTTAAAGGTTGTGCAAATTTAAGGATTAAAGTTTATTTTTGAATGTTAAAGTTTAATTAAAAAACGAAAGATAGAAGACCAATGACGCATGATTATAATACCCCTTGTTAACATTTTATCGCTAAGGCGCAAAGTTATTGGGGCTGCTAACTGAGACTGATGACTGCGACTGAATACTGAGACTGAGACTGAGACTGATTACTGAATACTGCCTACTGACTCCTAGCTTCAAAAATTTTCAGATACAAAAATGTTCCCATTTTTCTCGCACGTCGTTTTGCGTTTTCAGCATAATCGCCTTCAAAAAGTTCGTCTATAGTTTGAAACCAAAGATTTAACCACAAACCAAAATGCAGTTCTGTAATGCTGTTATTATTTTCTTTATCCACTTTTACATGAGCTTCTAATGGATTTCCTAAATATTTCTCCTTTAACTTTCTACCCATAAAAAGACTTGATTCCCAAAACGTAGTTAACCGTTCTAAATGCGCATCCCAATCTGTTATAACATCGTTAAAAAAAGGGCCTAAAACAGCATCTTTTCTAACCTTTTTATAAAAGGAAGACACTAATAAAAACACATCATCCCTGGTTTCAATATCTTTTTTAATCATAGTAAACAAATTTAAACTATTTATTTCGCGCAAAGACGCAAAGTCGCAAAGATTTAAAGGGGTGGATTGAAGTTTAAATATCATTAGTGTCCGATTAAAGAATCAAGACCGCTTAGCTATTAGCCCCGAAATTTCTGGGAAGAGCATAGACTTGATTGTAACTAATTGATAAATAGTAAACCTTAAATTCAAAATATTCTAAAAAATAAAATTTTTCTCCCGAGCTA
>TARA_R110002051_G_scaffold37648_1_pt1 | contig 21443 bp, 17 predicted proteins | sample TARA_R110002051 | Tara Oceans TARA_R110002051 (sample SAMEA4397023) | marine metagenome | biome: Polar Biome; feature: [MES] marine water layer (ENVO:01000295) within the mesopelagic zone...; material: water (ENVO:00002006), including particulate matter (ENVO:01000060) such as......
TATAGCCAATAGCACTGTATCGTTTTTAAAATGAATCGACTATATCTCGTTTTATAGAAGCTGCTTATTTAACGATGCTAGAGTAACAACTCTGCAGTGACTTCGCGACGACTCGAGCCACTAATTGCACACGATATTGTGGGTCTATGGCTGCATTACCCAATTCAATGATGCTGACTTGCTGCGGTGCTTGCTCACTGACGCAACCGCAAACTCTACCTTTGACAGCTTCTTCTTGTGCTTGGGTCATAGCAACACTGGCAATACGCCACGCGTTCTGCTGTTCGATCTGACTGCGACATTGATTGTCGATAGCCGCCTTAAAAACGTTCATACCAATCTCGTTTGCTGTACCCATTGCTGTGCCAGCATTGGTATTGCCGCCCGTTGTGGCACAGCCCGCTAACGCAAATGTTGCCAATAATGCTGTTGATGCCAGTAGTTTTTTCATTGGATTTCCTTTTCGTTATATTGAGTTTAATAAATGATTTATTTTATGGCGTTCTGAGAGTATAAAAGTAAAGATAAAAATACAAGTATAAAAAAGAGGCTTTTATAAGCCTCTTTTTTATATCAACAGAATTTGCCAGATAATTTAACAGCCAAGCTTACCTTCAGCCTCTAGTGCCTTTTTGCTACGAATAGGTGCCGGGCAATCTTCACCATAGTATTGACGATCAGCAAAGTAGCTTGAGCGCACCATAGGACCTGCCCAAATATTAAAGAAGCCAATCTTTTTGCCATAGTCCATATAACGCTGGAATTCATCCGGATGCACATAGCGATCAACTGGGGCATGGTCTTTACTGGGTTGTAAGTATTGACCAACCGTAATCATATCGACGTTATGCGCTTTTAGATCATCAAGCAATTTATAGATTTCTTCTTCTGTTTCACCAAGTCCAACCATAAAGCCGCATTTGGTGGCGATATCAGGACGACGCTCTTTATATATTTTTAGCAAGTCTAACGAATGCTGATAGTCAGAGCCGGGGCGGAAAGCTTTATATAAACGAGGCACGGTTTCGATATTGTGGTTAAAAACATCAGGCGCCGTTTCAGTTAATAAGTCCAACGCGATATCCATACGACCACGGAAATCTGGCACCAAAATCTCGATCAAGCAATTCGGGCTTAGCGCACGCGATTCATTCAGTACTTCGACGAAATGCATCGCACCGCCATCTTTTAAATCATCACGGTCAACAGAGGTGATGACGGCATATTTAAGGCCCAAGCCCTGAATGGTCTCGGCAGTATGACGCGGCTCATCTTTATCTAGCTCATTTGGGCGACCATGTCCGACATCACAAAACGGGCAGCGACGCGTACAGATATCACCCATAATCATAAAGGTAGCCGTACCATCGGCAAAGCACTGTGGCAGGTTAGGGCAGGCAGCTTCTTCACAAACGGTATAGAGCTTTTGCTCACGTAAGGTAGATTTGATACGTGCGACTTCCGCAGGGGAGGACAGTTTTACCCGAATCCAATCTGGCTTTTTCTTTGCCTCGATGGTCGGGATGATTTTAATTGGGATACGAGCAACTTTATCGTAGCCACGTAACTTTTCGCCTTGAATGGCTTTTTTGGGTTTTGCACGGGCAGTAGGCGTGTGCGTTTGTACGGCGTTTGTCATAATCAAATGTTCTCTTAACCCTTGATAGAATAAGGGTTTATGGAATTATTAGAATGCTTTATGAATAGAGCTATTATAGCAGATATTTGATCAAATTCTTTTAGGCAATCTTGTTAAGACGACGACTAAAATGACTGCTATTAATAAGAAGGCTCTGAATAATAAGAAGGCTTATATGAATAATAGGGTACTACGAAGCGTGCGTTTACCGTAGTTTTATTTATTGATATCAATGTCCATGTCATTTAGCACTTCTATGGCGGCACGAAATGCTTCTTGAGTGGCGGGTGCACCGCAATAAGGCAAACTGTGCATCAAAACTTCTCGAATCTCGGCAACACTGGCACCGTTATTGATGGCGCCTCGAATGTGTCCTTTTAGCTCATTTGGGCTTTTTTGCGCAATCAAAAAACCAATCGTGATAAGCGAGCGATATTTGCGCGGTAAGACCGAGTCATCTTGCCACGTAGTGCCCCAAGCGTGCTCGATAATCCAGTCTTGTAATGGCTGGGTAAATGGGGTTGCTGAGTCAAGCGAGCGTTTGACGTGCGCTGCGCCCATGACCTCGATACGAACTTCTAAACCGTTTTCATAATTGGCGTTTTGACTGGTGCCTTGATTGGCATTATGAGCGATACTGTGATTGGTATTGCGATTTTCCGTTTCTTTATGTTCCATTGTCATCCTTGGTTTTATGATTAAATCCTTTGTATTTAATAGGTGTGTGCGTTTATATAACCAGCGTGTTGTTATCAAACATTATAACAGTTGAGCGTGTTTTGTTTAACCGTTAATCGAGATATAGTTGAGTCGATTTAACCATAACAACGTATCATAATAAATAGATACTAAGGCAGCAGCGCTGCATTGATTTTTAAGTAAATAGGGAGTTGTAACCGCGCTTTACTACCAATATATTTCGAATGTTAAACGACATGATAAGTGCTCGGTATGAAAAATTCAGGATTTATGATATAGGTACCATTAGTTATATTATTTATGGCACTATTTTTATAATAAATGTCCAATATCGCCTTATTATGCGGCTATTATCGGCTCAGCCATTAACTTTTTAGGCGTTTTGAGCTATGATTGCACGGATAATTATTCAATACAGTACATCGATGCAGGCGGTCATACTGACTACTCACGTGATGTACTGGTTACCAACCGACGAGGACGACTATTGTGTTAGAAGCTTATCGTAAACATGTCGCAGAACGTGCTGAGCTAGGAACTGTACCACTTCCATTAAATGAGAAACAGGTAGCGGAATTGGTTGAGTTACTTAAAAACCCACCAGCGGGCGAAGATGCGTTCTTGATGGACTTGCTTGAAAATCGTATTCCTGCCGGTGTTGACCAAGCCGCTTATGTTAAAGCGGCATTTTTAGCGGCTATCGTTAAAGGTGAAGCGACCTCTTCATTAGTTAGTAAGAAAAAAGCCGTCGAAATCTTAGGTACGATGCAAGGTGGCTACAACGTACAGCCACTCGTTGCTGCATTAGATGACGCAGAAGTCGCGCAAGAAGCCGCTGAAGCTTTGAAAAAGACCTTGCTCGTATTTGACGCGTTCAATGACGTGACTGAAAAAGCTGAAGCGGGCAATACCATTGCTAAAGAAGTGGTTCAGTCTTGGGCAGATGCTGAGTGGTTCTTGAGCCGTGATGCTGTACCAGCAAAGACGACTTATACGACGTTTAAAATCACTGGCGAAACCAATACCGATGACTTGTCTCCTGCACAAGATGCGTGGAGCCGTCCAGATATCCCATTACATTCATTAGCCATGCATAAAAACTCTCGCGACGGCATTACTGCTGACGAAGAGGGTGTTATCGGTCCGATGAAACAGATCGAAGCGCTAAAACAAAAGGGTCATCCACTTGCTTATGTTGGTGACGTGGTAGGTACGGGTTCTAGCCGTAAATCTGCAACCAACTCAGTACTGTGGCTGATGGGCGATGATATCCCTAATGTGCCAAACAAACGTGGCGGCGGTCTAGTCCTTGGTAACAATATCGCACCTATCTTCTTTAATACTATGGAAGATTCTGGCGCATTACCAATTGAAAAAGTAGCGGTTGATAACCTAAATATGGGCGATGTCTTTGATATCTATCCCTATGATGGCAAAATCACCAAGCATGACTCTGATGAAGTATTGTCAACGTTTAAACTAAACTCGCCAACCTTGCTTGATGAAGTTCGTGCTGGTGGTCGTATTCCACTCATCGTTGGTCGTGGTCTGACCAATCGTGCTCGTGAATATATGGGTTTGGGTCATTCAGACGTATTTGCTAAGCCAGAAGAGCCAGTTGATACCGGCAAAGGCTTTACGCTCGCGCAAAAAATGGTTGGTAAAGCTTGTGGCCTGCCAGGCGTTCGTCCTGGTATGTATTGCGAACCAAAAATCACTACGGTTGGTAGTCAAGATACCACTGGTCCGATGACCCGTGATGAGCTAAAAGACTTAGCTTGCTTAGGTTTCCAAGCAGATTTGGTGATGCAGTCATTCTGTCATACCGCTGCTTATCCGAAGCCAGTTGACATCGAAACTCAGCATACCCTTCCTGACTTTATCATGAACCGTGGCGGCGTAAGCTTACGTCCAGGTGATGGTATCATTCACTCATGGTTGAACCGTATGCTACTTCCAGATACCGTTGGTACTGGTGGTGACTCGCATACCCGTTTCCCAATTGGTATCTCATTTCCAGCCGGTTCTGGTCTAGTCGCCTTTGCTGCTGCGACTGGTGTTATGCCACTTGATATGCCTGAATCGGTCCGTGTCCGTTTCATTGGTGAGCGTCAAGCCGGTATCACCTTACGTGACTTAGTCCATGCGATTCCTTATCAAGCGATTAAAGAAGGTCTGTTAACCGTTGATAAGAAAGGTAAAATCAACGAATTTAACGGTCGTATTCTTGAAATCGAAGGTTTAGAAGATTTAACGGCTGAACAAGCGTTTGAATTGTCTGATGCCTCTGCTGAGCGTAGTGCTGCTGGTTGTACGATTACTTTATCTGAAAAGTCAGTTGCCGAGTATCTAACGTCGAACATCACATTATTAAAATGGATGATCTCAGAAGGTTACGGCGATGCACGTACGATTAGCCGCCGTATAGAAGGTATGCAAGAATGGTTGGCCAATCCAAGCCTAATGCGTGCTGATGAAGATGCAGAATATACCATCGATATGGTTATCGATATGTCTGAAATCAAAGAGCCGATTCTTTGCTGCCCGAACGATCCAGACGATGCAAAAACGCTGGCTGATGTCGCTGGTGACACCATTGATGAAGTATTCATTGGTTCATGTATGACTAACATCGGTCACTTCCGCGCTGCTGGTAAGTTGCTAAAAGATGTTCCAGCAGGTAGCTTGCAAACTCGTCTATGGATTGCGCCGCCAACTAAGATGGATGCGCGTCAGTTGATGGAAGAGGGTTACTACAACATCTATGCACAAGCCGGTGCTCGTACTGAGATGCCAGGTTGTTCATTATGCATGGGTAATCAGGCGCGTATCGCACCGAACTCTACTGCGGTATCGACGTCAACCCGTAATTTCCCGAACCGTTTAGGTCAAGGTGCTAACGTATATCTAGCATCAGCTGAACTGGCTTCTGTTGCTGCGGTACTTGGTAAATTACCAACCAACGAAGAGTATCAGCAGTACGCTGGCATGCTTGATAGTATGGGCGAAGAGGTGTATCAATACATGAACTTTGACCGTATGGAAGACTATACTGAAGAAGCTGATAAGATCAACGTTGCTCAGCTGAGCTAATTTTGGTCAAATCTTAAATTAAATGCTTTGAAGTTTTACAATTATTATTTAAATAGAAGCCCCGTATCATCATGATGCGGGGTTTTTTGCTATGAGCGATGGCTGGTTTCTCCTATTATCTTATGTATAGTCAAAATACTCTAAAAATGCTACGGTACTGCGGGTACAAATTTTTTGCAGCCTCTGTCTGCACGGGCACAGCAAGCAAGAAAAATTGATATCCGCAGTACATAATGTGTCGATATTACTTTTCACTGACTATATAATATGGGAGCAGGCGGAAACCGTGGCACTGTAATTTCTTCTCTTTTATATCTCGGGACGGACCGATACTTTGATAGGCACTTTTTTGTTTACGCTCAAGTGCTTTGGAGTTTTGGTTGATTACTTTATCCCCTATCAAACGTCGTCTGGTTTATGTGACGATTTTTGAAATCATTGCTATCATCTCATCTACCTTGGTTCTTATGCTGTTGAGTAACAGCAGCGCCGCAGAATCTCTACCGATTGCCATCATGGTTTCATTGGCAGCGGTTATTTGGAATTTCATTTATAATACGGCGTTTGAAAATTGGGAACGTCGTCAGCAGGTGACGCAGCGCACGTTATTGGTACGCAGTGCCCATGCGATAGGTTTTGAAGGCGGATTGGTTTTGATTTGCCTGCCGCTATATATGATTTGGTACGATGTTGGTTTTATCAAAGCCTTTATGATGGAAGCCGTGCTACTGCTATTTTTCTTGATTTATACTTTTTTCTTTACCTTGGGTTTTGACAAGGTATTTACCTTACCGCATCACTATAAAAAAGCCTTTGCTTCTTGATAAATAAAGAGGTCAATGGCAATGATTTTGACCATTAATTATATAATTCATTCATAAAAAGGCTGTACCTTGGCAGCCTTTTTAATAATATTGCAAAGAACAATGTCATCAGCGTACTATTTACCTTGATAAACTGGTTTGCGCTTTTCCATAAAGGCGGTAATGCCTTCTTTAAAATCATCGGTTTTTGCTAGCATGGTTTGTTGATCCACTTCCATATCCAGCGCTTCATTTAGCCCCATATACGCATGGGTATTAATCATATGTTTCATCGATGCCAATGCTTTGCCGGGTAGATTACTCAGACGCGTTGCCAATGCCAAAACGCTCGTATCCAGATCCTCACTACTGACCACATCATTAACCAAGTTTAAGCGTGCCATATCGTCAGCTTTGAGCTTATCGCCAAGCATGACCATTTCGGTCGTTTTTGCGACGCCAATCAATTGATTCAGTAAGTAAATACCACCAGCATCTGGAACCAGACCAATATTGACAAAAGCTTGTACAAATTTGGCATTATCGCTAGCAATCCGAAAGTCACAAGTCAGCGCCAAGTTCATCCCAGCGCCTGCCACGGCACCTTCTAGTTTGGCAATAATTGGTTTATGGATATCACGCAGCTTTAAGCTAATCTCAGCCACTTCGCCAACCATGAAGTTTAGCTTAGCCGACAATGCCTCGCTTTCCATACCGGTTTCTAACATCTCACCGATATGTCCACCACTTGAAAAATTATTGCCGGCGCCCTGCAAAATAATGACTCGTACTTGCTCATCTTCATCTGCCTTTGTCAGTGCTGCCATCATGGCATCCTTGAGCACCGTGCTAAAAGCGTTTAAGGTTTTAGGATCGTTCATTGTGATGGTAGCGATATGGTTTTCTGCTTGGTATTCGACAAGAGCTTGTGGCATTTTAGATATCCTTAAGAGAGTTTTCTATATAATGGTTGCAATAAAATACTGATATAGTCATGCCTGAATAAAAGAAATATACATGTTATAAAGCACTACTGAGGTTAATTTTTCTTGCTTGCTGTGCCTGCGCAGACAGAGGCTGCGGATAATTAACCTCAGTAGTGTTGTACTCTTTTAAAATTGGAACAACTATATCGGCAGTAAGTAAAACAAATAATGCAATGTCAGTTACTATAGCAGCTTGAGGCTATTATAAAAGCGAGATTTGTGCGCGCTTAAGACACGTTTTAAGTCACATTTTTTGCTGTTATCACTATTGCTGCAGGTATAAAACCTATCATTCAAAAATAAGGCTATTATCTGCAAGAGGGTTGAATTATGCTAGAAGGCAGGTTTTAAAAGGCTGATTTTTTATTTATTAAACCAACAAGGGAGTGGTTATGCCAATTATTCATGTCAATAATGTCGATATTTATTATGAAGACAGCGCGCCGAATGACAATCAAAAGCCTGTCATGGTGTTTGCCCATGGTTTGCTATGGAATACGCGTATGTATGACAAGCAAGTCGAGTACTTTAAAGCGGGTTATCGCTGTATTGCGTTTGATTTTCGGGGTCAAGGTCAGTCTGAAATCACCAAAACTGGCTACGATATGGAAACCTTAACTGAGGATACATTGGCGTTGTTAGATGCGCTAGATATTGATCAATGTCATTTTTTAGGACTTTCGATGGGTGGGTTTGTCGCTCAACGTATCGCTCTAAAGCGTCCTGAGTTATTACTATCGCTGACGCTGCTTGAAACCTCCGCTGATCCTGAAGACCCAAAAAACGTACCGCAATATCGCAAGCTGATTAAAGCCATTCGCTGGTTGGGTATGAAGCGCGTCAGCCAAAAGGTAATGCCCATTATGTTTGGCAGCAGCTTTTTGTCAGATAAATCGCGTAAGGCTGACCGTAGAGAGTGGTTGTCTATGCTACAAAGCAACCGTAAAGGCGGAGTCGTAAAAGCGACTACTGGTGTGATTGAGCGCTCTGCAACGTACGATCAGCTAAGTGACATAAAGACGCCGACGCTTATCATTGTAGGCGATGAAGATGTGGCAACACCGTATACAAAAGCCGAGCGCATGCATTTTGCGATAGCAGGCTCTAAGCTGGTGGTGATTAAAGGCGCTGGGCATACTTCAACAGTTGAAGAGCCGGAGCAAGTGAATAAAGCGATTAATAAGTTTCTGGCAAACTTTATATAGTGTTCATTGCGGATCTATAGTCAAAATACTCTAAAAACGCTACGGTACTGCTGGTATAAATTTTTTGCAGCCTCTGTCTGCGCAGGCACAGCAAGCAAGAAAAATTGATATCAGCAGTACTTGATGTATCGATATTACTTTTCACCGACTATACTGTCTAAAACGATCGTATTTAGGATTAAAAAACGCTAATAAAAAAGCCGTTATCATAAAATGAATAACGGCTTTTTTAACGCTTTAAAAGGAGTGTTTACAATTTATAAGCGCGCTGTGTAGTCGTTATTACCATCATTAATGGTGCCAAAAACGTTAGCTCGATTGACGATCTCAGTTGCCCAAGCACGATGAGTAGCAGGCTCTAGCATGGTATTGTTATATTTAAAGACCGCTTTTGCCTCGCTATGCAATATTGCCTGTGCCTCATCTAAAATGCTAAGCGGTACGCAATAAGCTTGCTGTACCAAGGCAATCTGGCTTGGATGAATAACGGTTTTGCCAACCAATCCCAAGCTCACATCACGTGTCAGCTCTTGCATAAATAGTGTGGGCTCATCCAAATACTCAAACACCGGTGCCGAGAGATAAAAACCATGCGGCACAAAACAGCCAAGCAGCTGATAGGCGAGCGTACCAACGGGCGTGTCATAGACAAGGCTGTTTTTAGGACGGCGCAAACGCAATGCTGCAAACAAGTCATTACCACCGATACGCAAAGCAAATACGGGCTGATTAAAGGCTTCTTTAAAACCAATCGCAAGCTCTTGATTATGATGCGGATTAAACAATGCTGCCGTCTCAAGCGTCGGCATCAATAGCATCTCGGTGCTGAGATTCTGGCACGCCATGCGCCAGTTAGACAGGCTATACATATCGACTTTGGGCATTACAAAACCATCAATCAAATCAATATGGGTAAAATTTGATAACTGCTCTAGCATGGCCGGATGGCGCGGGCGTACAAATACCAGCGGGCGCGTTGGTTGCTCGGACTGCATATCAGCTTGCTGTATCGGCTCATTGATACTATCAACGTGCGTCGCCCATGTATGCAGCAGCGTTTGCAGGCGCTCAAGTGCCAACTCAACATCATGGTGGCTGACCGCATCTTCTAGGCAGATGATAATACTATTAATCGTCGGTAATTTATCACGCTTGATCACTTGCCAAATATCTTGACGCGTCGCTGGCATATACAAGCTCGCCCCCAACTGATACGGATGATGCATATGAGGCTTGAGCATGGCATGACGCTCAGTAATCAGATGCGCATAAGACTGGGTGTTTTGATAAAGGTGGCACTCGTTGTTTGACATATCTGACATAATAGGCATCGTAAATAGAGGTAAATGAATAGGTATAAAAGAGCGGTTAAACCCCCCAAGCACAAGGCGCAAAACGATAAAGCATTACTCGTCTGTAGCGCGCTGCTTAATGAGCGTAATGGCTTGATAAGGCAGTATTTTATCACCTAAGACCCTAATAGGGATATGTCGCTGTGCACATAAATGGCGCAATAATATGGTATCGGGATGCTCAGCGCTTGCCAATAAAATACATTCAGGGTCGCGGCGCAATATCGCGCGTGTCGCCTCAGCGATGGTTGGCTTAATACGATTACGATTGCTGATATCATATTCGGTAGCCAGCGTCTCTATCAAGTCCGCGGTCTGATAGCGAGGGTATTTGTAGGTTGGCAAGCCTTGTAAAGGCGTGCTCAGGGTTCGCCTTGTGGTATCAATACAATCGATAAAGGCTAAGCTATGATCTGCCTCAATTAAATTATCATAAAAAACACTGCGATGCAGCCCTAACGTTGGTTCAGTATATAAACTGCGTGATATGAGCCCTGATACGGTACTGTTCAACAAACCCGATGGAATCAACCAGTCTTCCTCGCTAGCAGCAAGCCAGGTGACGCCAGCCGGATCAGCAAGGGTCAATAAGGGAATAGTACCTTTACCCTGATGAAAAATATTGGCAAAGTTGAAGTGGTTGGGATCAGCGAACGCTTCTAGACTGCGCGCCAGTTCTTTATAAATGGCGCCTTTACCCGTCCAACCATCGACAAATACAATCGGGCTATGAGGATGGCAGCTTAATATCATCTGTAAAGCAACCGAATCAAGACCGCGATCTCGGATGATGCTGATACCATAATGCACACTGGGTAGGGCGTAGCTGCTATCAGCATCCACCAATGCGCGCTGCAACAGCACACCAATCGGCAAGCCGGCGCGCACAAGACTAACCAGTATCAGCGGGCGCTCATTATTGACGTTCGGCTGAAAAATCTGCTGTAGCGTATAGGCCAAATTGGCAATATCAGTAGCCGCTCTTACTTTGCCTTGCTCTAACGCCTCGATATACAGCTGTTCGTGCATGACACTTGGCGCGTCCTCCAATGTCAGCATATCAGAGTAATGACGCTGCCCACTTTGGATCAGCGCTTCTTTTTGATGAACAGGGACATCCGCAATGGCGTCTTTATCAATGATGTCGAGTAAGACAGTGACATCGCTGGCAAGATAGCTGCCTGAGCCATATTGTGATAAATTGGCTATTTGAGTATTTTGGTTATTTGCAGTCATGGTAGAAATATGGGTACTCGCTTAGTGACAATATGATGAAGTGGTGATAGCAGTGTGAAGTAGTGGTAGTAACCGTATGATTATATTGAGAATAAAAGCTCTATTATGAAGCTGAAAATTTCTCATGTAGTTGCCCGTGATTTGGCATGCCATACCAGTCAAGCAGTTGCAAAAATGGCAGGTCTGCTAGACTGTCACCAAAACCAAAGCTTGGGCGCTGATGATCCAAATGCTGCTCTAATAAAAACTGTACCGCATGACGTTTATGAACCGCATGCGGCAGTATCGCTAGGTTATTGGCATTGACGTGTACATAAAAATTCTGGTCAAAATCAGGTATAAATAGGGGTAGTTGTTCGGCCAAATCCGCCAAAAATTGATGGTCTTTTTGTGCATGTTTGATCGCTAGATAAATGGTTAGTTCATCATTGATAAATCTATCAGTATGCAGTGTAAATACTAGGTTATCTTGACCGCTATGTTCAAGGATTAATTCAGCAAGTTGGTTTATCTGTTTTTGTAGTGGCAAAAGCTGCTCATAAATATACTGTTGCCAAGCATCGAGCGGTTCACCATCGGGCGTTAGAATGATTGCGCCATGGGTTAATACTTGCCAGCTATTAAAGGGCAACTTAACGCGCTTAATCTCCTGACGATCACGTGCTGTGACGGCTATCAATTCGGTGCTGGCAAGAAGCCAATTAAAGAATGCCGCTTGGCGCTGACTCATAAAGCTTAATGGCTCGCCTTGCTTATTGACGGTGGCGCAAACCAAATTTCCAGGCTCAGTCGTTGCTAATTGCCACGCATCGATTTTGCGTTGTGTTTGAAATAGTGTGTCGTCTAAATCCATTAGTGCGTAAGGTTTAAGGATATTTTGATTTGCTTGGAAAAATGGAATGGTCATTAGATTGTCCGTAAATGATGAGCTTGAGAATCAGAACTTAATTTAAAGCGTCGGACTTACTACCAACACATTATCCAAACTTTTCCACATGGCATCGACACTGTCAGCCGACGTTTCCACGCATAAGACAATTAAATCCCAATCGCTAGGTTCGACGTTGTAAGCAAAGTTGGTCATGCCAAGCCCATAATTGTCATTAAAGCTTAACATCGTGCGAATACCGCCACCAAGTGCAATCGGTGAACGTGTTAATGCACTAAATTTAATCATATGCTTGCTGTTCTCTACCTTTGTATTTTGCTCAAGCCATTCTGCTAATAAAAACGGCAACCAGACAAACTCATTACTGCCTAATACTAGAATTCGTGTGGGCAACTGTTCTTTATCAAACTGTGTTTGCCCATTAAAATATGTAAATAATGTTTGAAAGCTTGCCAGATAATGATTAAAACCATCCGTACTATCTAGTGTTGGAAAACGCCCCCAATTACCCGTGTTACCCAAAGCCTGACTGCCAGCTTCGGTCGTATCGACCGATGGCATAATAATAGGCTTGGGGTTGGGTGCATCTGTCCATGTCCAAGCACCAGATAGCAAATGATGGCGATAAAACTCAATATTGGGTAAGCGTTTTGCGATGGTATCATTGGCGTTGGCGTCAGTCTGATTCTGATTCAGCGACCAATCAACCAAAGTGGTTAAATGCACTTGCTCTAACTGGTCAAGTCCTGCGTTACGTAAAGCGGTTACGACATTGACGCAAGTATTGCCAGTAGACGCTTCATCATCGACCATGATTAGCGTTTTGCTAGCAAGTAGTTGTTCTTGCGTCACCTTATCAGCACTTTGATAAATTAGATGTTGACTGGCATGACTGTGATCTTCGCTAAAAGTGGTTAATAAGGTATCAGTGTTATCATTACCATTGATACTGTCATGCTGGGCATGACGAGTAGAGTTCAATAATAAAGCCTGCGGATAGCGCGTTTGCAGTGCTTGATGTACACCAGCCGATAAGCCAACGGCAGTCTCTGCCATTCCAATAACCAAAATCGGCTCAGGTAACTCGTCGGGTACTAGGTTTGCCAAATCTGTAAAGGCATTACGCATGGTACTAGGTGCCACCGGAATATGCCGACCTAAGACTTTTGATACGAATAAAAACGCGCGTTTTGGGTTAATACGCTGAGCGAAGTCGAGCAAGTCTTCTAGCTGATAACTGCCATTTTTCTCTGAGTCGTTTTTAGCAGTCGCTGCATTGGTTTGATAGGTTAAATCAAGCGTACCGCGAGGTAAAGTGATGATGCGTTTATATATAGCTTGAGGTGTTACGTTATGATTAGCTAGGCTCATGATTTAAGGGTATCCGATATGTTGCAAAGTTCTCTTAGATCGCCGCTGATGATAGTATTTTGTGGCAAGAATTGCCATTCGCTACCTACTCGGTTTAAGTTGAATAACAATAAGTTCTTACCAGTTTTATTCTGAACATTAAATTCTTCGGAGAATAACATTCCTTTGTGGCGATTATTTATATTTACTTCAATGATTGGGCAGTCTTTGCTAAAAGTACTATTATTTTTACTCACAACTAAAAAAACAAGTTGATCGATATCCTTGTCCTGCTTTTCAAAACCACACATGAAATTGGATTTAGCGATACCATTGGCTTCTTTTCGTGTCAGCAAAATAGAGCTGTCTTTGCTATGTCGCTGACTGGCATGAATAATATCTTTAGCAGCGTCATTTTTTTGTTTTGTATTCATACAAAATAATTTGATGTCAGTTTGACTGCTAGAATAAATAGTGACAGAAGTATGCTCATTAGGGACTAGTTTTGAGAAATTAATATTAGCGATTTTAGTTTTGCTAACTGACTCTGAAGAATTCAGTTTTGGTTTTATTTGAAGCGTTTTATGTTCTTTGACTACCTCTAAAACTTGCTTTTGAGGTTTCAATTTAATTGATATGACTTTATTTGCGCGTCGCGTTTTGTATAATTCTAGAGCATCTATTAAATCTGAAAATTTCTTATAACCATACTTATCGAGTTTTATATCAATATGATGCTGCTTAATTTGGCTGGCAAGATAAGATATATTTGACCAGCCTTTATCAGATTTTGGATCTTCTTTTATCAGTTTGTCCAGTACTGTAATTAACTGCGTTTGCGCCTGCAGCTTTTTAGTTGTCCATTGCGTGGCCGTGTTACTAGTATTAGGTTTGGTTATTATTTTGGCTACTAATGGCACTGTGCTGCTCTTTGTCTCACGCACATATAAGGTTGTTTTTTCGACTTTCATCTCAAATAGATCGATATTCTTAACAACTTCTGCAAGTTTAGTATAACCGTAATTCTGAGGATTAAAGTCAGGATAATGTTTCTTCATACCGTGACTGACCAAGCCAAAGTTTAGCCAACGTTCATCTTTTGTTTTGGGATGATTTATAATAGATGCGCGCAAACTATTCAGTAATTTAGTATCACATTTTAGACGACTTGCATCCCATTCTTTCACTGAGATTCCATTCATACCATTTTGAATAGTTTTTTCATTAGGAGCATTAGTTTTATTAGAAATATCTTGAGTCTTTGTTATCGTAGGGGTCGGCAATAAATCCTCGATATAGTAAAAACTATCACAGGCTTTAGTAAAGGCGTCGACTGTACTGCGATTACCAAAGCCAAATACCTTAACGCTATCTTGGCGAATTCGTACTGCTAGCGAGGTAAAATCGCTATCACTTGAAATCAAACAAAAGCAATCATATTTGTCACTATAAAGTAAGTCCATTGCCTCAATAACTAGACCAATATCGGTGGCATTTTTACCTTTTACATAAGCAAATTGTTGCATGGGATCAATGGCATATTTAAGTAGCGCTTCTTGCCAGCTTTTGATACGGGCATTGCCCCAATCACCATAGATCTTTTTACAAGTGATATGACCAAGTTTTGCTATCTCTTGCAGTATTAGACCGATATTTTTCGCTGAGGCATTATCGGCGTCGATAAGTACGGCTATACTTTTGAGTTGAGCTGGCATTTATATTCCTTAACACACTTTCTCAAAGTGACAATTTTATATATTTTTAAATCTATTCGTAATTTTTTAACCCTGACAGCCCACCAACCATAGAGCGCTGCGGCTTTGTTTGCTGAGCTGTGGTGTAGTCAGATGCGTCGTTTTAGTCAAGGATGAGTCAGATGAATTATCTAGACTAATCCCAGCGCTTGAAAGTAGGGCGGATAATAACTGAAATTTTACCGCATAGTTCATATTTTGTGCATGTTCGTGAACAAAACTTGATGTCACCATGCCGATCACTTCACACGTTGGTAGTAATAAAGGGCTGCCACTAGAGCCCGGCTGAATGGGTGCAGTAAACTGCATATAACGAATATCATCGCTTAACCCTGTCAGCCCTGAGATACAGCCTTGCGTGACTTGTAGCTGGCTGCTCAGTCCTGATAACGGAAATCCCAACGTCGTCACGGTCTCGCCCAAGTTATCAGAGCATTGCTGCGCCAAGGGCAAATAATTGGGCAAAGGCTCGCTTACTCTGATAATGGCGGAATCGCTACCGATATCACTAAGCACCACTTGCGCCTCGCGATCAGGCTGACCTTGCTGACGAATACCAATCATCGCTGCCGATTCGATGACATGATAACAAGTTAATAGATGATATGGGTCTATGGCAAATGCCGTACCTGTCCAAGTCTCACCAGCCTGAACATGACGCGGCGGACGCGACTCGTTATTTGGTTGATTTTGCTGGCGCTGAGCATCTTGAATCAGCGCATGGGTATTAGGCGAGCGCATATCAAGGCTAACTTGTAACCGATGTTCTAAGCTTGCAAGCCCTTGGGTAGAGCTTTCACCAAGCGCGCGGCATTTATACTGACCATTACGCTGATATATCTCTAATATAATCGCTGCTTTTACGTGACGTTCAGTCACTTTGAAGTCATAACTGATAGCGCTATTATTGAGTTTTAGGCTAATACTATCGAGCTCAACGGCTGGCAAGTTAAGGCTTGGCTCATAATAAGCATAGGCAATAAGTTGTAAGTAGCTGACGCCTTGACTGTCGAATAGCTGCGGCAAATCAAGTTGCCACTCGTTTGGATTATCCACAGTATTGAGCTTGGCCCAATCTTTGGTTTCATGCAAGTAGGCAGGACTACAAGCCGCTTTACGATGCTCGTCTAAAGGCAGCCATATCAGACCAAGCTGTTGACCAAAAGTAAGTGGCTTTGCTGTCGAAAATACGACTGAGCAATGCGGTTGCGCGATCACTGTATTTGCGCCTAGCACTAATGTGGTCTGTACTGTCATCGTGCGCCTCTAACAAATTATGTAATCGTTGATGATTAGTTAGTTAAATGCCTGCTGTTTACTCAACCGCATCGTCTTCAATCTTAACACCCACCATGATTGAACGTACTTGGCAGGGTACAATTTGCTGAGCGATATCAACCAGTTTTGGCTTGTCGGTTAATCCTAACCAATAAGCAAAGCCAATTTGTGTTAAATCCACGCCACTATGTGTGGTGTAACCAATACCGCCAGAGGGGCGACTGTTAATCTCAAGCACACGGTGCTGACCGTCATCATCAGCTTTGGTCTGGACGCTAACGATGCCATCACAGCCAAACACTTTTATCAATGGAATGACCACATCCATGACTGGTTGCTCATAACCTATGTGCTGAATTTTCCCCGTTTTATAACGGGTAATAGCAGCCAATACTTCACCGTATTCACAGACGACATCGATAGAATACTCTTGCCCTGATAAAAAAGGCATCAGTAGCATCGGAATAGGGCATTCATGCACCATTAAGCTGTTTGCATAAGCATTGATAAACTGCTCGGTATTGATTTTTTTCTCTTCAGTGAAGTATAGATGCTCGAAACTGTCGTATTGCTCATCATTTTCTCTACCTGCTTCTTTATCCTTGCCTAAGCGCCAAAACCCTTGCGCAAAAATACCCGTCACTGGTTTGACACATAACGGCTGATGACCGTGCTTGGCAAGTAAAGCCTCAAGCTCTGTTACATTGTCAAAGCGCCACGCATCGGCGACAGGGATGTCATGCTCATGACACTGCTGCATAAAGGCAAACTTATCATCGATGCATTCTAATGCTGCAACGCTGGTCGCACCCGTCAATAGACGAATACCCGCTTCATTAAATGCCTCACGATGGGCTTCATAATTAATACCATTGCGTCCAGTGAGTAACACTTTTACGTTGTTGTTTTTGGCTTGCTCTAAGACAAATTCCCAACGCGGCGTCAATGTCTCGGCGGCTTCGAGCATTGTTTGCTCATCGCTGTCTGTAGCGGTTACAGAAGGCTCGCGGTAAACGACATCAGCAAATTCAAAAATCTCAGGTCTATTATGACGATGTGAGGCAATGATAGTAAAGGGTGTGTTAAATTGAGACTTTAAAGCTTGCAAGCTAGCGAGCATATCACGCTGGCTTGACTGACCTTCAGCCAACCAAGCGGCGCTTACCTTTGTATGATGACTATCGTTAGCAGGGTTATCCATAATTCTCTTAGCACTCTCTTAAATAATAGGGTTTTGGATTACTCGGTATCGTCGTCACAAAGTGGTTTGCAATCCAATCTATGTCCAAATAACCTCAGGTATGGCATTTCTATATAACGGGCTCTATTATATACAAATGCTAGACGTTATAACTGCTTCCAATTCAATAGCATCAAGGATTTTTACTGTTTTTTATAAATTATTGACGTTTTATGAGACGTGGGTTCTGATTAAGGTTGTGGTGCCATCCATGCTACTATATAGCGATAGTCAATCTAACAAACAAAGCGAAATAATAAATCATTTAAAGGATAAAAAATGAGCCAAGTCCCACCTCAAACACTGATTGCTGGTGCCAATGCGCCACTACCAACGGACAATATCAGTATCCGTATCTTAAGCCAAAACCCTATCGATTGCGCCGCTTACCGTTTGACTAGTGATGGTAAAGTACGTGGCGATGGCGACATGATATTTTATGGGCAGATACGTAGCGATGATGGTAGCGTCAGCTTCCGCGGTCATGACAGTGATGGATTTTTTGATATGAATTTGCCTACGCAGCCTGCCAGCATTGAAAAGATTGCGTTAGCGTTTTCTAGCGCGCAGACTTTGGCTCAAGTTGGCGATGTAGATATTCAAGTATTGCAAGGCAGCCAAGTATTGATGACTTGTCAATTAGCTGCTGCTGGACGCAATGAAAAAGCCATTATCTTAGCAGAATGTTATCGTCGGCAAGGCAGCTGGAAGTTTCGCTTTATTGCTCAAGGTTTTGAAGGCGGCTTAAAACCTTTATCTGAGCATTTCGGTGTGGACATCGCTGATGAAGTACCTGCTCAGAGCCCTTTACAAAATCAGTCACAAAACTCATCACAAAGTCAGACTCGATCCATCAATACTCAGCGTCCAATCAATACGCAGAAAGCGGGTAGTGCGCCTCAAGCAAATACACCGCCACCGATTCCTGCCAACACTACAAGTCCATCGATTAATTTAAGTAAAATCACCTTAACCAAAAATCAATCTAGTATCAATCTTAAAAAACGCGATGACTTTGGTAAAATATCTGTCAATTTAAACTGGAACCAACGTCCAGATACCAGCAAGCAAGCGCCCAAAAAAGGGCTGCTTGGTGATTTGTTTAAGCAACATAAAGCGGGCGGAATCGATCTCGATGTCGGCGCGATGATTCATCTGAAAAATGGTGAAAAGACTCTGATTCAAGCTTTAGGAAATCGCTTTGGTAGCTTACAGTCAGCGCCTTATGTATTGTTGCGTGCCGATGATAGAACAGGACAAGTCAGCGGCGGTGAATGGCTGGACATTAATGGGCAACAGTGGTCACAGATTGAAGAGGTGTTTATCTTTGCTTTTATCTACGAAGGCGCACCAAATTGGGCGCAAACAGATGGGCTAGTGACCATTCATGTACCTGACCAGCCACCGATTGAAACACGTTTGACGGAAGGTACGGGTAACTTACCGATGTGTGCTATTGCGCGTCTGGTCAATCAACAAGGTAGTATCAATGTTGAGCGGATTAATGAGTACTTTAAAGGTCATCAAGAGATGGATAAAGCCTTTAATTGGGGCTTTAGCTGGAAGCGCGGCAGTAAATAACGCCTTTATTAATATACTTTGACAGACGTAAAAAATCAGCCCGTCTATCACTAGATGGGCTGATTTTTATACATAATTCTTATTAACATTAAGATATCATTTCAAAAATGATTCTTATGGCTATTAAGCATGCGGGGTGATAGCAGGCATCAAGTCATGGAAAGTGCGACCAGTCGCCGTTTCACCGATGGCATGCATTTTCCACTCATTATTATGACGATAAACTTTTGCCATAATCATCGCGGTATGAGTACCTTGTGAGGACAGATTATAGCGCGCCACTTCGCTATTGTTATTGGCATTGATGATACGGCAAAACGCATTTTCTACTGTCTCAAACGTCTGACCAGTAAAGCTATTAACGGTAAATACCAATGACACCACGTTAGCTGGGACTTTTGATAAATCAACATTAATCACTTCATCATCGCCATCGCCGTCACCAGTGCGGTTATCACCGGTATGTACGACACTGCCGTCTTTTGATTTAAGCTGGCTGAACCAAATAGCATCGACCGGCTGCTTATTGCTATCAAACATGATGCATGACGCATCTAAATCGATAGAATCGCCGCCGCTGCTGCCGCCGAACAACTTACCTAATAATCCGCCTTTTTTATCTTGTGGACCTTGGGAGACGTCCCAGCCTAGACCCAATTTTACTTGGGTAAGCTCGCCGCCAGCTTCTTTGCTTAGGGATATTTTTTGACCCTTTTGTAAACTAACTGCCATGTGATCATCCTTATAATAGTTGTATGAGAAATTGCTATAAAATATTGCCTAGTAATCTGCTAGCGACCACCTGAACTGGTACCCAAGATGCTTTGTAGCCAACCTTGATAACTGTCACGGTTGCGTGAGCAGATAATGACTTTGCCCGTACCAGAGAAGTTTAAAACCATACCTTCTCCACTGGTGACTGAATTAATAATATTACTCATGATGCCTTTTTTCTTACTGGTCGATACAGAAAGCTTATAATCAAGCGTTGAGTCCCAACAGACCACATGACCATTATCAATAATGACATCTTTATCTGGGGTTACATCAATCTCAAATAATGAACCAAAACCTGATACCACCACCTGACCTTGACCTTGCGTCTGCATGACCATAAAGCCGCCCGTATCGCCAAAGACTGCGCCACCTAAGTTACGTTGGATATTGGCTCTGATATCGACACCCGTTTGCGCCGCGACAAAAGCACCATCGCTCAAGGTATATTGATGTTTGCCGCAATCAATGATTTGCATATCGCCGTCGAGCGTTGGTGCCAGCAAGCAATCACCTTCACCATTCACTGCCTCAATTTGCTGTTGAAAAAGTGACTCATCGTTAGCAAAACGGCGCATCAATGACTGCATCAGTCCACCTTGCAGTTTGCCTTTTAGCTCAAGGTTTGATTCCATCATTACCATGGCATTGGCTTCGCAATAGATTGAGTCGCCTTTTTTAAGGTTGCAATGTAAAAAAGGTTCAATAGTGCCGATTAAGCTAAACGTTGCAGCCATAAATCAAAAGTCCTTGTTGTAATATTTTTATGAGTCCATCTGTAGAGGGTGTAGCAAATATATTCTATTAATATCATTTAGCCATTACATTTATAGCTACTTAAATTTATGTAGCTACTTAAATTTACATAGTCGCTTAAATTTAAAGCCATCAAATGTCTTAAACAACACACTTGATGGCTTATAGATCTCATAAGTAGCTCGTAAATAAATAGTTACTTACTTATAATAGTTGGCTTGCGACACGATTAAGTCAATTAGACTGTTAAACGTTGACACCATAAGAGGCCGCTAATGGTCCAAGACCACCGCTAAAGCCTTGACCCACTGCACGGAATTTCCAGTCACTACCATTACGGTATAATTCACCAAAAATCATCGCCGTTTCAGTGCTACCATCTTCTGATAAGTCATAACGAGCGATTTCAGCGTCGCCATTGTCATTGATGACACGAATATAAGCGTCGCCAACTTGACCAAAGTTTTGGTTACGGGTCTGACCTTCATAAATGATGGCACATAAGGCAACTTTGCTAACGTCAGCTGGGATGCTCGCTAAATTTACTTTGATGGCTTCATCATCACCGGCACCTTCGCCAGTACGGTTATCACCGGTATGCTCAACCGCGCCGTTATCAGATTTTAAGTTATTGAAAAAGATAAAGTCTTGATCGTTACGGACTTTGCCTGCTTCATTGACCAAGAAGCCGATAGCGTCTAAGTCAAAATCTTGACCGTCAGTGGCACGTGGATCCCAGCCTAGACCGACCGTGATATTGGTCAAACCTGGCGCTTCTTTTGATAAGTTTACGTTGCCGCCTTTTGTT
>TARA_R110002051_G_scaffold1853_1_pt1 | contig 21431 bp, 27 predicted proteins | sample TARA_R110002051 | Tara Oceans TARA_R110002051 (sample SAMEA4397023) | marine metagenome | biome: Polar Biome; feature: [MES] marine water layer (ENVO:01000295) within the mesopelagic zone...; material: water (ENVO:00002006), including particulate matter (ENVO:01000060) such as......
TTGCGGGTGCCCTCGGCAGGATTCGAACCTGCGACCAAGAGATTACAAGGCCCCGGTTTCCCAGCTTAGCGACCGCCACCATCGCCGCACCATGCCCGCGAGCACACACCCACGCCGCCGCGGCGACCACACCCGCCCTGCCGGCCGCGCAGCGTAACCAGCAAACACACTCCACCCCAACGGTATCCAGAGCTCAGAAATATCCACAGTCCCACTAGAGGGACTACAGACCCAAGCCCCACACACCTAGCTTTGGCTCAACCGTTATCCAAAGGGAGACCCGAACCGTGGACACCACGAGCATCATCAACTACTGGGCCGCATACATGCGCGCACAACACCTCACCGAACGCACCATCAAAGAACGCGAAATCTTCATCAGAGCCATGCTCCGGCACACCCAAGCCAACGACCTCACCACCGTCAGCCGCCACCAACTCATCACATTCCTCGGAAGACAAGACCTCACCGGCCGCACCAAACAGAACTACCGCAGCGCACTCCACACCTTCTTCACCTGGATGCAAGACGAACAACTACGACCCGACAACCCCGCCGCACGCCTCCCCAAACCCCGCGTCGAACACCACGAAGTCAACCCCTTCACCACCGAAGAAATCCAACGCGCCCTCAACTCAGGAATCTACGGCCACACCGTCACCAAACTCCTCCTCTACTCCTACCAAGGACTCCGCGCCTCCGAAATCGCAGCCGTCGCCGGCGAAAACATCGACTGGGAACAACAACGACTCCTCACCGTCGAAGGCAAAGGCCGCAAAGAAGTCTGGCGCCCCATCCACCCCACAGTCTGGGAACACATCAACCGCAGCAACTACCCACGCCACGGCCACTTCTTCCCCGGCCTCATCCCCGGCGAACACGTCCGGGGCAAATCCGTCTCCAACACACTCAACGCAGTCTTCAAACGAATCGGAATCACCAACCACAAAGCCCACGACATGCGCGCCTGGCACGCCACCGAGCTCCTCGAAGCCGGCGTCCACCCACTCACAGTCCAATACTCCATGCGCCACAGCGACGGCCAATCAATCACCAAATACGACAAACCATCCGACAAACGCATCCGCGACGCCGGCACAAAACTTCCACCAATGATCGTCCCCATCCGAAGAACACCACTCAGCGACCCCTTGCCCCGCGCTGCGTAGTAGTCTTTTCTGGTCGCCTCCGTAGCTCAGGGGATAGAGCAGGGCCCTTCTAATGCCTTGGCCGCAGGTTCGAATCCTGCCGGGGGCACCAGCATAGAATCCACCAATGGACGACGAACCCCACAACTGCGACGTCTGCCTAACGCAACTCCAAGTCGCCGGCACCGAAACGCACCCCTACTGGTGGTGCCCAGAGTGCCGCCTCGCGAAATTGTGATCGAACACCGCCAATTCGGGGTTCAAATATGTCCCCACTTAGGAGGACATCAGCCGTTTCAAAGCCACTTCCGGCGTTGACGCACAGTTTCATCTGCTACTTTCAAGAAATAGCCCAAAGCTTCAAGCGCGACCTGAAACGTCGACAAGGGCCACACAAATCGAGTCGACATCTCGATACCAAGTGAAAACTAGGAAAACCCCACCCACCGATAAGCACTCGGGAGCATCTTGGCAAAGAGGCCGCGGCACCCCGACAAGCACATCGAAGAAGTCATCAGAACCTGTGAGGCACAAGGATGGAACTTCACTAAAGGTAAGAAGTACTACAAAGGAAGATGCCCCTGCGGCATCCACACAAAAACAGTGCACATGACACCCAACGATTCCTACCACGGGAATCTCAAACGCTTTATTGAACGCCTAGAATGCTGGAACCAGGGGAGGTAACGCAATGATGAATTTCTACATGGAGCTCGAAGTGCAGAGCGTAGATGTAACCCCAGAGAAATTCGACGAAGTCTTCGACGAAATCGCAGACGCACTCCACGAATGCACTGGAATCGAGAACGCAGACCTAGCCGGAAACTCCGCAACTCTGATCCTTACATTCTCAATGGATGTATCAGGAAGAGACGAGATCGCCGCGTTCACAACCGGGCTCTCGGCGGTGCGGACTGCTCTGCACTCAGCAGGTGGCTCCACCCCCGGATGGGAAGACCACTTCTCGATATTCCGCCACCTCATCGAAAAAGCCTCACAAGCCCAAAAGGGAAACCTCGTAGACGCCTAACAACCAAAAGAAGCCCCGCGCCCACTCCGAAGAGTGAAGCGCGGGGCTTCTTTCAATACCGCCTACTGGCAGCTGTCACACTGCAGATCATCCATCGGATCTACCGGGATCTGATACCCGTCCAGGGGTTCCTGCCCGCCGATCACTGGGGCGCGCTCGAGTCGAAACCCGTCTCGCCCGCATCAATCGCACGCAAACGCTCGAGCTCAGGACGCTGTTGCGCCAACTCAGCATTCGCCGACATCAAAGCAGCACCCGCCGAATAGTCCGGCACAACTGAAGAACCCAACAACCACTTCTCCAACACCGGGAAACGCGCACCGAGCTCACGCGCCAACCAGTAATAGCCAGCGATCACCAAGCCAAGGACAACCGCATTAAGCACCCCCAGCACGGTAACCCCCGCTAGCCCCGCCTCAGACAAGAACGCATCGATCGACACGATCACATCCGCCACCGCGGGAATCCGACCAACGAGCCATGCGATAAGGGCACCGATCGCGGCCGGTACACCCGTGCGGATAATGGCCAAGAGTTTGTCATTCACAGTCATTTCAGTTTCCTTCTCTCTTTTTGCGAGCCGGCCGAGGCGGGATCTCGATTGTGTTTTCGTGCAACGTACGAATGAGGATGTTCGAGTACTCAACCGCCCACTCAGCCTCTTCGCGCCAATGCAAAATCTCTCGTTTCAACGATTCGATCTGCGCAAAGGTAGACGTCTCAAGCTTGTCGAGCCGCTCGCGGAGCTCAGCGTTCTCGCCACTGATACGGGCATGGTCCTTCTGCAGCGCAGCAGTCAACGAATCGAACCCCGCAACCGCATTCACTTCCTTCTGCAACGCATCCCCCTTGACCCCTCGCCGCGACGCAGAAATCGCATTCACCACCGCCGCGAGCGCGCCGCCGCTGATGAAGAGGAAGATCGTGGCGATGGCAAGTCCGACGCCGTCGCGTGCTTCGATGAATTCAGCCGGCGGCATTGGCAGCTCCCCTCGTCAAGCGACGTGTTTTGACGTCCAGCTTGATTGCTTTCGATAGGAAGTAGAGCGAGAGGATTGCGACAGCTATTGCGGGTCCGTAGACGGCCGGCAGGGTTTCTGCTGTGTGGACCTGGTCGAGGAACAGCGCCCAGAGTGCGACGTCGTAGAGGGCGTATGCGCCGGATAGTGGCCATAGTGCGATCGCTTCGATTTTAAAGTTGGGTTTCAGTATCGCGATGAGCGCTGCAGAGCCTGCGATGAGGAACGTGGCGCCGTAGATGTAGACGATGCCGACACCGAGCACCGCTTGGACTGGTTGGGAGGGGAAGGTCACCGTCAGGATGCCGTGGACTGCGACCCATCCGTAGATCAATGCCAGGAGAGTGCGGTGCATGTGTGCTCCGTTCGAGGGGTAGAAAACGGCGTACCGTTGAATTAAACTTTGCTCATGAAGAAGTTGACTATCGGCATCCTCGCGAGCCTCAGCGCCGCTGCCGTAATCGCAACTGGGGCCATCGTCGGAAACTCCGCAAACGTGTCAGAGCCCGAACCAACCGCCACGCCTGCAGCCGTAGTCGTCAGCGTCGAAGAGAACACGCTGCGTCAGGAAACTCCCGACACCATTCGCCCAACAGTTGTTGTCCCGCCGGCACCGGTCGTTGAATCACCAGCACCACCGCCAGCGCCTGAGCCCGCACCTGAACCAGAAACGTGGGTGAACGACGACGGATCCGTCGAAGGTGGCTCAGGCTGCCCATCGCCGTACGTGGACAACGGTTACGGCTGTCAGGTGCCGATCTGCGGCGTAGACGAGAACGGCAACGACATCGCCTGTCAAGGCTGAATACTCGCTAGTGCTAGTGCAGCTTCCTGAACCGCCAGACGTTCGTGCAAGTCACGGATAGCGACAAGGTTCGCCACCGCACCAAAGCCTGCATAATCGACACCCGCCGGCGTTACACCATCATTCTCGTAGATCACAAACGCTTCCAAGCCGTGCGCGATCAGCTCCTCAGCGAACAGACCAGCCTCTGCCGGAACTTCATACTCAGGATCGTAGAACTCGTTGTTTGGATCATCACGGATCTGCATCTGTGCAATATAGGAAAACATGCTCGGCGTACACGCGCGCACATCCTCCGCAGTAAACGGCACATCTCGGATGTTCGTCTTTTTTACCTGCGTTGACGGCGCATATCCGATGATCCCGTTGTTGTTTTGCCACATCGGCTGACGCGCGCCTGGATAAACGGTGATGTCTGTATTGAAAGCGCCGACGCTGCGCAACCCGCCGATACCGTTGACGTGCCCCGACGCAGTAACGTTTCCCGACGCTGATAGGTTCGCCATGTTCACCGTGCCAGAACTCAAATAGGAGTTCGTCGCAGCGATCACAGTCGCATTCAAATTCACCAACGCCGCCTGAACCTGATCAACCAATGAGGCAATGTTCGTCCCAGTTGGCCGCTCAAGCTCGCTAATACGCCGAGATAACTCCATCTGAGCCTTCACAATTGGCTCAAGCGATTCCCCCGGCGGAGTCCGATACTCACTCATCACACACCCGCTTTCGGTGCCAAAGCAACACTCAACGTGTCGCCAAGCTCATCACCAGACAACCCGACGATTCGGTGACGGTAAACCGCCGCCGCAGTCAAATGCGGATCCCCACGACCCGTCTCAGAATCCCAAGCGTCGAACGCTAGATCAGCAAAGTCACCTACCCGGAACTGCCCAATCTGAGGACCCGCAGGTCGACCACGCTCATCCAGCGGCCGCGCCTTCGCTTTGAACCCCCACAGCTCGTACGGAGACAACCCCGCGCGCACCATCGCAGCAGCATACGCATCCAACGTACCCTGCTGACTGACCGAAGAATGAGAAGAGTCCACACCCTCCATCAACGGGAAACCAGCATCAACGAGAGACGAGTCGAAACTACGAGCCACCAGCACCTTATCCTCCTGGCGGCCACCCACCTGCCACCCCAGAGAAAGCAAACGCGACCCATCCTCCGACGTATAAAAACCCGAGACAGGCGACTGCGGAGCGGTAACCGACCACAACGGCACCGAAGCGGACGTCACCAACGGCTGCGCATTCGTACCCGTCCGAAACAACCACTCAACGCCGAGCTTGTCTGCAGTAAAGCGAGGCTGGAAAGCAAACTCGGGACCATTCTCCAAGTTCGCCAGATCCTCGACCGCTTCCATCACAGCCTTGAAATCAAGCCCCAGATAGTTCTTCTCGTGAACGCCCGCCTCGTCATCTTGAAACACGATCGGGACATCACCGCCAGTCCACGACCTCGCCTGCTGCACAAGCCGCTTCGCGATCGTGCCCAAAGACAACGCTGCATACGAACTCGTCAACGCAGGATTCGCCATAGTCTTCGACGCATCAGAAGGATCCGGAACAGTGAACTGATCAACACCAACCGTCGCAGCCAACAGAGGTAGAACGAGACGGTAGTTGAAATACGATCCCATCCCCTTCGCACCGAGCGTCATAGTCCCAGCATCGCGGTCATAGTTGCGAGTCCAGATAGGGCCCGCTTCCATGATGTTGTCCCCCTCGACCACCGCCAAAAAAGCCTGTGCTGGCGCCGCCGTGTTCCCTAGCTGCAGCGCACGCACATCCGGATCGTTGTAGTCGACAGTAACGCTGACCGAACCCGCCGTGAGGATTCGGTTGTCCCAAGGCCCGGCCAGAACGGGAAGGTCAAGGATTCGTCGCCCCGTACGCAGATTGCCGATGATGTACCGGGTCATGGTTACTCCTTCGCGATGAGCTTTGTGCGAACCGCTGCGGCTGTTTGATCGGCAGTGGGCAGCTTCTTTATCTCTGTCAGAACAGGTGACAGATCAACTGATGTGGTCGGGAACTGTTTGATCTGATCCGAAACACCAGACACAGCAGCAAGTACCGGCGATAGGTCAACAGAACCCCCCAGCACTCCCCCGGCGACCGCTAACGGCGACAAATAGCGAGCAGCGAACGCGTCAAATGATGTCGGCCCCAGAAACACGAAGGAGCCATGCACTGCAGCAAACTCGTCCGCGGTCTTCTGCGTGCTGATAGTGAACCAATTCGCAGGGGTGCCAGGAGATTCACCCCCAACCGCCCATTCGGTTTTCCCGTTGCGTTTCGTGTAGTAACCAGTAGTCATGTTCTTCTTCCTCCGTTTTAGTGCAGTTTCGCTACTTGCAGGTTTGGTGCCAGCTAGAGCGACAATCTTGGCGACGGTTTCGGGGCCGGGGCAGAAAGTTGGGTAGCTTGCCTGGTATCGGTTCCACAAATCGCGGTGGCCAAGAACGTTCTTAATCGTGTACCGAGCTCGTAGGTCTTGCAGCAGGGCTGCGGCAGCGTTCAGTGCCGTAGGTGAGATGTCCCATGAACCGCCAGCAACTTCGTTTTCAATCTCGACGGTGATCGACCGGCGATCCCATGCTGCACCTTTACCGCCGTCATATTGAGATCCGGAAGTCCATGCTCGCAGTTCTTCAGGTACGACAGAGGTGATGCGTCCCTCGTTGCTGACCGTGTAGTTTGCTGACACCCCACGGGAGCCGCTGACCATTGCAGAAATGACCGCATCGTCGTTTGTGCCCGCCTGGTGGTGGATCAGGAAAGTGTCAATCTCGGCACCATTTCGTGACGACGACTGAGAAGAAAATTTGACCTGATCGGTGAGCTTGCTATACGTCATGGTCACCCTTTCGTCTGGGTCGTGTTCTCAAACCGTTCGGCCAGACCGCCATCAGCTACCACCATCTATCGGTTGTCTAGTCATGGCTATACCGCAATGAAGTTGACGCCCAAGAATGAGGCCGAGTTGATGCCCCATGTTGAGAGGGCAACAATGGTGCCGTCAGATTTGACGTTCACACGTTGCGTGTTTTGGTCAAGGATGAGCACGTTGTCATCACCGGCATCAGGACGATAACCCACAGGCAGCGTCACCATTGTTTGCCCGCTGGATACACCCGTGACACGACCGCGAAGATACACAACCTTTACACCAGAGTTCACAAGCCGCCGATAACCGAAAGAGTTTCCAGCCTGATTGGTTCCATTGGTCAGGGTTGGGTAAATCCATGCCCCAGCATCATCAAGACTCGACCACACACCAGCACTTGAATACCAAACCGAACGATCAGCAAGAACAATGGCGGACTGGCTTGACTGCGCCGTTGTCCACAGATCCATTGCCGTTTTTGTGCGGAAAGGAACAGTGCCCCCCGCACCAGCCGTGAACGGTGCTGTCTGCGTAATAACAACACCACCCGAGTTGGTGGCCGTGGCACCGGAAGGGATCTCCACGGTTGCGAGCTCCAGCGCACCAGCAGGCAGCGATGGCTTCACAGGGATTGCCCCTGCGGTTCCCTTCACGAAACCCAACACCGGGGTGTTATTGGCATCTGGAACCGCAACCGTTGCCGACGAATCATTCTGCTTCGCATAAATAACATCAATGCGAGAGTTCGCGCCCGGTGCCGCATCCAAAAGAACATTGACCGCGCCATCGTTCGCAAGCAGCACAACACCACCATCGCGCACCGCGACGCCCTGAAAACGTGCCACCGAAACATTCATTGTTGCCGTCGCGGTGACCAAACTAGTTCCGACAGGCGACAAAACCCCACCGCGCGGCGAACCATCAACATTGCACACCACAAGACCCGAAAACAGGTAACGGGTATCGTCCGCATCAGTCAGAGCCAACTTTGCCGGTAAACCTTTTCGAATAGCCATAATTGCTCCTTAGAGATAACCGGGACTGAGCGTCGCCGTGAACTGAGGTGTGCCGGTGACCGCGCCGAGCGCAGCAAACTGGATCTGGTGCGTTTCCTTGGCTGGTACGGAAAAGAAGCCGCGTTCCGTGATGAAACCGCTGACGTCTGACTGGCCGTCAATCGACGCCATCCCCGTACGTTGATTGATCGTCACCGACGACCCCGCAGGAATTGGACGCACAAACCGGATCGACTCCCCCGTAGTGACGTTCGTCGCGACGAAACCGCCACCGAGACCGCCCTCAACCGTCAAGCTGGGCCACACTGCCGCCGTGCCGTCATTCGTCAGCGAGAGGCGGCCTGACGAGCCATCAGCGCCCCAATCCCAAAACTCCGTCGGCTCCGCCCCCAAAGGCCACAGCAGGCCCCCGCCCGAAACTGGTACACCAGTGCTCGCAACAATCTCAGGGCCATAGCGCAGAGGGTCGACAGCAACCATGTCAACGGTGAACTCGAAAGCAGACCGCACCCCAAAATCAGGAATAGACACCCGCCGCACAGACACATGCCGAGACGTCGTCCGCACCGCATCCGTCACCGCTACATCAACCGAAGCTCCGCCCGCGAGCGCGGATAGGTTTTCGGCCGCGAGCAGTGCGTCTGCGTTGCTGGTGCCGTTGTAGAAACCTCTAATGCTGATGGCGAGTGAGGATGACCAGTCAGTGCCGGTGTTGAACGCGCCTGGTGCTTGGGGGCGTTCGTTGATGGGTGATTTCGCTTGGGCGCCGGCGTACCAGTCGGTGAGGCCGCTGGCTGCGAGGTGGTGACTTGGGGCAACGGCTGTGCCTTCAGCTAGTGCGATTGTTCGGGTTGGTGTGGTGAAGGTTGCTGTTGCCATTATTTGCCTGCCAACTCTCGAAGGAACTCGCGGCCCATTTCGCGGCCGAAGAGGCGCGGGTCGGTGTCGCGGGTCGTGACGTACTGCTTGACTTCGGTGGGGAGCCCGGTTGCGTCGCCGCCTTGTAGTGCGTCGCGGATCTTCTCAAGCTGAGGTCCGCCGAGTGGGAGTACCGCTTCGTCGTAACGTCCTTCGCCGATCACGGCAGCTGTGCCGCCGGGGACTGACATTGCGAGAGCGCCGTTCGCGAGGCGTGGGAGCTTACCGATTGTGACGTCGATTTGGCCGCCGGTGATGTCAGCAATGAATCCGCCGACGGTGTTGAGCCCGCCGATGAAGTTATTGATTCCGTCGATTATGAAGTTGATGAACGTTTTGAAGTTGTTCTTGATGCCTGCCCAGAGGCCGGAGAAGAACGAGCCCAGCACGCCGAATACGGCCTGCATGGTTTCGACACTCTTCTTTGTGTTGGCGACAAAAAAGCCGAACATTGGTTTGATGACGTTGTCGTAGACCCAAGTAAAGGCGTTGCCGAGGAGCTCCCACGCTGGAATGAGAATGTTCTGAATGTACGGGACGACTACTTCTTCCACGAGCCACACGATGATGTCAGCTAGGAAGGTGATGATGCCGGCCAGAACCTCGATCACTGGCACTAGTACGGCGCCAATGATGCCGGCCACCACAGCGAGTATCGGGGCGAGGGCGTCGATCATCACTGCAACCAGTGGGAGCAATGCTTCAACGATCGCCAGAACGGGGGTGATAAGCGCTTCGAAGATCGACATCAACGGGTCAAGCAGGGCCAAGACCACGGCGATGATGGGCGACAACACATCCAGTGCGGCGACGAGGATGCCGCCGATGACCTCGGCCACAAGCAATATGACCGGCATTACTCGATCGAAGATGTCAGCGAGTCGTGTCAATAGGTCAGCGACTATTGGCAGCACCGCTACCAGAATTCCGGCGAGGACCTCACCGATCGATCCGAAAAGCACCGCGACGATCGGCAGAACGGCTACCAGAGTGTCAGCGATGATGTTCGCGATCTGACTAAGGGGATCCATCAACTGCGGGAGCAAAGGAACGATGAGTTGCAGAATCGCGCCGAGCGGTGTGAAGTAGCCAGCGAGCTCCGCCAACGGCGCCAACTTGTCAAGGAACGGCGCAACCGTCTCCCCCATATTGGAGAATGCACCACCAACGACATCAGCGATGGGGCCGAGCTTCTCCGCAACTGCATCCCTCAGCGGCCCGATGTCATCGACCAGCCCATCTAGCAGGCCAGTGATGTCATTGAATACTGTCTTGAAATGGGGGAACACATCCTCGAGCAGCGCTACGCCCACGCGAGATAACGCGGCGAGCATGTTCGCGAACGCACCACGTGTTGTCTCGCCGGATTTGAGCGCAGCTCCGCCAAGCTTTTCTTGCAGCACACGGTTGAACGTCTCCGCATCGACCGCGCCCTGTGAGACCATCTTCGACATCTCTGCCGTAGTGACCCCGTACTCCTCCGCGAGATACTGAAGGATCGGAATACCGCGATCCTGCAGCTGGTTCAGATTCTCTGTCATCGCCTTGCCATTGGCGTTGACCTTGTTGATGATCGAACCCATCTCGTCCATCGAGATACCTGCGATCGTCGCCGCGTCAGCCGTCAGACGGAGATACTTCTCTAGCTCCTGACCAGGCTTGATACCAGCCGCCACAGCCGACGCGGCGACCGTCGCAGCTGTATCGAGCCCGTAGGCCGTTCCCTTCACCGCGGCGAGCGCGGAGCCCATGATTTTCTCGACTGCTTCGGTGCTGTTGCCGAGTCCTTCGAGTTTCGCTTGGGCGTCCTCGATCTTGAGGAGGCGGGAGAAACCGCCCTTGATCGCGATGCCGGTGAGGGTGGCTGCGGCGGCGCCGGCGGCGAGCGCGGCGCCTTTGGCGAGGGAGCCGATTTTGGAGAAGACGCTTGTGCCGCGTTTCTCGACGGAGTTGAAGGTGCCGTCGAGTTCTTTCTCGATGTTGCGTTTGATGCCGGTGGTGGTGGGGACCAGCTCGACGTAGAGGACTGCCTGTGCCACGGGGACTCCTCCCAAGATTTGGTGTCCCCGCGGCAACAGGGGTTAGAACATTGCGGCCAGCTTTGCGCGGCGGGCTTCGCGTTCCGGGTCGGTTTGGCTTGACTCGGTTTTGTAGCTTGGTGGGGTTCCTGCCCATGGCCGTGGTAGGCGTATGGGTGAGGATCCCTTCTTGCGTTTGGTGTTCAGGTTGAGTTCTGCGATTGACCAGGCGGCGCGTTCTTCGCTGCTGGGGACGTATTTGTCGCCGGCCATTGCGGAGAAGGTGTGGCTTGATGGGTCGCGGATGATTGCGGAGATGAAATCCCACGCTTCGTTCCAGCCGATGCGATCCCAGAGGATGTCATCGGTTGAAACTTGAACTCGTTGTTGGAGGTCGTAGCGTAGGGCCGGCGCGTGCCAGTGCAGCAGCGACGGCAGGATTACGCTTTTGGGTCGTACCCCTTCGATTCCTCGCCCCACGAGGTGAAGATGCTGGCGATGTCGTCGCCGTCGAGACGGGACAGTACGCGCACCGCGTCAGGGAAGGTGTCAGCGAGAGTGTTGATGAGTTGCGACCATGCCGCGAGCTTCTGTTCTTGTGCACCGTCGCGAGCGTGCATGAACAGTCCGAAGGCGGACGTGACGCCGAACGGGACCCCGGGCTGGCCGAGAACAGGGAGCTGGAACTTTCCGACGCCCACAATGTCGAACTCGATGAGGGGAACTTCTGTTGATGACTTGGGTGTGATCTGGACCACGATGGCAACCTTTCAAAGCGGCAACAGGAATGGGATGAACCTGTGGGCGGGTGGTTGCCGCACCCACCCACAGGGGCTTAGTTCCTACGAACGTGCGTAGGTGAAGGCGGACGATTCGCCGCCAGCGTTCGCGACCTTGATCGCGGCAGTGCCGGCAGCGCCGGCAGGCATGATTGCCGTGATCTGCGTCGGAGAGTCGATGTGGAACGTCGCCGTGGCCGCACCGAACTTCACCGTCGTCGCGGCGGTGAAACCCGTACCCGTGATCATGACGTTGCCGGCCTCGGCCTGCTCAGTAGCCGGCGAGACGGTACCAATCGTGGGAACAGCAGGTGCCGTCGCAATCAGTGTCGTGTCCCACTGCGCAGCGATGTATCCCAACGTGGGGTCCATATACGCACGGAACGTCAACCCGAACGAGTTCAACGCCGTAGCCCCGTACGTGAGCGCTTCACGGTCAGCGACCTTCACCCGCGGGTAGTGCGTCAGAATGACGTCGTCGCCCGAGATACCAACCGTGATCAGGTCACGGTACGTCTTCACCGAGGCGCGAGTGAGCACAATGCGTCCCGTTGTCGGATCCACCGTGGTATCGAAGTACGACTCAACGAGAGTCTTCGAACGTTGGATACCCGAGAACGCAGCCGCCCACGTACCCGGCGCATCCTCGTCAATGACGACATCCTCGTTGTGAGCCTTGAAGCTCTTGTTGTCACCAGGCTCCGGCGTGAGATTGAAACCATCCTCACCGTAATAGCCAAGGTCGAACCGGGTCTCGTTCGCAAGATCCGTAGTTGGATCCCAATCAGCTCCGGTTGGCGCGGAGATTCCGTAGGCGCCCAGCAGGATACGACCATCCTGCACCAGACGCACATCCGACGGGTTGTTAGCCCGTCCGTTTTCAATAAGTGCAGCGGTCATAATTCCAGCTACCTTTCGTGTCGATACTTTTCATGGACACCACCCGGCAACTGGTGGAGGTTTAGGGGGTTACAGCAAACGGTGAGCAACCACCGACACCGTCACGCTTGAGAAGTAAGTGCCGGCTTCGTCGCGTTCCTCATTCGGGCCCGACGGCGTCTCCGTACGAATCACCGGCTTGCCATCGCGCAGCGCCGACTCAAGCGCGAAAGCGACATCGCCCGCTAAAGCAAACGCAGCAACTTTGTCCGCGGCCCAGCACTCTGCAGTGACTAGGAAGTAACGAGAGATAGTGGTTTCGGATTGCGCCGGCGTCACCGAGATCACGACCTGAGACTCGAGCCCCTCGTCGCGTTCAGCGGAAACCTTCGCACCGGTTGCTGTCTTCGCGCGGACAATCGCCCACAACCGCATGTCTGGCCACTTGCTCGCAAATTCACTCACAGTCGCACCCTCGCCAACGCTTCCTTCAACGCCTTCGTGCGATCACGAAGCGTCCCTGTGCTGCTCTTCCCGCGGCCGCTGCGGGACGTGACACGATCGTCAACAATCCACACGGCTAAACGGCCACGCTGCCCGTACGAACGCGAAACAAACACTTTCTGATCAGGGGTCTTAGCGTTGTTCGCAGCGCTGAACAGAGCATCCTCGACGCCTGAACCGGTCGAGTCCAGCAAAAGCTGCTCGCGCACCGCTTTGCGATTCTGCGAGTCGATCGGAAACGAAGTCTTGACCTTCACGAGGAGCCCACCGCTCTCACCGTGAAGTGTGTACCAGATGGCCACTGCGCAATCGTGCCCTCGATCGAGTAACGCACCCCCGCGATCTCGGCCTCATCAGTAGCGCGAATCCCCGTATCCCGCACCCCGCGAGCGAACACTGCGCGGCGCGTGACCTCGGTGCGGCGCGTCGGTTCCGAAGCTTCATCGGGCTTCTCCCATCCGACCTTCGCGTCAAATTCCAGCAGTTGCGACCACGTCGCCGGCTTGGGGTCGCCGTACTCATCCTCGGCAGTCGTCGCGCGGAAGATCGTTACCGTGGTCATCGAGACGACACCACGATCAACGAACCGGTGGAAACGCGGAAGCTCTTAGCAAGCGCGACATCATCCGGCGAGAGCATTGTTTGGCCACCCACAGCCCACGCAGCGAACGTGCCCGATTCAGAAAACGGCCCATCCGACTCAGCGAACTGGCTAAGTCCAGAGCGTGCCGACTGAGGAATCTCCAGCACGCGCTTGCCCAGCTCCGCAATGCAGAGCCGCACCTCTGCCGGCACCTCGGTAGCGCCATGAGTGTACGAGACAATCACGAACTGATCAGACCGCAGCGACGTCGTCAGCACCGACTTGAACTGCGTGTACGCAACTGCATTGCCTGCGTCATCGGTCACTGACGTCACTGCAGTGACTGGGCGCTGCGGCAGCCGAACCCGCCCACCATTCACCTTCAGGCGAACAGTGGACGAGCCCGGCGTGAATTGCTGCCCTGAGACGCGTCGGAACTGCTCCGACGCTTTGTCGAGAATCGCACCGATCCTCGCGGTTTCCTCAGTGGTAAGGTCACGGCCCAGAGCCGCCTCCACATCGTTCTCAGATGCAAGTTGGGTGACAGTCATGACCTCACCACCTTTCGATTCTTAGTCGGTTAGGAAACCTTGGTGACGGTCACGTCAGGCGTGGTACCGCCGGTGAGCGAAGCCGTCTCGGTCAAGAGCACAGGCTCTGTGAACGTGATCGTCTTCGTGCCGGAGCCCTTGACCTTCGCCCCAGCGATACCGTCGAGCGCGTTCAGCGCATCGGCGATGTCACCGTTGCTTGCGTCGAACGCGATGTCCGCGGTTTCCTCGCCGTCAGCGGTCAGCGTCCAGGTACCACCAGTGGGTGCACCCGTGATCTGCGACGTCCAGACGTTGCCCTCTGCTGCATCAGGTGCGCCGAAGCTCACCTTGATCGCGCGGAAGAAAGCCATCTTGACCTCGTCGCCAACAATGAGGATGTTGCCCTCGTCGTCCGTCTCCGGGTCGAGAACCGGTGCAGCGCCAGCGAACGACTCCACAATGGAGCGGTCCTTTGCGTTGACCGAGTCGTAGTCCCAGATCTGGGTGAGCGCCATGCCGCCCTCGTTGATGGTCGCGCCACCGATTGCACCCTTGGGCACAACGGGCGCTACCTGCGCGAGAGCGATCGCGGTCTCGTGCGCGAAGTAGGACTCGTTCTCGTCGAGCGCGTCCATCTCGACAACGATGAAGCCGCCGAGCTTTCCTACGACACCTTCACGCAACGCCTCGGGAAGTCCCGAAGTGTCAACCGCGAGAAGGTCAGAATGACCAGCGATCGCTTCCGACACCGAGGAACCAACGAGCCAGAAACGGCCACCGGTAGGAACCTTCGCGTCCTGGAAGTACTTGCGGGCACGCAGAGCCACCTTGCGGGGATCTGCGATCGCGCCGGAACCTTCAGGATTGAACCCGACCTCGAACACGAAGTCCGCCTCGCTGAGGGTCGCAACGATGAGCTCCTCGTAGAACTCAACGATCGCAGTGACCTGAGGCGACTGGATGTCGCGAACGTAGTCCACGTCATCCAGCGTCGATTCCTCGGGCGACAGGTGCACAGCCGAGTAAGGGAAAGCAGTGAGCTTCACCTGAATCTTCGACTGCGTCAGATTGTCGACGATGATCGCGTTCGACGAGCGCCATCCCTTATCGCGTGCACGAAGCAGCGGCGGGCGCTTGACGTTGACAACATCACCCTCAGCGCCACGGAAGTCTGCGATGCCGTACTTGTGTACGAACAGACCCGGCGCTTTGACAGTGCGCTTGAGCAACGCAAGTGCGGTAGCCGCAAACTTGGTGCCCTTCTCAAATACGTTTGCCATGATGGCCTTCTCCTTCTAGAGAGTTGTTGACCGCACAGCGTCCGGGAATGAACGCCAGCGGGGTTACCGTGATGTGGCAGCAGCGACAATCTCGTCGGCAGACATTTCGCCTTCGCCGATGGGACCGCCGGTTTTGCCTTGCCCGTCCGCAGACGGTGCCGCGGCTGGTGCCGGGAGCAGCGCAAGAAGTTCGTCGGCATGAGCCTCGAGCTCCTCACGAGTGGACCCGCGAAGCGCAGAAGCCGGAACGTTTCGTTCATCGAACTTCTTCTCTTTCGCGACTTCGTCACGCAGCTTCGTGCGATCGCTCGCAGCCTTCTGATCCGCGAGGACCTTCTCAGCGGCCTCCGCACGCGCTGTGACCTTCTCCAGCTCGGTGCGGTTCTGCTCCTCAAGATCGTCAAAGCGTTTCGCTTTATCTGCGTTCTCTTCGGCGCGAGCCTCGTTTTTGCGTGAGAGAGCTTTCCACTTCTCGGCATCCGCGAGCGCGGCTGCCAGTTGCTCCTCGATCGATTGCTGCTGCTTAGCCTTTTCGGCTTCTTCAGCAGCGATTTCTTCAGCCGTTTTCGGCATGGTTTCCCCGTTTCGGAGTTTGTGAATAGCCGCCCGTTTCGGGAGGCTCAACCCGCGTGTGCGGGAAGTTTTTAGGGTGCGGAGTCGTAAGCCGGCAGGTCAGCTTTCGAGGTGAAGTGCTGATCTCGCCAGGTGAGCACCGGGCCAAGTTCGCCGTGTTGACGGACCGCAATCAGATCGAGGTAATCGGAGCGTTCGTTGCGGCCGTCGATGTAGCGGGCGGCACGTTCAGAGGTGCCGAATTCGCCCTCGACAGCAGAATGGATTAGCTCGAGCGCGGCGGGATCCAACACTTGCCCCGGGTCGCTGTGCGATGCCACTGTGTCAATGCCGCAATCACATCCGGGGTGAATCGGAAGAAGGTCTTGCACGCGGTATCGCTGCGTTGACGCAATCGCGCAGAGTGCGCAATTCTCGCGGCCCGTGAGTGTTCGGCGCATGTACTGGAAACCACCGCGAGACAGCGAACGTCGAGCCTGCGTCGTTTTTGCAAGCTGGTGATCAGTGGCCACCAGAGACTGCAGACGATTCAAGCCCGCATCCACTGCGGTCGTTAGCGACGCACCTTTCGCGAGCGTGGCGTACATCGTGGCCGCAGGGCGACGGTACACAGTCTCAGCAGTAACCCCGCGGGCAGCGATTACAACTTTCCGATCTACTGGGACAGCGGCAACTCGGGTGCCTGTACGGATCGTCTGCAGCGATGCTAGGTAAGCGGCCGTGAGCTGTGCCGTACGGAGCTGACCCGCCTGGACCTTCGGAACGATCTGCGCCACGAGTCGATCGACGTCCGCGTCGCGCCACGATCCCGCGCCCGCCCATGCGATACGCGCGAAGTTCTCAACACGCTTACGCACTTCGAACACGGCGTTGTTGTAACCGAGGATGACTTGCTCAGGCGTTGGCGTCGCCACTTGCCGCACCAATCAGGATTGCAGATGAAAGCTGCTCCTCTGCGAGATCCGCTTCTTCCGTCGCGATCTCGTCCGGAGTCATCCCCATGATGTGCTTATCGATCCAGCGAAGAGACTTACCAGCTGTGCGCGCTTGTGCAGCAGCAGACATCTTCTCGCCGAGACCAACATGCTCGGGGTTCTCGAACTGAATATGAACGGTCTCTTCGGTATCAAGACCGAGAATCCGCAACGAGGCGAGAATCGCAGCCTCCATTGGAGCGCCGAAGCGCGCAATGCGCTTCTTGGCCTTTTGAATCTCACCCTTTTGCGTGTTCTGCGCGCCGGCCGCGGACTGATTGTCCGGAATGAACACGTCAATCGGGGTGCGAGTCACCATCGCAAAATCGCGCAGGTCGGCCTTCTCAGCGTCGATCAACGGGCGGATGTCCTCGCCCCCGAGCTCCTCAACAGAGACACCCTCCGGAAGCTCCCAAATCGCACCGGGGGCCGCCTCGAACGTGCGGCTGTAATCGATGTCGTCGCCATCTTCGTTCTTGCCAGCGACAGCGCCCGAAATCATGCGCTGCTTATACGCCTGCATTGCTGTGATGACTAAACGCTGAAGCTTGCCCAAGTTGATACGGTCGATGACGTCAATATGCGGCTCGAACTCGGCCATATTGTGGATGTTGTCAAGCACGAACACCGGCATCTCGCCGACGTAACTCTCCGCACCGCCCTCGACCGCTTCCCACCCGTCACTCGCTTCGCCACGAATACCACCTGTGGGTCGCTTCCAGTCACGCGTGAAGAGCTGCTTCACGCCATTAGCCCAAACAATCGCAAAGTCACGGCCGTCTCGCTCAACCCGCCACGCCTTCAACGCCGCGAGCGCCCGCCACGGTTGTGCGGGGTCGGGTTCAGTGATGACCATTTCGGGTTCTTCGGAGGTGATGATCGGGGCGCCGTTACGGGACCCCACGATGAGATAGCCGACACTCACGGAGATGGCGTTGTAGATTGCTTCGTCGAAGACAACGTCGAGTCGGTTGTTGCGCCAGACTCTGCGGGCTGCGAGTACTTCAGTGTTTTCTTGTGCTCCGACCGTTACGGCGCGCGGGATGATGCGGCCGGCCATTGATTCGCAGAGAGTTCCGGCCATGTCGGTGCGGGCTTTTCTCTGGAATGCTTCCCACGACGCTTTGAGGTTTCTGCCCATCTCGGGCAGTGGTGCATCCCCCTTTGCGTATCGCCGGAGCTCAGCAATCCGAGGTTGACGTTCATCTAGCTTCTTCGTCAACAGCGGCAACCATTCTTCGGGCGTGGTAGGCATACACACCCCCTTCGAGTGTTTAGCGGATGCGCCGCGGCGCGGTTCGTTTCTTGGTCAGTTTGAGCGCAGCGCCGTCGATGCCGGCCGCGTGTGCGAAGGCCATGCCCCATGCGGCGTCGACCTTGGAGTAGTCCTGGTCGTCGTGGGGTTTGATGAGGACGTACCCGTTTCGTCGGGCGTCTCGGCGTGCGGCGAGCAGATGTTTGGTGAGTTCCTGCGAGCCGTCATAGGTGACGTCGCCGGCGACGATCGCGGAGTGCAGGTTCGCGAAAGCGTCACAAGTGCGAGAGACATCCTTCTGGCGCCACTTCATCGGCTCCTGCGCGGAGAGCTTTACCTTCAGAGCTTTGTGGTGCGTGGCTTCCCACGTCTTGACCTGCCCTGCCCAGCCTGCGGACGGGTCGGCGTACATGCCGACGACGTTGTAGTTCTTGAACGCCGATGCGACCGCAGCTTCGATCTCAAGAACTGGCGGCCGCCATCCTTCTCCGGTCGGTCCGTCTGGCTGTTCCCACACACCGAGCTTGAAGAAGTGCTGCTGAGTGATCGAGTAACCGATCAAGACTGTAGAGTCCGCGATGCGAGAATCTTTGCGGCCTTCGGAACCGTCGAAGCCGAGAGTGATCGGTTCCGTCTTGGTGATGGTCTTGACCGGGTTGTTGGTCCCATCGGCCGCGATCGCGCGGAGCTCGGGTTGCGAAACGAACGAGTTCGTCGCATGCGTGATCTGGTTGAGGAAGTCCGCACGAAGCACCTGCGGATCGTTCGACGTGTCGAGAAACGCGAGCGCAGTTCCTTCGATGTCAGCCCATCCGGGATCGCACGGCGGGTCATGGATTACGCAGCCGTCTGGATGATCGGAGCTGTCCCCGTAGGCGTAGCGCAGACCGTAGATCAATGAGTCATGATCTGACGGATCGGTTTTCGCCGGTGCTTCGCGGTGGTCGTAAAGAAGGATGCGAGCCTCGGAAAGTTTCGGATGCTTGCCCGACTTGATGAGATCCCAGTCGCGCGCGGACAGTTCAGCGACCGACCCCTCGCCCGGGGTGAACGCGTTCGGCGATTCGATCGTCACACCGCTCGCTTTAGTCGCGTTGTTGCGGACGTTCTGCGCCAGACGGAGCCCGCCGTTGCCGCGCACCCATTCTTCTGTCTGGTCCATGATTGCAGCGACCTGGCCCGGGAGTCCCTTGATCGATCGGCCTGCCGACGTGCGCGGTTCGATCTTGCCGCCAGGGATCGCAATGAACGTGTCCATTGGTTCGATGTCGAATTCGTTGACGAGCGCGTCAGTGCGGGCCATGTTCAGCAGCGGTTGCCACGTGTTGTCGACTTGATCTTCAGACGTCGCCGTAATCGGAACGTTGATGACGGTTTTGAAATCGCGCCACGGGCGAGCGACCGGCTGGCCGTTAGCATCCCACCCATCAGGTACAACCTCGAACAGTGCTTCGCTGATTCCGATCGCAGCAAGCTTGGGTGACTTGCCCCACCCTCGAGCACGCTGTAGGACAGCGCGACGCTTCACGCGGCGGCACGTGCGCGGGTCGATCTCATAGAACCGGATGAGGAACTCGAGCTGCTCGCGCGTAACGATGTAGTCGAGGTACTCGGCCATCTGATCGGCGACGTGCCACCCGAGCGACGGGAACAGTTCGCCGTCTGCAGGTTCCCACGGCATCAGGCTTGCATCTCGTCAGAGACCGTGATCCCACGGAAGCGGTCGCGCGACGTCTGCACCTTGCGCGCTGTCGTGACCTCGGCATCCACTGCCTGTGCAAACTGAATGCGCAACCGCAATCGATCCTCAGGCGTGGCGCCGAACTTCGCCGTGCGCAGCCGCAGTTCACCGGCGAGTTTGTAATCGCCCTCCATGAACTCGGCGTGCAGGAACGCAGCAATCAGCAGTTCCGCCCAGTCTGTTTCGGTGAAGTCATTTGCCAGAGGCGAGTTGCCCCACATGTCCCACCAGCGGCGCGTCGCGACCGGCCATGCTGCGCGTACACGTTCAGTGCCGTCCTCGGTCTTGCGGGTTACGTACCTGGTCGGTAGCTTTGGCTGCTCGTCGGGAACAACTGTGAGCACGCGGATTTCCGCGACGTCCTTGTTTGTGCGCGCCCGCTTCGACGGGTTCTTCGGCGCGGGGCCCCGGCCGGCCACTATTTCTCCCCGGGAAGGAACTCCGTTGAGAACTCGAAACCGTGAAGCCACTCACCATCACGCAGCACGACGTCCTCGTTCGTTACCTTCGGCATAGAGAAACCGCTGTAGCCGCCGTCGATCGAGAGTGTCTTGAACTGATCGATCGCCAGTTCCACGGCCTCTTCTGCACTGTCGGCAACGATGTAGATCGTCATCGTGTCGAGCTTCTGATTCGTGGTCATAGCGGCCCCCGTTTCGGGTGAATGACTCCCGCCCGTTTCGGGTGAAAGCCTGCAAATACAAAGCTAAAAGCGTTACAATTGATGAATGAGAGAGTGTGAGTGGTGCGGCAAAAGCATCGTCAGCAAGAACGCGCAAGCCCGGTTCTGCTCGAGCAAGCACCGCGTGTACGCCCACCGCGCCGCGCGAGTCGCGCCGGCATTCCCCGCTGAGCTCCGAGAGCGCAACCGTTGGGTGCGTTGGGCTGAGGTCATGCGCAAAGGCCGGCTGGACAAGGTGCCGCTACAACTGAATGGTGCCAACGCCAGCTCGACGGATCCGAAGACGTGGAGCTCGTACGATGACGCATCCGCATCCACGCTCGGTGCGGGGCTTGGCTTCGTTCTCGGCGACGGCATCGGCTGCATCGACCTCGACCACTGCCTGATCGACGGCCGCGCAACACCTGAGGCGCGAAAGTTTCTACGTGACTACCCGAGCCACTACATCGAGGTATCACCATCCGGCGACGGCCTGCACATCTGGGGCCTGCAAGAAGAGCAAGGCGGACGCCGGCAAAGCATCGGCGGATTATCCGTCGAGCGATACTCGGTCGGCCGCTACATCACCATGACTGGCAACGTGTACCAACCCGGCGAACTCCTGCCGCTGTAACGGTTTTTACCGCAGCAGCCCGCGAGAGCGACTAAGCGCTCCCCTGCGCCAGATTGTCCACCGGCGCGATGTGACAGCGTCCTGCGCCGCACAGCGGCGCGCTCCGTAGGCAAAATCCCCAGACCCGTAGCCACCCGGAATCACAGCAACTCCCCGCGTGAAAGACAGCAGGGGCGGGGGGACTAC